>Ga0172369_10004503_pt1 | contig 17659 bp, 10 predicted proteins | sample LakKiv25m_FD_114539 | JGI IMG/M metagenome (GOLD analysis project Ga0172369, IMG submission 114539) | Freshwater microbial communities from Kabuno Bay, South-Kivu, Congo - kab_022012_11.25m | ecosystem: Environmental > Aquatic > Freshwater > Lake | place: Democratic Republic of the Congo...
GATGAGCATGGTATCGGAGTTTGTTGAACAAGTATCAGGATAGGTATAAAAATTAGAAGTATCGGCATCGTTCTCCAAATACTGCTTAAATCCCTTCAACATCTTCGCTTGTTGGTTTAGCGCAGTCAGAGTTTGGGCTAACAGCGGCGGCATCGCCCCTGCTTTATAGTCATAATTAACTGTCATCGTAGTCCAGACCATTTTGGGAGGGGAGAAATTCAGCGCGTTTTGCGTAATCGACCATAATAAAGGTTGAGCCGCATCGCCGGCAAAACACCATTCGAAGTTGGCGATACCCTTGAGGGTATCCCTATTATCCGTCATCAGAGAATCCAAATCGTTAAAATTATCCAGGGTCATCAAATAATATTCACTGTATTCCGGCGGCGGCGCGCCTAAAGGATCCCAAAAAACCCAGCCGCCTGCTCCGCCGATGCAAGTGCCGGACTGCAGAGCAAAGACATCGGTGTATCTGAATAAAGCGCTGTCTTCATAATTATTACCGATAGTGTCCGGTCCTATTGGAGGAAAGCTATCACTATAAAGAGCTTCTAAGTAATCATAAACCGCGGGATCATTAATGGTGCTGAAATTAGGTCCAATCACCGTCAAATCGCTATCCAGGTTCTTCACACATTGGTAAGCATAATACAATTCGGCTTCAATGTCTTTCTTTGCTTCAGGAAATTGGCCAAAACCGGTCGAAGGGCAATTAGGTTCGTTTTCAAAGGAATAGTTTTTCACTCCGCAATTGCCCATACCATTAAAGATTCCACCTGGTCGATATCTCTTAACAATATTATGAATGGGGTGACAAGTCCAAACCGCATCGCATACCCGCTTCCCCTTATCTTGATTTGAAGGATCGAATCCTATATCACCCATCAACCACATCGGGCAGGGATGGCGGAAGGATAAAATCAGGTTGAAATCATCGCCCGCTCCGCCGTCATAAGCGGCTTCCACAATCCTGTCCAAAGCTCCCCAAAAATATTCCTTAAAGAAGGGCTGTATACTCGCCCAATAGACATAATACCTCCAGACATTTATGTCCGGCGCTACAGTTTTCACTTCAACCGGATCGAAATCTTCCACCCACAGCCCCACCGCGCCCGTCGTATCCATCCCGTAATAGCCGGTGCCATCATCGGGATATTGGTGACCAGTGTCCATTTCCGGGAATAAGTCGGAAAATTCCAGATTATCTTCATCGACTTCACTCTCCGAACCTCCATGCTCATACATAAAGCTGCCATAAATTTCACTGGAATAAACCATATCCAATTCATTGCTGTAGCTGTAAGTCACCCGAAATTTATCAATGGAATTGAGGCTCATATAAAAAGCGACTGTGTCCGGATTCAAAGAGACCCATCCCCGCATTAAATCATAACAATATCCCTTCGCCGGTATTACAACCGTATCCTCGCCGGTTTTAACCGCCATCACCTCTTCAATGGAAAAAGCCGGAAAATGCTTCAAATAGAAAAAGCAAATATTGTCTTCTCCCACTAAAATCCCCTCGTCGGTCTCGGTTACTAATCCGCTATTATCGACATCGCCCGCTGTCATAGAAGTAGCCATAGCCATACCACAAAAACAACCAAGGCTTTTCCAATCTGCCTGTGAATCAAAGTTATTGCCTTGACTATATATATAATTTCTTCCATGTTGTGGGCAAAGATAGAATCCCCCGGCAAAGATTTTATGCGACACCGCGCATATATCCTGATAATCATCTCCGTTATAGTCGTACCACATTATATCCACCACGCTTTGCGCTGAATCGGTCCTCGAAGTATCTGAGAACCAAACCATATCCAAACCATCTGTGCCGTCATATATAAAAGCCTTGTTTAATTCATATCTTGTAGTTATATTACTATGCGGATCATAATAGCGAAAGGGTAATGTGCCGACAGCTAAAGCAAGTTGAACCGAAGATGAATCGGGATGGCCGTATAAGCCGAAGGAACCGCAATAAGGCGTATCATGATCGCTATTCCATCCAATGCTGTCATAATAGGTGGAACAGGAAACGCAGCTTTCTTCTGAGAAAGGTCTGAAGGAATTATTTTCATTAATATAAATCCTGGGCGTCTTTTTAGCAACAAACATATCCAAATATCCATCGCGGTCGACATCGCCGAATTCCAGATCGGTGGCGAGAAACGGTATATCAGCTTCAATCGAGCTTAAACTATCATCAACTTCAGGCTTCTGATATTTGGAAGGTTTATGAAAATTGAGCGGCAAGGAGAAAATCGGTGTATCTGAAAAACCGCTATTGGTCGGATGATTGTTGCTATAAAACCTGACATATCCTTCGGTAATATCCAAGGCGGCAATATCCAAATCCCCATCCGCATCATAATCAACCCATTGGAGGGAATGCGTGTCGTAAGAAGGAGGATTCCAGTTTAGGGTATCCTGATAAAAAGTACTGTCAAATCTATCATAGTACCAAAGTTCATCTCTATTGTCATTTCCATACATAGCTACTTTTCCCAGAAGAATATCCGGATTGTCGTCAAAGTCATAATCTCCAATAGCAATACAATCGACATTGATGTTGGTATTATTTACATCTTCCGAAGTTGAATAATTCATGCCGGTAGAACTGTTCCAGTGAATTTTCGTCTTAAAACCCATATCCGTGACCGGTAAAATCCAATTAACAGGATAGCGGTAAGTTCCCGCGACTAAATCCAGAAAACCGTTCCCATCGATGTCATATAAAATTATCGAAGTTGTCATTTCCGGCGCGGTTTGGCCAGCCAGTTCAAAAAGATGATCCGGCACAACATCGTAATGAGCATTACTAATACCAGTGAAAATCAATACGAGGACTAAACTCCAGCGAATAGCTGCGAACATAAAAGCCTCCTTTAATAAAGGATTTTTGAAAGCTGATTATATTAATATATTAAAGAATAAAAAAGCTTTTGAATTTTGCTTTTCAAGTTAGGCTTTAGTATATTAATCGAGAGAAAGCCTATCGATAAACGGAAAAATCTCTTACCGGAGAAATTCTAAGATAGCGCATGTAGCCTCGTATCTCGTAAATGCGAGGCTTTTTTGTTGAATTCTTTTGGGTATGTTTTTTGGGGAGAAGAGAGGCGAATTCGGATTGGTCTGATACCTCCGCCGTCCCACTCCCGGACAGAGATTTTACCTTTGAGGAGAAAGATAGGACAAAAATACTTATTTGTCAAGAAAATCTGAAAAATTTTCAAGATATTATCCTTCCATCTGCAAATCCCCATCTCCCCTTCTCCAACTCCAAGTATATTCATTCTCGACATTGACAATTATCTCTTCCCCGATGTATTCCGCCAGAACGGCAGTCATCCTCCTATCGCCATACAGCACGAACCTGTCGCTGTCACTTTCGAAGGCTGCGATTGCGATTGAACTGTGGTATTTCAGTGAAACTAATCTTGCTGCAATTTTTTACATCTGTTCTCCTGCTTTGTAGATTGATTTTTTCAAGCTGTAACCTAAGGTTTTTGGGGGAGAAATGCAAGCGGGGGCGGGAAGTTTTTGGAAAATATTTGAAAAGAATATTGACATTATGAATATGATTTTGTATAATTTGATATGTTCTGTGGGACGGTGGTTGTTCTATAACTTCGATTACTATATACTACTTTCCCTGCTTTCCCCCATAAGTTACTATCATCAATATTAATAGGTAATTATGAATTTCAAATCTGCGCTTGCGCATTCCGCAAAGGAAGATGGTTCTGTTCATTTATTACACGACCATTTAATGGATACTGCAAACATTGCCCGTATCTTTGGCGAAAAATGCGGTTTTCGGAATGCCGCCTATCTGGCCGGGATTTGGCACGATATTGGAAAAATCCGGCCGGAATTCCAAGTGAAACTTAAGACAAAAAGCTACAACCATGTCGACCATAAAGGATTAGGCGCGCTATGGGCATGGCTAAAAGGATGGTACGATATAGCTCTTGCTATAGCTGGACATCATAGCGGTATTCCGGATTGCGGAGATTTGCGGAGTAATAGTATAATCGGGAACGGTTCCTGGGCTGAACAATATCAGGAATTGCTGAAAGACTTGACAAATTCCAACTATGATTTCCTCAAAGCGCCTCCACCGGATTACGGTAAACAAATAGACGCCCTGTCAATGGAGTTTAGAATTAGGATGCTGTTTTCCTGTTTGGTGGATGCGGATTATTTGGATACGGAAGCGCATTTTGAGCCTGATAAAAGCAGTCTTCGTCAAAAACCATATTCTTCATTAAGCGATCTATCCCAGTCTTTCTTCGCCAATCAAAAATCCTTCCTCATAGAAAGAGATAAAGATATAGATAAAAACTCTGCACTATTCGCCCTTCGCTGTAAGCTATATGATGAAACAATATCCAAAGCGTCATATAATCCCGGCGCTTTCAGTATGACTATTCCCACCGGCGGCGGGAAGACCCGCGCCGCTTTAGGATTTGCCCTCACCCACGCCGCTAAATACGGTAAAGAAAGAATAATCGCTGCTTTGCCTTATACAAGTATATTAGACCAAATGGCGGGCGAATACGATAAAATCTTCGGGAGGGAAAATTTCCTTGAGCATCATTCCGGCTGGCAGCCAAAAGAAGATAAAGCCGTAGCCGAATATCTGTCCGAAGAGAAGGTAAATCTAATATCCGAAAACTGGGATGCGCCAATCATCCTCACCACCACAGTTCAATTATTTGAAAGCCTCTTTTCCAATAAACCATCGCATTGCCGGAAACTGCATAATATCGCTAATAGCGTTGTCATACTTGATGAAGTGCAGACTTTGCCCATAAGGTATTTAAAACCCATCTGTGAAGTCATAGGGGAATTGATAAAAAATTACGGTGTAACCGTATTATTTTCCACAGCGACTCAACCGGCTTTCGACCAAATTCAAGCTTTCAGAATCGCCGGAGAAATAAGAGAATTAACTTCCGACCCGCAAGACGCTTTTCAGAGATTGAAAAGAGTGAAATACGATATAAAAATCAAGGAAAAATGGGATTGGCGGAAAGTGGCGGACGAGGCGCTGTGCTCTCCTCAAAGTATGACCATTGTCAACACCAAAGCGCATTCTCTGGAATTATATAAATCAATTAAGGAAAGCGATGCGGATGCGATTTATCTTTCGACTTTTTTATGCCCTTCACATCGAAAAAAAGTGATTAAGGAAGTATCTATCCGTTTACAAGAAAACAAGCCTAGTCATTTGGTCACAACTCAGATTGTGGAAGCGGGAGTCGATTTGGATTTCCCGCTGGTACTGCGGGCCGTCGGTCCCTTGGATAGGATTGTGCAGGCGGCGGGAAGGTGCAATCGGGAAGGTAAATTGCCGGGAATGGGAAGGGTAGTAGTGTTTGAACCGGAAAAAGGCGGAATGCCGCCGGGCGAGTACGCGACTGCCGCCGGGAAATTTATATCTGTCTATAACAGCGGTAAATTTATTCCGGAAGACCCTTCGACTTACCATTTATATTTTTCCGAATTGTACAACATCCGTGGCGAAGACGGATTGGATTCCAAAGGAATAAGCAAACTCCGTAATAAACTCGAATTCAAACAGGTCGATGAGAGCTTTAAAATGATTGAGGATGGATATACCGAATCAGTTGCGGTGGGATATAAATCGGAGAAAAAGGAGCATAAATGGGAAAATTCCCCGGCGGCGAAAATATTCCTCGAATTACAGAAAGACGACTCTAAAGAAAATCGCAGGACTTTATTCCGCCGCCTGCAAGCCTTTATGGTAGAAATCAATAAAAATAAAATCCCGTCATTGGAAAAAAGAGGATTAATTCAGTTCGATAAATCACTCCAAATCTATTATTATATAGGAGAATACGATGATAAAATTGGAATTGGCGAACTTAATCACGAAAACAGCATCTTCAACCAATAAAACAAAGGAGGCTGTATGCAGTATCCAGCCTTAGAAGTAGTTGTATGGGGCGAACGCGCCTGTTTCACCCGCCCGGAAATGAAAGTGGAACGAGTCAGTTATCCGGTGATGACTCCGTCCGCCGCCCGGGGAATTTTGGAGGCGATATATTGGAAGCCGGAAGTTTATTATCAAATACTGGAAATCTGGTCGCTGAAAAAAGTCGAATGGTTTTCCATCAAACGGAATGAGGTTTCCGGGAAAGGTTCTTATAGTGCTGCGCAAGACGGGAAAGTCATTATTGCCGATGACCCGGATAGATACCGCACCCAGCGCGCCACATTGGGTCTGCGGGAGGTCAGATACCTCATTAAGGCGGATATTTATCAGAGAGAGCACGACGATAAAGACATCGCTGGTCACCGCGCCATATTCCATCGCCGAGTAGAAAAAGGAGCCTGTTTCCACCAGCCGTCTTTGGGATGCCGGGAGTTTTCCGCTGATTTTGCGCCGCCGGACGGAAGCGAAAAGCCTATCGAGGCGACGGAAGATTTGGGGCGAATGCTGTTCGACATCGATTTCGACCCGCGTAAAGACGGTAAAACCGGCCCCGCGCCGGGCACAGGGATTCCTATTTTCTTTTCCGCCCGCTTAGAAAAGGGGATTTTGCACATTCCGCAGGAATATTACCAACAGCTGCGTTGGAGCAGAAAGGAGTCGAAATGATACTGGAAAGACTGAAGGAACTGGGGGAAAGGGAAGAGAACGAATTGCCTCCTTTGGGATACGATTTCATGCGTATCGATTGGCTCATCGAACTTGATTATGAAGGCAATTTATTAGGGGTGATACCGGTCAGCTCAAAAAAAGAAAAGGATATCATTCTTAAAAAGGCGCCGAATATCAATATTCTTGGAAAAAGGACAAGCGGCAATAAAGCGGGGCTTCTCGCGGATAATGCGCAATATGTTTTAGGCAAATCCACTAAAGGAAAAACTGAAAAACCAGAAAAGATTACCGAAAGGCATATTCTATTTACGAAAACTGTAAAAGAATGTGCAAAATGCGCCAATCTCAAAGAAGTCGAAGCCGTTGAAAAATTTTATGAAAAGGGACTATACAAAAACGAAACGGAATTTGAAAAAGTCGATGGCGGAGATTATGTAACCTTTTCCATTAATGGTATTTGGCCCATAGATTTTGAAGAAGTTCGGGAGTATTGGCTTAATTCACAAATGGAGTTTTTCCCTAAAGGCAAATGCATGATTTGCGAGAAGGAAAATGTTCCTCTTGTTGAGACTCACCCTATTGCTCTTAAGAGTATTCCAGGCGGGCAGAGCTCAGGAGTTTTAATCATTAGCGCAAATGATGATGCTTTTGAATCATACGGATTAAAATCTTCTTTAATCGCACCAATTTGTCTGGAATGTGCAGAGCAGTCGCATAAGCCTGTCAACATGCTTATATCCGATGACCAATCCCGCTTCCGTTTAGGAGATAAAGTCATTTTCCTTTTTTGGACGAGGGGCGGCAGTTTTTCACCAACGCCGTTTTTTAACGATCCCAATGAAGATGAAATTAAAAAGCTATTTGAAGCACCCTTCAGCGGAAAACGCGTTCAATTGAATGTCGAAGCTGAAAAATTCTATACGCTGGCGCTTTCCGGCAGCGGCGGAAGAGCGGTAGTGCGCGATTGGATAGATGTTTCTTTGAACGATGTCCATAAGAATCTACGGAATTATTTTAATGGGCAAAAGTTAGAAAAAGATGGGAAAAATGTCTATCAGCGACTAAAATATTTAGCAAATGCAACTTTGCCTTATAAAAAGGGAAAACCCAATGAAGAAAAACTGGCTGTTTGGATTCCGCAATCTATCGTTGAATACGCTCTAAAAAGACAGCCGCTTCCCATATGCCTTTTAACAACGGCAGTTCGCCGTTGTTCAATAGGATGGAAAATAAAAGAAACGGAAAAAAGGTATCATGTTAACGACAGCCATGCTTCATTAGTGAAATTAACTTTATATTCAATACTGACCCAAAAAGGTCTAAAATTAGGAGAAACTTGGATGATAAAACTTGACACGGAATTCGACAATCCGGCGTATTTGTATGGCCGGCTGTTCTTCGTTTTGGAACAAATTCAAGATGAAGCTACCGGCGGAAGCGGGGTGGAACGGACTTTCGGTTCAGCCTTAATGTCCCCGGTTAACACGCTTCCGCGGCTTTTAGCCCGGGCGAAACAGGCGCATCTGCCTAAATTACGACGGGATAAACGAAAGGCGTTTATGCGTTATGAAAAACTGCTCAATGAAATTCAGGGCAAGCTGTCCCCGGCAGAAGGATTTCTTACCCGGCTCAGAGCCGAAGAACAGGGGTATTTCATACTGGGTTACTGGCATCAATCCGCTCAGAAATGGGCGGACATAGAAGAAGCGAAGCAGCGCAAAGCTGAAAATCAACAACAAGAATTAATCTCAGAAGAAAACAACTAATCTCATAAGGAGTTCAAAAATGTCAGAATTATTTTGCGATGTCAACAAGCGCCAGGACTTCGTCCTGCTGTTCGACTGCGCCGACGGCAACCCCAACGGCGACCCCGATAACGATAATCTTCCCCGCACCGACCCGGAAACCGGGCAGGGATTGGTTACGGATGTATGTTTGAAGAGAAAAATAAGGAACTATATTGACATTAAAAAGGGAACTGAGGCCAATTACAAAATCTATATTGAAGAGAGAGGATATTTAGTTGATAAAAAGAAAAAGGCTTATGAGGATTTAAACATTAAAGCAGGAGACGATAAAAAACTCGATGAAGCTCGTCTTTGGATGTGTATGAACTTCTATGATGTCCGAACTTTTGGCGGTGTTTTAGTTGGGAAAAAGGGTGAAGGTTATAATTGTGGTCAAGTCAGAGGGCCAATACAATTGACATTTTCCAGATCATATGACAGAGTTTTTTCTCATGATATTACAATTACCAGGGTTGCTTTAGAAAATTCAGGTGAGAAAAAGCGTGAGTCCGATGAAGAAAAAGCGACTACCGGAACTATGGGCCGCAAAGCCCTGCTTCCGTACGGATTGTACCGAGGCTATGGCTTCTTCAATCCGATGCTGGCCCGGGGCACCGGCTTTTCCTCCGAAGACCTGGCGCTTTTCTGGGAGGCGGTCATCCATATGTTCGACCTCGACCGTTCCGCTTCCCGAGGATTGATGGCGCTGAGAGGATTGTATATTTTCACGCACGAGAACGAATACGGCAAAGCTCCGGCGCATAAATTGTTCGATTTGATTCGACCGGTCAAGAAAGCGGAAGTGGAAGCGCCGCGCAAATTCAGCGATTACTATTTCAACCCTAAAATTGAAGATGTCCGAACTCCCGAAGGGGTAACTTTCACTGCATTAGTGAGCTAACTATGACAATGCGCTGGTGGGAAGCGGAATGTTCCGGCGCGGAAGAACCGGTTCTGCTGTCGATGCTGGAGCATTACGCTTATTGTCCCCGGCAGTTTGCTTTGATACATATCGAGCAAGCCTACGATGACAATGTCTTCACTTTGAAGGGGAGCGAAGGACATGAACGAGTGGACGAACCGGAATCCGGGGAAAGCGGCGGAGTTCATTTTGAACGGGCTCTGCCGCTGTTCAGCCGGATATTGGGGCTTACCGGGAAAGCCGATTTGGTGGAATTTCCGCAGGGACTTCCTTATCCGGTGGAATATAAACACGGTTCCCGCAGCGGGAAACATCCTTCGGAGATACAATTATGCGCGCAGGCGTTGTGTTTGGAAGAGATGTTCCGGGCGGAAATCCCCAGGGGGGCCATATATTCCATCAAGTCCCATAAGCGGCGGGAAGTAAAATTTACTCCCGAACTGCGGCGGGAGACGCTGGAATTGATAATAATAGTTCGAGTAAATCTATCAGGCGAAGAGCTGCCGCCGCCGGTGAACGATAAACGCTGTCCGAATTGTTCGCTCATCGATATATGCCTGCCGGAGATGCAGGATAATTTAACACATAACCTTAATCTTGCGGAGGAATAAAATGCAGACCTTTCTCAACACCTTGTATGTATCTTCCGAACCGGCTTATCTGCGGCTCGACCACGATACGGTTATTTTAGAAAAGAAAGATATGCCGGATAAAACGCTTCCTTTACTGGCTTTCGCGGGGATGGTGCTTTTCGGCGATGTGATGATTTCACCGGCTTTAATACGGCGCTGCGCGGACGATGGCAGGAATATCACATTTTTGGACAGGAATGGCAGGTTCCGAGCGCGGGTGGAAGGGGCGGTTTCCGGGAATGTCTTATTAAGGCAGGCTCAATATGCTGTTGTCGAAAATCCGGAAAAATCGCGAGAATTAGCGCGGAAGTTCGTCATCGGTAAAGTGCAAAATCAGCGCAAAAATTTCCAAAGACAACTTCATGAGAATGCAGATGCGCAAAAAGAAAAAACTCTGCGGCAAGTCATTGATTATTTCGAGGAAACTCTGCGTAAACTGCCTTTAGCGGAAGACCTCGATATAATCCGCGGATTGGAAGGCGATGCGGCGCATAAGTATTTTTCCAATTTCCATTTATTGGTGTCAGCCGAGGAAGAAGTGTTTTACATCAGAGAACGCAATCGCCGTCCGCCCTTGGACCCGGCAAATGCGCTGCTGTCTTTTCTTTATACGCTGTTGACGCATGACTGCAGAAGCGCATTGGAGACGGTGGGATTGGATCCACAAGCGGGCTTCTTACATACACTTAGGCCGGGCCGGCCGGCGTTGGCGCTGGATTTGATGGAAGAATTCAGACCCATGTTGGGCGATAGAATGGCCTTGACTTTACTCAATCGAAAACAACTGACCGCCGGCGATTTTACCAGCAGGCCCGGCGGCGCAGTGGTCTTCAAAGATGAAGCGAGGAAGAAGGTCATCGGCGCTTATGTGGAAAGGAAAAGGGAAGAAATTCAACACCCCGCTTTCCAACAGAAGACACCGATAGGATTGCTCCCACATATCCAGGCAAAAATACTTGCCAGAGTAATTCGCGGCGAACTTCAGGAATATTCCGCATATATCTTTAAATAATTTACATAGGTGGTACTATGTATTATTTAATTTGTTACGATGTCAATACCGAAACTAAGGAAGGCCGAAAACGCTTAAGAAAAGTCTGTCAAGCCTGTAAGAATTTCGGCCAGCGGGCGCAGAAATCGGTTTTCGAAGTCGATTTGACTCCGGTGATGCACCAAAGGCTGATTTCGGATTTGTTAAAGATTATCAATGAGGAAGAAGACAACCTGCGGGTTTACCGGATCGCCGAACCTTTGGAAAAAAACCTTCAGCATTGGGGAATCCAGTTGATAATGGATTTGGACGGTCCGGTGATTCTTTAGTCGAGGCCTCGAAGACAGCTTACGAATTATTGCATCTGATTACAGACTGCGAAAGGTTCTGAAAGTACTCCGGAACTGTACGCGAACCTCCGGCTCCGCAGCCTTAATCGTAAGGTTCGCTCTTTTTTAAAAACAATGATTTAAGTCGATATTTTATCGATTTGGTATTTTTTCTCTAATGCAAAAAGACCGGTTCGCGAAAAGCGTATTCTAAAAGCATAAATAACAGCGTCTTTAAAGGCATAGAGTTGCATCCGGCTTTAGGGCCGGATGAGGATTGAAACTTTACTCGTTCGGTCTCATACATCTGTCGAATTTAGTTGCATCCGGCTTTAGGGCCGGATGAGGATTGAAACCGGTTGGAAGATATGGGTGGGTTTGCCAAAGCGCCGTTGCATCCGGCTTTAGGGCCGGATGAGGATTGAAACTGTCTGCTCCTTTTTCAATTAATAATTTGACAATGTTGCATCCGGCTTTAGGGCCGGATGAGGATTGAAACATGTGTGCTTTACTTGTCCTATACTTGCCCGTGGCGTTGCATCCGGCTTTAGGGCCGGATGAGGATTGAAACCAGCCCCAGCCGTTGCTTCTTCCGCCGCCGCTGTGGTTGCATCCGGCTTTAGGGCCGGATGAGGATTGAAACAACGCTATCACTGCAAGTGATAGGATACTGGATGGTTGCATCCGGCTTTAGGGCCGGATGAGGATTGAAACTGGATTATCAAGTGGTGAAATTGCCGAGCAATATGTTGCATCCGGCTTTAGGGCCGGATGAGGATTGAAACGAGGTCTGCGTAGGGATTTAAGTTGTCTGGGGGGGTTGCATCCGGCTTTAGGGCCGGATGAGGATTGAAACGATGATCTCCCCCCCGGCGCGATCGCAGCTGTCTGGTTGCATCCGGCTTTAGGGCCGGATGAGGATTGAAACTTTCCCCGAAATCTACTCTTCTCTCTGATTACTTTGTTGCATCCGGCTTTAGGGCCGGATGAGGATTGAAACGATGATCTCCCCCCCGGCGCGATCGCAGCTGTCTGGTTGCATCCGGCTTTAGGGCCGGATGAGGGTTGAAACTCATAGGTGAACCATATCCGCGTATCGCTCTGCCGTTGCATCCGGCTTTAGGGCCGGATGAGGATTGAAACCTATGTAATTCGTACATTGTGGCAATGATATTAAGTTGCATCCGGCTTTAGGGCCGGATGAGGATTGAAACCCGCTATCTGCGGAATTATAGCATTGCCTAATCCGTTGCATCCGGCTTTAGGGCCGGATGAGGATTGAAACGGATAAAAGAGTGATTGGGCGTAATTATTCCAAGCGTTGCATCCGGCTTTAGGGCCGGATGAGGATTGAAACAGTATGGTGATGATGGGCGTTTCGCTGTCATAGAGTTGCATCCGGCTTTAGGGCCGGATGAGGATTGAAACTCCTAACATTGCGGCCATATTATCAAATGTCGTCGTTGCATCCGGCTTTAGGGCCGGATGAGGATTGAAACTCAAATCAGTAAGTTTATCGGTTTTGCAGCTTTTGAGTTGCATCCGGCTTTAGGGCCGGATGAGGATTGAAACTGATTAAAAGTGCTCCCGCGCTTAACTGCAAATCGTTGCATCCGGCTTTAGGGCCGGATGAGGATTGAAACTTAAAAATATCACTCATTGGTATTCCATTGTTTAAGTTGCATCCGGCTTTAGGGCCGGATGAGGATTGAAACTCTTCCGGCAGACCGCCGGTCCCGGGGAACATCAGTTGCATCCGGCTTTAGGGCCGGATGAGGATTGAAACAGCAAACGACTAAAGATGCGATAACTCAAGCATTGTTGCATCCGGCTTTAGGGCCGGATGAGGATTGAAACATCGTACTGCCAATCAATGCGCTTAAATCACCCAAAGTTGCATCCGGCTTTCATCTCGTTCCCACGCTCCAGCGTGGGAATGCATAACGCCCACAGGGCGTCATTCCGAGCGAAAGCCGGAATCCAGTGTTCATCTCGTTCCCACGCTCCAGCGTGGGAATGCATAAAATCGACTGGACCGCATATGAAAAAGAATTCGGCGCATTATTCGATCCGGGACAAGGCCGCCCCGGTTTACCCATCCGCTTGATGGCGGGGATAACTTACCTCAGCCGAATGTATGACTATTGCGATGAAACAGCGGGGGAAATGTTCACAGAAAATCCTTAAAAAGTAAAAAACACTTTTTCAGGGGGGACTATTTATTTCATTACTGTTAATTTTTATCCCCTGCATCCCTCTAAATGCTTTTCGCTTTTCCTTTTCCTAAAGTCCAGAGTTCAGAGTCTAAAGTCTAAAGTCTGCTTTTCCTCATTTCAATAGTATAATCTTCACTCCCTGCAGAGAACTTTCATTTGTATTCAAATACTCCATCGACATTTGGCAAAAATATATTCCACTGCTCAAGTGTCTGCTTCCTGATTCTGCGTTCCACACGACCTCGTGTTGTCCTTGTGTCATCGAGCCAGCGAACAACTTCGCAATCTCCTGTCCACTCGAATTATATACACCGATATTTACTCTGGCATTTTCCTTGAGCGAAAAACTAATTAGGGTTGAGGCATTGAAAGGATTGGGGGAAGCCCTGGGCTTCTCGTAATCATCGGCCGGATTTGCATTATTCACTACTACTGAAGAAAGACAATTTGAATAATCGTAAATTCCCAAATAACAATAATCGGCAAGTACTATTTCCTCCTCCAGCGCCGCCAATCCCCTACCTGCGCCCGGATTGAAATAATATCCCACTTCCCGCGGCATCGCCGGATTGCTTACTTCGATGACTCGCAGAGAATTCGGATTCTGCGCAATTATCACATAATTGTCCCGGATTTTAAGATCCTGGCCGTAACTACCGGTCAGATCGAAAGCGCTTAATTCAATCGGATTCAACAAATCTGCAGCATGGTAAATTATCAAGCGGACTCGGTCCAATACAAAAAGCAAATCCCCTGTCCGCGCTAGGGCTGCCGTATAAGAAGGAGTGTCGATATAAGTTATCAATTCGAGGTTTGCCGCATCGCTGGCGTCCAATACCGCCGTTCCGCAGCTGCCATCGGCAACATAAACAATATCTCCGGAACAGTAAATCTTTTCCGCATATCCCAGAGTATTATAAGCATCAGTCAAGATTAAATATTCCGGATTAGCGGCATCGATACAGAAGATGCCGTCATATCCCGAAGCGACAAACACATAATCATCGGCGGCCTCCACATCTAAAGCGAAACCGAGATTTTCCATCGCGGCAATTTCCTCCGGATTATCAACATCAGTCACATCGATTATCCTGAGTCCATAATTCCCCGAGGCTAAATAGACTAAACTGTCTTTTATACAGATTCCTCGAGCATTATTATCGTAAACCGGCAATCCGCAAGTACTTATTTCTATCGGATTAGCAGTATCCTCAATATTGAAAATCATCAATCCCCGGTATTCCTCCCCCGCAAAAGCATAATCCCCGGCGATACACACATCATTGATCTGCGCCACTTTCCGTAGTTCGCCGAGCGGCTGAGGATTGGCGGGATTTGCGACGGAAATACTTTTCAATCCAAAATAGCGGTCGGCGGTCATAACCGCATCTCCGGTTATTTCATCCAATACTGCATATTCCGCACTGCCGCAGGAAGCGGCGGTTACCGGATTCTGCGGATCGGTCACATTCATCACTAGCAACCCGCCGTAAAATGCGGCGATATATGCGTAATTATCCTCTACTGCTATACTTTTTCCTTCACCGGTATGCACTATATTCGAAATCAGCGCCGGATGAAGAGGATCGGCCATATCATAAATCTTCAGGTGATTTATTTGACCGAGAAGATAACCATATCCGGTGGCGAAAGCTATATCGTAAGGATAATTCGATCCGGGAATAAGACTTGCTCTATACATATTCGCAGGATTGGAAATATCGACAACATACATATATTTATCGTCGAACATCCCGCTGAATACGCCATACCCCACATTATTATGAATATATATATATTCTATGGGAAATCCCGGAGTCGTCATCTGACCTATTTGCAGGGGATTTTCCGGTTGCGTTACATCGAAGGAAAATAAATCCGAGTTTGCCACCGCATAAAGATAATTCTGCGATACATCGACACTGAGGCAAGTCCCAATATTATCTATACATTCCGCTATAATCGGCTGGTACGGATTGGATACATCGATAATCGCCACTCCATACTCGCTTTGAGCGATATAGACATAATCGTTATTAAGCGCCAAATCCCGGGCTTCTCCCGGAGTATCGTACACACCAATTTCCTGAGGATTCGCCGCATCGCTGACTTCGACAATCCTCAGCCCGGCTTTTCCCGCAGAGATATACAGCAGAGTTCCTTCGATAATAAATTCCGTCGGAATATCCCAATAAGCCTTCTCTCCCATTTCTTCGATATTCCAATTTGGCTGTCCGCTGGCGCTGTTCCAAAATAAAACGCAAAACAGGATAATTTTGAGGAGATTTTTCATAAGTTGCTCTTAAAATAGAAAGTCGATACACTAATCTTCTATGGTCCTCGCTACCCTAAGGCTGCAGGTATAATCGAGAGCCTGCGGTGGATCCCAGGCGCGCGCCTGACATTGCACATAATAGGGATCACAATCCCAAGAACCGGCGCGGATTATCTTAAATCCGGTAGGCCAAGACGCTCCGACGGGATTTATCACGGAATAGTTGGGATAAAGGGATTTCCAATCATTAATCCATTCAAAAAGGTTGCCGGATAAATCGCAAAATCCCAATTCACTGTCTCCTTGAGGACTGTATGTTTCATAGGCTGAAGTCCAGCCAATGGACATTTGCGTATTGCAATAATCCGGAGAATAAAATCCTCCGCCCCAGGGATAAATTCTGCCGTCCGGATATTGCGCCGCATATTCCCATTCGGCTTCTGTTGGTAATCGATAACCTTCAGCTTCATACGGATTATTTTCCGGGCCGCAATGCCAAGTTTCAGGATTATACGCCGGTTGCAGTCCGGCGCATAGACTTAGCCAATTGCAAAACAAAGCTGCTCCATACCAAGATACATGCAGAACGGGAAAATTATATGGATCGTAACCATTGGGATAAGCCTCAGTCGCTAAATCCAGGGGTGATTCCCTAAGATAAAATTCACCCTGTAAAAACCCTATTTCGCAATACGGCACTGCATAATCGAGACCGATGATAGTCATCCCGGAAGTTATATCCCACACTGTGTCGGCATTCGCCGCTATCAGATTATTGTCATAAGCCCATTGCAGCATATCCATAAATTCCAAATTGGTCATTTTGAACTTGCTCAATTCAAAGCTATGTGTCAATTGCACTAAATGCACCGGCCCCTGCTGGCTGTTGCCCATATAAAACTGACCGGAAGGAACTGTTATCATTTCCAATTGATAATCGTATACAGCAATTTTTATCTGCATAATATCTGAATAATTATTATCGAAATCGATACCTGCATCCCACAATATATACTTGTCGAAACCTGGCAGCACCGCTTCGCCCACATCTCCGGAGACCGAAAATATTGGAACTTCCCAAGTAGTTCCGCCATCGCTGGATGCCTTGAGCATAATCGATACCGTATCGTTTTCCGGGTCTTCCAGATCGTAATAAATTTCGACCAATTTCAATTCCGGCGGCATGACCTGCTGTACTCTAATATTGGATATTACCGGCGGCAAATTTCCGCCGCTGGAAATACCAGCGAAAGTGATTATTAACAGCATCGGAATCGAAATAGTTTTCATCTTAATATCACTATTTTTCTAATTTGGGAATTATTACCGGTTATTACCCTGATTAGATAAATCCCGGAACTTAAATTGTCAGCTGAAAAAGATAATTCCTTCCAGCCGATTTCCGTAAATCCACAATATATGTCAGCTGTTTTTTCCCCTTCGACATTAAAAACTTCAACTATTGTCCTTCCTCCGGTCTCAGCGAAAAACTTTATAATGGCAGTTTCATTGAAGGGATTGGGATAGCATTGTAATCTTATTTGCTGAGGGAGTACGGAAGCGCCGTTACGATTTACTTCGGAACCGCCGGTATCTACCGTGAACAGCGGACTGAAGCTCTCGCTCATCCCTCCTCTGACAATTTCTCCTGAGACATAAATTATTAGCAGGCAGATAAATAATTTTCTCACTTATCTTCATCCTTTTTCTTAATCAAACTTGAAAACAAGTATAAAAAACTATAATTTATGGTTCTTCGCTGAATCGTATGGGTAAGGTAATATGGGTAGGTCGGGGGCTTGTCCCCCGACAAATCCTGCGGGGGGACGAGCCCCCCGCCTACCAAAAGTCGGATAAAATAGGCGGATTTGGC
>Ga0172369_10004511_pt1 | contig 17635 bp, 19 predicted proteins | sample LakKiv25m_FD_114539 | JGI IMG/M metagenome (GOLD analysis project Ga0172369, IMG submission 114539) | Freshwater microbial communities from Kabuno Bay, South-Kivu, Congo - kab_022012_11.25m | ecosystem: Environmental > Aquatic > Freshwater > Lake | place: Democratic Republic of the Congo...
ACAAGAGAAAAGGTGTCTTGTTATAATGATTCTTAATCTTAGCGGTAATTCCTGCTGAGGATAGAAGAAAGTATGAAAAAAGTGTATGTGAACGGGAAGGTATTAAAAACGGAGCTCCTGAATTATTCGGCCTGTCCAATCAAGCAATCCTTCAATCAGGCGAAGCAAGGTTCAGAATTTTATCACATTCGGCGCCCAGCCTAATTGATCGAGGGTTGCCTGGTAATCGCGCTGGGTCATCTGCTCCGGGCGCTTGCCCCGCAGGGCGATGATTACGCCTTCCATCACGTTGGTACCGAAGCTGCGCCCACCGAGCTGCGGGGTGGCGCCCACCAGCATGGCGGCGCCGCCGGCGCGGAACATAGCCAGGTCCGCCTCGGTGGTGGTGTTGGTAATGATGACCTTGCCGTCGAGGCGGTCGGGGCGGTAGCGGTTAATGAGGTGGAAATCGCCGGCGATGACATCCGCCCAGTGGAAGTATTTCACATATTTGCTCACGCGTTTCTTCTGCTCGGCGCCGGTTGGGTAGAGCATGGAGAAAGGCAGGCGGCAGACGATGGGGAGCAGCGTAAAGGCCAGCGCGCGAAGCTGCAAGAGCGTCCTGATGGGAATCGAGATGCCGAGGGCGAAGATCAGGTCGCCGAAGATGGGGATTGCGCCTAGCGCGGGCAGCGCTTCCGCCATGCCGAAACGGTCTACCGCGCTCACCAGCAGCACTTTCTTGCCGCGGAAATCCACCGTTCCCGTTTCTTGCAACCACTCCACCGTGCGGCGTTCCAGCGTGTTCTTCAAGCCGGAGCCGTCCACCACGGGTGTTTTGACCGCCGCCCGCGCCATTTTCAGGGCATCGCGGATAACGAACTTCCGCCCGGCGGCGATCAGGTAAAGGTCGATGCCGCCCAGGCCGATGGCATCGACGGCGCCGTCCAGCTCGCGGATCAGCTCGATGGCGCGCCCCATGTCGCCATCAGTTCCCCGGCGTTCAATGCGCACCGGGCGGCCCAGGAACTCGGCGGTCTTGTCGCTATCGCGCGAGGAATCGCCCAGGCTGACAGATACTACATGCAGCGGTGGTGTGGACATGCTTTTAGGTGTTGGGTGTTGGGGATTAGGGGTTAGGGCTTGGGGATTGGAATGTATCCAATACCCAGCACCCAACACCCAACACCCAGCACCCCTTCGTTTATTAATCCTGGTGTTTTTCTTCCTCGAAAGGGAGTGGATTTCCTTCCACCTCGCCGAAGAAGTAGGCGTAGCCTTCATCGTAGCGGCGGTCGAATTCCGCGGGATCGGTTTTGTAGAGCGAGGCCATTTTGTGTTCGCCCAGGAACTGGAAGGTGGCCACTACCAGCGAATCCACCGCCTGCGCGAATTCGAGCTGGAGCGATCGGTATTCCTGCGGCAGCTCATCAGGTTCCAGCACGGCGAGCATATCCTCGTCCAATCCCTCTTCATCGGCAATGCGCTCGAACCGCGCGGCGTATTGTTTCTCGTAGATCTCGCTGACGCGCTCCTCGGCGATAGCTTCCATCGCCCAGGCGAGGAGAAAGAACGCCGCGTCGTCGGGCAACACACCGGCCTCGCGAATGCGCTGGTAGAGAGCCACCCGCTCCTCCAGCGGCGTGTCCTCGCTCATATCTTCCACCGGCGCTTCCCATTCGGTGCCTTCCAGCTCGGCGAGCAGCGCATCGTCCAGGTCGAGGACGAAGTCCTCATCAGAATCGAGATATTCGTATTCCATTTGTTGTCCTTTTCTACGGTCAGACAGGTCATATTAAACCGAACGAATCAGAGAACGCCGCATCCCCTTCGACGCGGCGCAGCAGGGCGATTACCGCTGCCCACTCCGTCAGGCGCATTACCTCCTCGCGGAAATGGGCGGCGCCGTAAAAGCCCTTCAAATACCAGCAGATATGCTTGCGCATCTCGCGCACGCCCACCCGGTGGCCTTTGTCGGCGATGAGCAGCTCGCCATGCTCGATGCAGGTAGCGATACGCTCGGAGAGCGACGGCGCGGGCAGCGCTTCGCCGGTCCGCAGCTCATGGTCGAGCTCCGCGAATATCCAGGGATTCCCCTGCGAAGCACGCCCGACCATCACCGCGTCGCAGCCGGTTTCCGCGAACATGCGGCGCGCGTCCTCGCCGGTGCGTGCGTCGCCGTTGCCGATCACCGGGATGCCCACCGCCTCCTTCACCCGGCGGATCAGACTCCAGTCGGCGCGGCCCGCGTTGTGGTGCCCCTTGCCGGGGCGGGGATGCACCGTCACCGCGGCCAGCCCTTCCTCCTCGGCGACGCGCGCCACGTCCAGCGCGGTGGGGCCGTCCGTATCCCAAAAGGCGCGCACCTTCACCGTCACCGGCAGCGGCGTGGCGGCGCGCACCGCGCGAAAGGTCGAGCGCACCAGCTCGATATCGCGCATCATCGCTGCCCCGGCGCCCAGCTTTGTCACCTTTGGCACGCCGCAGCCCATGTTGATGTCGATGATGTCCGGCCCGTAGGGAGCGATCAGCTCCGCCGCGCGCGCGAGGTGCTCCGGCCACTGGCCGAAGATCTGCACGGTAATGGGGTGCTCGCCGGGGTCGATGCGCACCATGCTCCGCGTGCGCGCGTTGTTGTAAACCAGCGCGTTGCTGCTGACAAACTCCGAAACCACCATGCCCGCGCCATGGCGGCGGCAGAGGATGCGGAAGCTGCGATTCGTCACCCCTGCCATGGGCGCGAGGACCAGGGCGGGAGAGAAGGTGATATTCGCGATAGAGCAGGAATTTGGGAACGCCATGAGCCGTCAATTATAACATATGTCGGAGCGCGGATTGGCAATCCGCGCGGCGTAATGGGCAATATTCACCCACTCGCGCGGATTGGCAATCCGCGCTCCGACGATTTCTTACAGCAACGGCGTCAGCACCTCTATCGCGCGCCTGATATCCACGACCTGTTGCGGGCCGCTGATTTCTCGCTCGATGGTGAGGGAGCCGGCGTAGCCGAAGGATTTGAGTTTGGGGATGAGCGCGGGGAAGTTCACGCGGCCATCGCCCAACGGCTTTTCGGGGCCCAGCTTGTAGCCGTCGGTCGGATATTCGCCGTCCTTCGCGTGCACCCCGCGAACATACCGTCCGAACATGTCCAGCGCATCCAGTGGATTCGCGTTGCCGTACATGAGCAGGTTGGCGGGGTCCAGGTTGATGCCCAGATTGGGCAGGCCCACGTCGTTGAAGCAGCGCATCAGCACCATGGGGGTTTCCTGGCCGGTTTCGAAGTCGAAATAAATACCATGCTCGCCGGCATAACCGGCGATCTCCTTGACCGCGTCCACGCAGCCCATGTAGTCCGGGTCATCAGGATTCATCGGCAGGAATCCGACGTGGGTGGCGACGTCCGGCACGCCCAGCATTCGCGCCACCTCGACGCCGCGCTTCAGCTCGTCGGTGCGCATGCGCCGGGTGGCCGGCGGCACCAGGCCGATGGTGGCGGGACCTTCGATGTAGTTCCATACCGTTCGACCGCTGTAACCGCGCCAGAGCAGGGTGATGGTCACTCCCGCAGCTTCCGCTGCCGTCCGCGCCCTCGCTACTTCCGCGTCGGGTATCTCCGCGTTCCAGTTAGCCAGTTGGCAGGAGTTCAGCCCCATCTCACGAATCTTCGCAAAGGACTCCTCCGGTTTGTCCGTCCATCCCATCACCACGCCGATCGATAACGTCGCCATTTATACCTCCAGGGGGAATAATCCCTCCCTCTATTCGCGCCCGCGGAGCTTTCCCCTTCATTCCTTTGTGTTCAAAGATCACTGCAGCGAGCGCCAGAGGTCCAGCACCCGCGCCGGGTCCTTCGGCTCGTCGCCGCGCAGCTCGGGGACGAAGATCAGGCCTTTTTTACCGCCGCCGGTGTAGCCGAGAACTCGGCGGAAGTAGGCTTCCAGCGTTTCTTCCTCCAACCGGGGCGGGTTGCCGAAGTAGAATTTACCTGCCTCGATCAGCTCGGGGAGGACGCGGCTGAAATCGTGGCGCTCCGGGTTGCCGAAGTTGATGCCGCGTACCTGTGGCGCCCGCAGCAGCGTGCGGTAAAGCGCCGCGTTGTCGCCGCAGTAGTGCACCCAGCCGCCGCCGAAAGGCGCGATTCCAGCATCGCGGTAAGGCACGACAAATTCGTCGATCAGTTCGGGCGAGAGGAGGGTGGCGGTATCCTCGCAGACGCGCGCGCCGCCGTTGGCCATCCACAGGCCGCCATGATTTCCGCCGTCCGCCTGCTCGCCGATCCATGCCTTCATTAATGTCGTGCCGGCGATATAAAGCGCGGTTGCCTTCTTCAGCAGCAGGTGCGTGAACTCCGGGTCGTCGAACATATCATAAAAGATGGCGTCGCCATAGAGCAGGTGCGCCAGGTCGAAGGGGCTTTGCGTGTCGGCGATATAAAAGGCGATACGCTCGGGCAGGCGCGCGCGAAAATAAGCATAAAGCTCGCGCACGCGCGGCAGCACGCCCTGCTCGGAGATGTCCGACGGATCGAAGGCTTCGATGGCCTCGCGCCCGATGTGGGTGGTCCAGGGCAGGCCGAATTCGGAAAGGAGCTGCTCGCAGCCGGCGGCGGTGCAGAGCGTGCCGGTGCCGGTATTGGCGCGGATGGAAAGCTGCGCGTCCGAGCCGGCGCGCGCCCAGCCGATCAACCCGGCCACCTGGTCGTAGAGCATGGTGTCGGGATCTTCCACGTGCCGCCGCATGTCCTTGTTCCAAGCGATGCCTTCCTCCGGCGCGGGGGCGGAGAAGAGGATAGGCAGACTATCGGTCGTCCGGTCGTGAAACAGGTCGGCCATGCGGCGTCGCCCGTCGGCCAGGACTTGCGGGTCGGGCTGAATGAGCTCGAGCAGATCATCGAGAGAAAACGTTGTGGTAGACATGGGCGTTCCTTTTGCTACACCACAAGGTAGTATTTTCGGTATGGGTCTCGTGGACCGCTACCTACCTCTACAACGATACCACGCGCGACCAGACTGGCGAGACGTGTGCGCGTAGTACGTGCGGTGCGTTGAATCACCTGGGCGACCTCGGCGGTCGTATATCCCTTGTCATCGCGCAGCAGATGGAGGATCGTCTCATCCACGGCATCAGTAGCCGGAGTCGCTGCACGTCTTTTATATAATGTAACGCGGAAATGCCAGCCCACTTCTTCAAAATGAGGGTCGGGAAGCCCGGCTTCCCGACAGGCGGCCAGCATTCGTCCGATGCCGCTTCCCCACTGCTCAATAAGGCCCAATTCTTTGAACACCCGGCCAATGACACGATTGCGCAACTTCGAAATACCCTGGAGAACATCCTCGACTGTCAACCCAAAAGGCAGCAAGCCAGGATTCTCAATTTCCAGGCGATCATCGAATAACGAGAGCCGAATGGGGGCGCCACGTTGTGCATAATCAGCATGTACCAGTGCATTGATGACGGCTTCACGGACCGCAATAAACGGGATTGACCACCGCTCAGTATGCCGTGCCTCCCGGATGTCGAGTCCTCGATTCTCATGCTTGCGGATAAACGCCAATCCTTCCTCGACAGCCAGGGGGAGATAGTTGTGGATCTCGATGGTATCCAGTATATCGGTGCGGTCAGTACCGTGGAAGCGACCTGCTTGTATATATGCGTCAGGAAACCATCGTGCGCGCTCGTGTCCAAAGAGCAGCATCCCACCGGTAGAAGGTCGGAGATGGCCCTGGTGTTCAACCACGATCCCCAATGTGCGCCAGTCGCGATCTTTCATAATGCGAACCGGGGAGAAAAGCTCGGAAGCAGCTCGGAAGTCAATGGCTTCCGAGCTCAATTCCAGCATGGGTTGTTCGTCGAAACTCTCGTGATGCGCAAGTCGTCTGAGTTCGTCAAGCATGATCCGGTCGGCGCGACGGTTGGTTGAACCCACGCGAATATATACACCTTCCTCTGGCCCCTTGGCTTTGACATAATGAGGACGGCCCGGACTGGGGTAGACGCGAACGGCCACAACATGGGTCTTTCGCCAGGGCAACACTTCAATCTCCGGCGCAAGCCGCGGTCGGATTGCCTCACTGAGCAAGTTGGCCAGACGCTCTTCCAGGCCATGCGGATCAGCGATGCCGACCACGCGCCGTGTCTGGTCTTCAACGCCAAACAGTATGATACCACCCGCCGTATTTGCGAAAGCCACTGCGCTGATGAGGACCCGTTCAGCGGTAGTCAATTCCCGCTTGAATTCAAGAGTCTTGCCTTCTGGATGCTGTAACAGATCATCAACATTCATGGAAATTCTCGTATCGCTGCATTATCGCGAGAGGGATGACATCATCGGGATGATCGAGAGTAAATCTTTCGAAGATACGATCACTCACCACTCACCACTCACCACTCGCCACTAATTATTCTACTACACGCGGCACCTTGAAATAATCGGCCCGGTGTTCCGGCGCGTTGGCGAGAGCTTCGTCGGGAGTCAGGCTTTCGCAGGTGCAGTCCGGGCGCGTGACGTTGGTCATCGGCACCACGTGGGTGGTACTGGGGATGTCGCCGGTATCGGCCTCGCGCAAGGCTTCGAAGTGACCGAGGATGGTGTTGAGCTGGCCGGTGAAGCGCTCGATCTCTTCCTCGCTCAATTTGAGGCGGGAGAGCAGCGCGACGTGTTCGACTTCTTCACGGGACAGGGGCATGGCGCACGTCCTTTCCTTCCGGCACATTATAACGTGGATGGGAGGGGCTGTCACTGTGTCGATCCAGTTCCTCCAGCATCACTTCGTAATGCCGCAGCGGCATGCCGGGAAAGATGGTGTTGCTGGAGCTGAACACATAGCCCCCTCCAGGCGCGCCATGTTGCAAAGCGTAGCGGGCGGAGGCGCGGATCAAATCTTCCGGACCGTCCTGCAGCAGGTTGCACTGCACGTTGCCCATCAGCGCCACTTTGCCGTAGGTGCGCCGCTTCACCTCCGCCATATCCATGCCGGCCATGGGGTCGAGGGAGTGCAGCATATGCATGCCGGGCGAAATCCACTCGTCGAGGATGGGCATCAGGTTGCCGTCGCTATGCTGGATCACATACAATCCTTCTGCCTTCAGCGCGGGGATGTGGCGGTGCATGTAGGGGATGATGAATTCGTTGAACATTGGCGGCGAGATGAATGGGCCGCCGTTGAAGGCCACGTCGGAGACCAGGTTGATGAAGTCGGCGCCTGCCTCGCGCATGGCCCGTCCGCGAGCGATGGCGCGGTCCGATTTTTCCAGCGCCTGCGCGTGGATATCCGCTGGCCGCTCATACAGGTTGGCGGCGAATCCTTCGTAATCCGTCACGGTATCTATGGCATGAATAGAATTTTCGATATAGCCGCCGATGAGAATGTCTCCACCCAGTTCGCGCACCGCGATGCGCAGGCAATCCAATTGCTGCGGCCCGCCCCAGGGCCGCCAGATGCACAGCCCGTCCCAGCGGAACCGCTCCACGATCTGCGCGTAAATTTTCACGCACTCATGCAGCAGGCGATCGCGCGTGTCGCCGCTGGCCTCTTCAATCGCCTTTTCGGAGGGGAAGTCGCGCCCGAACGCCTCCACCGTCAGCTCGAACATCTCCTCGAAGTGCGGTGGGCGGTCCGGTTCTTCAAAACCGAGTGTTTTGATGATGCGCTCGCGGCCTGTCATCCCTGCCCTTTCACGGCAACCCGATCCTGCCAGGCTACCGGCAACACGGCATGCTCCTTTGCCGCCCTGCCGATATGCGCGATGATTTCATCCACCACGTAGCCGTCCCACGCGGAGGGTATCGGTGGTTCACCTGCTTCGAAACGGCGGAGCATCTCCGCCATCTCCAGGTGGAAGGGGTTGACAGCCGGGTAACGGTATTCGGTGGTCCGGCCAGTTTCCGCGTCCTGGTGCACCAGCAGGGCGCCGTTGTTCTCCGGCATGTCCCACTTCACGGTATACAGGTCCAGCCGGCCATGCTCGCAGTTGATCTCCAGCCGCTCGTCCCAGCCGTTGCGCTCGTAGCCGGCGAAGCGCAGCGGGTGCCAGCACGCCTCGAAGTGGGCGATGCCGCCGTTTTCCAGCCAGAGCATGGCGTTGGCCCGCATGTCGAAATCCATTCCCGGACGAAAATACTGGTCGCCGCTGACCCGGCTGGGACGTCCCCCGAACCAGTGGATCAGGTCGAGGATGTGGCTGCCCCCGCACACCAGCACGCCGCCGCCATAACGCTGCATGACCGGCGAAGGGTGGTTCAAAAAGGACGGATCGATCTCGGCGTTCCACGGCCCCCACGGCTGCCAGGAGCGCGCGTGGATGCTGATGACGTCGCCCATTTCCGCCAGCAGCGTTTTCGCCTGTTGCGACGCGGGAAAGTAACGCTTCATGTAAGCGGTAGCACAGAACACGCCCGCCTGCTCCGCCGCGCGGGCGATCTCCAAAGAAGCGGCGGGATTATCGGCAAGCGTCTTCTCGCAGACCACGCCCTTGCCGGCGGCGATGGCGGCCAGGCAGATATCCCGGTGGGTGGAGGCGATGGTGAGCACGCTGACAAGCTGCACCTCCGGGTCGTCGAGCACGGCGCGGTAGTCGGCGCCGGCGCGAGCGCCGTAGCGGTCGCCGACCGCCTGCGCGGCCTCCCGGCGAATGTCGCAGACATGGGCGATGCGCGCCCCCGCCTTCGCGTAGCCTTCGAGATGAAAGCGGGAGATGCCGCCGCAGCCGATAATTCCGATGTTGGTCATGTTCTCTCCTGCCGGAGCGCGGATTGCCAATCCGCGCGTGAAATCGACTCGTGCGGAATGTCTTATCTGCGCGTGAAATCGACTCGTGCGGATTGGCAATCCGCGCTCCGGAGCTAGTCCGGTATAACCAGCACTTTGCGCGCGTTGGCCCGGTCGTCGCGCGCGGTCTTCATGGCCTCCTCAAGCCGGCTCAGCGGGAAGCGGTGGGAGATGATCTCCTCCGCCGGCACCACGCCCGTGCGCAGCAGGTGCAGCGCTTCCGGCAGGTAGACGGCCGGCGAGGCGAAGGAGGCGCGGAGCTGCTTCTTGCCCAGATGCATGGCGGTGGTATCCAGTTGAATCGTCCCGCCCGGCCCCCAGTCGAAGCCGATGTAGGTGACGTTGCCGCCGTAAGCGGTCGCCGCCAGGCTGTCGGGCAGCGTATGCGGCGGGGCGGTGGAGAGCACGCGGTCGAAGCCGTCGAAGTGCTTGCCGCACTCGCCCAGCGGGGTTTCGCTCAAATTCATCAGCACGTCGGCGCCCAGCCGTTTGGCGATTTCCAGCTTTTCCGCATGGCGGTTGGCGGCGGCGATGAGGCCGCCGGTGCGCCGGCGGACGATGGCCAGCGCCATCAGCCCGATAGCCCCGGTTCCCACCACCAGCACGCGATCGGTGAGGCCGATCTCCGCTGTCTTCACCATGTCAACGGCTACCCCGCACGGTTCGGCCAGCGCGGCGGCGTGCGGGTCCATGTCCGGCGCCGGCGCCACGCAGCGGGCGTTCACCACCATCGCCGGCGAGAAGCCCATCGCCGGTTCGGCCCAGAATCCGGGCGCCTTGTTGCACAGATCCACCCGCCCGTTGCGGCAGAGATCGCATTCGCCGCAAAATGAGCCGGATTCCAGCGCCACCTGGTCGCCTGACTTCACATGCCGCACGCACTCGCCCACTTCACGCACAATACCGGCGATCTCATGGCCGAAGGGGCGCGGCTCCCGCGCAAGCTGCGACGCGATCTCCAGGTCGTGCCCGCAAATTCCGCACGCCAGCACGTCCAGCAGTATCTCATGGGAACCGGGCGCGCGAAGCGGCACTTCGCGAAAGGTCACCCGGAACGGAAGCTGAATATAGCCGACCTTAACGGTCCTTGTGCCAATCGTGGTCATAAGATGTGTTCCTTTAACTTAAAACTCAACTAAATCTCCAGGTTGAACTGCTTCACAGCGTTCCGCGAGAGAATACGGTCTTTCTCCATGGCCGGGATGGAGGAATCGCGCACCATGCCGAGCGCGTAAACCGGATTGATCAGCGGCATGCCCGAGCCGAAAAGCAACCGATGCGCGCCGACCGCCGCCACCGCTTCCGCCAGCTTATCGTAATCCGCCACCATGCCCCCGATCTCCAGGCGAATGTTCTGCGACTTCGCCGCCAGCGCGATGGCCATCGGCCAATTCTCGTCCGCCATGTGAATGATGATGAAAGATTGGGTGGGGAATTCCTTCGCCACTTCCTGCAGATCGTTGATCATGCGCGGGTCGCGCACGTGCAGCAACAGCGGCTTGTCGTAGCGGAGCAGCGACTTCGCCAGCGCCCGCATCGCCTCGGAATTGAGCGGGCGGTCGATATACCCCTCGTGCAGGATGGCGCCGACGAAGCATTCCTTGACCAGGTATTTGCGCATCTCTTCCTGCGATGCTTCGAACATGAGTGGATTCACCACGCAATAGCCGCGGAAGCGGGGCCGGTCGGCGATCTGCTCCGCCAGCCAGGCGTTGCCCCCGCGCATCGAGCCGCGCAGTGCTTCCGTGGCGGCCACAAAGGTCATGTCCACCCCGAAGCGGGTCATCAGCTTCTCCAGCGCGTCTGGCGTGGTTGCCTGCGTGGGGTAAGGCTGCGGTCCTAATTGTCCATAACAATCGATGATCGGCATCAGCGACTCCCTGCCGGAGCGCGGGCGTCTCGCCCGCGCGTATTGATAAGATTATTCAGTATTGCAGACCAAATCTCCTGTTATATCCGCCCATCTCGCGGTAAAATATGGATGAAGCGGGTTCACGGGCGGAGGATGGATCGATGGCGCTGTTCAAACGGGTGCGCCGATTGCTGCGCGCGTCGTTAAACGAGTCACTGAACCGGATGGAGGATCTCGCCGGCACGCTGAACTGCCTGGTGCTGGAGCTGTGCGAGCTGCTGGAGCGCGCGCGCGAGCAGGCTGCCGGGGCAATGGCGTCAGAAAGGCGCCTGGCCGAGCAGGCAGATGGCGCGGAGCAGGCGGCGCGGCAATGGTCGGCGCGAGCTCGGCGGGCGGTGGAGCGCGGAGCGGAAGAGGCGGCACGGGAAGCACTGCGGCGCATGTTCGTCATGGAGGAGACGGCGCAATATTATCACCAGGCGCGCGAAGAGCAAGCACGCGGGGTGGCAAGCTTGCGCTCGTCACTGGAATATCTGGAAGGGCGGCTGCGCGAGGCACACATGCTGCGCGAGAAGCTGCGGGCGCGGATGACTATGGCGCGCGCGCAGGAAGTGATAACCCGTTCCATTCGAGAGGCGGCCGGTGAGGAGATATTCGAAGAGTTCGACCGCATAGCCGCAAGCATCGAAACCGCGCAACACCGATCACGGGCGCTGGCGGAGCTCACCATGCAAGGCAGCGACAAAGCCTTCACCAACACCGAACGGGACATGGAGGTGGAACGGGAGTTGCGGATGCTGAAGAGCCAGATGCATCGCCTGGCGGGCCCCAACGAGCCGCCGGCGCTGGCGCGGCGCGAGCGGGCGTGAGTGGAGAGGACGATGGGAACGTTCCAGCGATTGCGAAGATGGCTGCGCCTGCGCGGCGGATTGTTTCGCGATCCGGATACCGAGCTGGCGCGGAGGTGCGAGGAGTTGGAGACGCGCCTGCTGCGGGGACAGGCGGAAGTGAGCGCCTGCGAAAGCGAGGTACGGCGGCTGGCGGCGCTGACATCTGATGCTGAATGGCTGTCGTCGCGGATGCTGGCCTTTGCCCGCCGCGCGCTGTACCTGGGACACGAAGATTGGGCGCGCGAGGTGGTGGAGCGACATCTGCAGGCCGCGCGACAGGCCCGCATGTATGCCCGGCACTGGCGCTGCCGGCGAGACGACGCGGCCCGCCTGCGGCAGGTGGTGGAGACACTGGAGACCCACCTGGCGGAAATCGAGTACCAGCGTCATTCCCTGTCTTCCCGGCGCTACCTGGCGCAGATACGGCGCCTGCTGCTCAAAGGCCTGCACGGTGAAGAGATGCGGGTTGCCGTGGAGATGGCGGAGGAACGCGCCCTTGCCGAGGAATATACCGCCGACGCATATGCCCAACTCATAACTGATCCATGGTCCGCCGAGATCGACGCCCTTCCCGACTCGCGGAATATGAACCAGGTGGAGGATATGCTGTTCCGGCTGAAGGAAGAAATGCAATCTACCAGCAACGAATCTTGACCCACTCCCGACCCTACAGGGTTAAGTTAAGAGAATGAAAAATGGAAATTGCATAATAAAAAAATGCTTGCTGGCTGAGTAAAACAGTGTGCATCGAACAATATCTGCCTTGGAATTATTACATTTTTCATTTTTCATTAACTGATCGGTTACCATAGAAGCCGTTCTACCCCAGGCAAGATATGGTATAATATTCCCGATTTACGTACTCAATGGAGGGAGTCACATGTCTATCACCGTCATCTACGGCATCTGCCTACTGGTCGGCGTCATCTACACCGTCGCCTCATTTCTGTTGGGAAGCTTTGCGGACATGGGCGCGCACGACGGCGACCTGGGAGGCCCCGCGGGGGATTTCTCGCACGACTACGGCGTTGACACCGGCGGACATGGCGAGGCGCTGGGATCCACCGCAACGGGCGGGGAAGTCCTCTTCGGACCGTTCTCGCCGCTCGTCATCGCCTTCTTCCTGACCTGTTTCGGCGGGGTCGGCATGCTGGTAACCATTGCATTTACCCTGGGTCCGTGGATTTCGCTGCCGATTGCCGCCGCGTCGGGATTCCTGCTCGCCTGGCTGCTCGCGGCGATGTTCAACCGCCTGCTGGGCGGCATGGCAAGCAGCAGCGAAGTGCGCTTGAGCACGCTGGTGGGCACGGACGCGGAAGTAACGGTGGCCATCCCGCCTATGGGCGTGGGCGAAATCGCCTACATTGCCATGGGCAGCCGCTACGTGACGCCGGCCCGCAGCACCGAACAGGCGGTAATCCCGCGCTACGCTACCGTGCGTATCACCCGCATCGTGGGCAACACCTTCTTCGTGCGTCCGGCGGCGGAAGAACAACTACGCGCCGTGGAGGAGATAAGGGGTTCGGAGTTCTAAGTTCGGAGTTCCGAGTTCAATAAATCGAAGTCCCGAACTCCGAACTAGGAACCTCGAACTTGGAGCTTTTTGTAACGGTTGGAACATTTTGCCTTGCGTTACCGGGAACATTGGAAACAGGAAGTGACGCATATGCAGGTTCCGTTGACGGAAAGCGAATATACCATATTGGATTACCTTGCCGATGGCGCGCAGCCGCTGGTGTGGCTGGTCCGCGAGCTGCACGGCGGCAGGCGGGCCTGGGAGACCGGCGCGATCGCCGGCAGCCTGGCCAGACTTGCCGAGGAGCAGCTCATCCGCTATTGCCAGTCGCCGGGCGGTCCTCCGTTCGTCAATCCGAACGCGGCGGTAATCAACTCGCAGGTCAGCTCCATCCTCCACAATGACGAGCAGCACTGGTGGCTCGAATTGACGGAACAGGGCCAGAACGCCTGGGAGACGTGGCAGCAGACACAACGATGATGCGCGGGTATAATATGGCGTTATGACTTCCCGCTATCGATACATCATCTGGGACTGGAACGGCACACTTTTCGACGACGCGTGGTTATGCATCGAGATCATCAACGACCTGCTGGCGCGGCGGGGGCTGCCGATGGTGGACAGCGTCTCGTATGAAGAGCAGTTCACTTTTCCGGTGAAGGAGTATTACCGGACGGTCGGTTTCGATTTCGATACGATTCCCTTCGAGCAATTGGCGGCGGAGTTCATGGCGCAGTACGACCGGCGGCGGTTCGAGTGTCGCCTGCAGCCTGGGGCGCGGCAGGTGCTGGACGCGCTGGCGACGCGCAAGGTTAAGCAATCCATCCTCTCCGCCTACGAGCAATCGCGGCTTGATGAGATGGTCGCCTTCATGAACCTGCGGGAATTCTTCACCCATACCTTCGGCCTGAACGATTTTTATTCCGCCGGCAAACTCGACCTGGGCCGGCGCTTGCTGGCCGACATTGACTATCCCGCCGAAGCCGTGCTGGTCGGCGATTCGCTGCATGACGCCGAGGTGGCGGAAGCCATGGAGATCGACTGTGTCCTAATCCCCTGCGGCCATTACTCCCGCGCAAGGCTGAGCACGAATGGGAATAGGGTGCTGGATTCGCTGCAACAAATTCCAAAATTATTGGATTGAATAGATGAGGGATTATGCTCTTACGGAGCGTGGGATTCGTTAACAATACCGTTATAAGATTTGAGATTCCTCGCCGGTCAGCGTCGAAACTACGTGTTGCAGCTCGCGCAGGCCGAAAGGTTTGATCAGCACGCCGTCGGCAAGCCGATTTTTTTCTTCTTCATGTTCGTTGATCAGGCTGCGCACGGTCACCAGCAGCACCGGGATGTGGCTGAAACGCGCGTCGGACTTGATGCATTCGCAGACGCGCCAGCCGTCCATGCCTTCCATGATTATGTCGAGGATCACCAGGTCCACCGGCGCCGTATTCAGCAGCTCCAACCCCTGCTGCCCGCTGGCGGCACGCAGCACTTTGTAGCCGGCGTTTTCCAGCACCTGGGCAATCAGGTCACGGATATCCGGTTCGTCATCGATGATGAGAATGCGCTTGGTCATATCAAACCTTCGATTCTTTAGGAGGCATCAATGGAAGTTCGATGGTGAATGTGCATCCCTGTCCGAGTCCCGGACTGGCGGCGGTCACCCGGCCATGGTGAATATCGACGATGCCGCGAACGATAGCCAAACCCAGCCCTAATCCGCCGACCGCCTCATCACGATCGAGCTGGAGGAAGGGAATGAATACGGTGGGCAGCACCTCCGGCGCGATGCCGCGTCCCGTATCCCGGAATGTCAATATCGCTGTCTTCCTCTCGCGCCGGCAGGCAATGAAAACCTTACCGCCAGGTGAGTTGAATTTGATAGCATTGTTCAGCAGGTGATCGATGCAGAATGAGATGCGCCGCGGATCGGCAAGGATGGGCAGCGTTTCGCCGAACGGCTTGAGCGCCAGCGCGATACCGGCCTTGTCGGCCGCTTCCATGGCGCGTTCCACCGCCTGGCACGTCAGGCGGCCCAAGTCCGCCGTCTCCATCACGCAATCCATCCTGTTATGCTGGAGGCGCGACATATCGAGCAGTTCATCGATGAGCCGCTGTTGCCGCCGGGCATTGCGATGAATGATAGCCATCGCCTGGTCCAGTATATCCGCCGAGGATTGGTCCAGCGCGAATTCCGACCACCCCAGGATGCTGGTGAGCGGCGTCTTCAGCTCGTGGGAGAGGATTGCCAGGAATTCGTCCTTCGCGTTATCCAATTCCTTGATTGCAGTGATATCGTGCGACACCACGACGACGCTGATCGCCTTCCCGTGCTGATCGCATACCGGCGCCGCGCTCATTAAAATGACGCGCGGTTTGCCGTCTCCATCCTGTATATGAATCTCTTCGTCGATGACAATGCCGCCGCCGGCAAGCACGCGCGCCAGCGGCAATTCTTCCGGCTTGTATGGCTTGCCGTCCGCGTGAAACAACCGGCAATTACACTGCTCTGCCGGTTCCTCGGATGAGTGGATCGCGTGGCGGCAGATTCGCTCCATGTGGGCATTGCCGCGGATGATGCGGCCCGACGGCGACTCCGCGATTATTACGCCGACGGGCAGTTGATCGAGCACCGCCGTCATCAGCGCCCGCTCGCGTTCCAACTCGGCTTCCGCGGTTTTTCGATTGGTGATATCGCGATTGCCGCCCCGTCGTCCCCGGTTCTTACCTTCCTCGTCATACACCGGTTGGCACACGTGGTTGATCCAGCGCATTTCGCCGTCACGGCGAACGATGCGAAAGTCGAGCGAGTAGTTCTCTTCTGTTATCATTTCCTTCTTGAAATGATACTTCACGTTGCGCAGATCGTCAGGATGCACAATGCGTTCGAGCAACGTGGGATCAGCCATAAACTCGGCGGCCTGATACCCGGTGATTCGCTCGCACGACGGGGAAATATACCGCAGCTCGCCGCCAGGACCGCGCCAGTATTCCAGGTCGTTGGTAAAATCGGCTACCATGTGGTAGCGCTCTTCCTTCTCGGCGAGTCGAGCGTCGTATTCAAGGCGGGCTTGTCGTTCAGCGGTGATGTCGGTAAGGCAGATTGTCAGGCCGTCCGCGGATGGATGTATGCGCGCCCGCAGGTGGATTTGCTGCGCTGCGCAATAAATCTCGAATTCCGTCCGCATACCGGTTTCCAGGGCATGATGGTAGTGGTGATAAGCCTCGCCGTCAACCGTATCCGGAAACTGCGTCCAGATGCGCCGGTCGATCAACTCTTCCACTGTTGTGCCGAATAATCGCGCGGCGGCGTCATTGGCATACGTGAAGCGCCAGTTCGTGTCCAGCGCGAACAGGGGATCGGCGATCCGTTCAAGGATATCCCTGAAGGATTCAGGGAGCTCTACCTGCGATATCGGCACATGAGTGTCCACCTGCGCTTCTCTCTCGGGGGATTCAGGATTGGTAATCCGCATTCGCGGCGAACTATAATCAGTATAGTTTATTCACGAATAAGGGTTTGGGCTGCTTTTCGCACAATGAAGCATAATCTTTATATTTTCTTTATATCTCTCATAACCTGCCGCTGAAACGCCGGCAAAGGAGGAAACTCGCGACCGAGAGTGAAATGAGCAAGGCAGCGAGAGCGAGGCAACGATGGACACGCGGCATGACTTCGAGGGATATATCGAGCGCTTGTACCAACAGCACTCACGGGAATGGGCATATCCGGCGGATGATCCGGCGGCATTCCGGCGCTGGCAGCGGCGGGCGCGGCGGGGGTTGCTGAAGCTGCTGACTATGGAGCATCGCGAGCGCGCGCCGCTTAACCTGCGCCGGCAGGTGGTGGAGGAGACGGCGGACTACACGCGCGAGCGGCTATATTACGACACGCTGCCAGGCATCACCGTGCCCGCTTATCTGCTCATCCCGAAGGGGATTAGGCTGCCGGCGCCGGCCGTGCTCTGCCCGCCCGGCCATGGCGAAGGCATGAACCAGGTGCTCGACGAGTCGCCGGGCATCTATCATGAGTATCCGCGGGAGCTGGCGCGGCGCGGCATGGTGGCGCTGATACCGGAGCACGTCGGCTTCGGCGAGCGGCTGGGCGAGCCGGGCAACGACCGCCATGCCAATCACCTGTATAACTACCTGGTGCTCAACCTGCTCGGCGAAAGCCAGCAGGGGCTGTTCATCTGGGAGCTGATGCGCGCGCTGGACGTGCTGGAAGGGCTATCCGAGGTTATCACGAGCCGCATCGGCTGTTATGGCCTCAGTCTGGGCGGCGAGACCACGCTGCTGCTATCCGCCGCCGACACGCGCGTCAAAGTCGCCTGCGTCAGTGGTTTCCTCACCTCGTATAAGAGCTGTTTCCTGGATATGGCGCACTGCGGCTGCGGATATTCCTTCGGGATGCTCCGCTATTTCGAGATGGTGGACCTGGCGGCCTTGATCGCCCCGCGGCCGCTGCTGCTGGAGAGCGCCACCGAGGATCCGATCTTCTATATAGAGCCTGTCCCAAAGTCTGCAATTTTTCAATAACGAGACATCCAAAAATGCCTCGTAAAATGCCCTGGATTGCATCAAAGAGCTTACAAACCCTGTCCCGCAACAGAACCGCCTGTTTTTG
>Ga0172369_10004512_pt1 | contig 17634 bp, 15 predicted proteins | sample LakKiv25m_FD_114539 | JGI IMG/M metagenome (GOLD analysis project Ga0172369, IMG submission 114539) | Freshwater microbial communities from Kabuno Bay, South-Kivu, Congo - kab_022012_11.25m | ecosystem: Environmental > Aquatic > Freshwater > Lake | place: Democratic Republic of the Congo...
CACCGGCAGACCAGCCGCCTTGGCTTCAGACGTGATCTCGCGCAGATCCTCGTACATCTGGTTGCGCTGATCCGAGCCCGGGTAGATCGTGTAGCCGATCGCCGTGCAGCCCAGGCGCAACGCGTCGTCGACCGAGGCCGTGATCGCGGAGCAGGGATCGCCGACATTGGCGAGGCTGTCGGAGTTGTTGACCTTCAGGATCAAGGGAATCTGACCGGCAAACTCGGCGGCACCCGCCTCGATGAAGCCAAGGGGTGCAGCGTAGGCGTTGCATCCGGCGTCGATGGCCAGCTGGAAGTGGTAGCGCGGATCGTAGCCGGGTGTGTTGGGCGCGAAACTGCGGGCCGGGCCGTGCTCGAAACCCTGATCGACGGGCAGGATCACCATCTTGCCCGTGCCGCCCAAGCGTCCGTGGTTGAGCATGCGCACGAGGCCGGCGCGCACGCCCGGATTGTCGCTCTGGTACCAGGACAGGATTTCTTGGACGCGGGGGGTCAGGGCCATGGCGCTTGCTCCTTGGGCGGTGGTCTGGCGGATGAGACCTGAAGCGGGGCGGTGCTGTCAATGGCGCGCGCGGGCACCGCGCTCTACGACAGCGCCATCGCCGCCACAAACGCAAACACCACGAAATTCCAGAGTCCATGCAGCACGATCGACGCCCACAAGGAACCGGTCCATTCGTACACCAACCCGAAAGCCAACCCGAGCACCGTGTAGGGCAGCAGCGACTGCGGCGCCATGTGCAGGATCGCAAACAGCAAAGCCGTGGCACCGAGTGCCGCGCGGATGCCGAACCTCTGCCTCAAAACGCGGTAGAGAAAGCCGCGAAACAGCAGTTCCTCTCCCACGGGCGCGGCCACGACGACGGCCAGCCCCAGACTGATGAGCTGCAGCGCATCCGGGTCGTCGAGCAGAAAGCCCGCGACCGGATGGGTCTCGGCGCCTTCACCGAACAGCAGGGCGCCCAGCAACGTGGCCACGAACATGACTGGGATCAAAGCGCAATAGGCGCGCAGCGACGCCGTGCTCGCATGCCAGAACGAGGCGTCGATGCCATGGGTTCCCAGACGCGCCGCCACCGTCAGAGGCGGCGCTTGGCGCGCAAAGGCCTGCACCACGGCGACCGAGAGCAGGACACCGACACCGCCTTGGAACAGCGTCGCCAGACCCTGCGGCACGTGGTTGCCGGGCAGCACGGCGGGCAGCAGACCGGCGGTCGTGTAGCCGATCAGCCAGGCAGCGAAACCGAGCAGGGCGGCGAGCGGATCGGTGTGGTAGGGGCGGTCCTCCGGCAGGCCGGGATGGCGCGCGCGCAGCCAGCGCAGGGCCGGTTCGCCGCGGCTGCGGGCGGCGCTGCTGCGCAAGGTAGCGGCGACCCAGATGGCGACGCCGAAGATGCCGGCCAGCAAGAGCAATTGTGCAAGGGCGAGAATCGTCGAGGTCAGGCGGCCGTCTTGATCGTGCAGGGTCCGCGTGATGTCGCGCGCGCTGCGCACGTCACCTGCCGCGGCGTAGATGCGGGCGCGGATGCGCTGGCGGGTGTAGGGGCTCCAATCGCGGCCGAAGCCGGGTCCGTGTGCGCGCTCGCGCGCCTGCGGCACGGTCGCTGCGTCCAGGGCGACCGCGGCGCTGGGATCGGCAGGCAGCACGGCCAACGCCGCACGCAGGTCTTGGCTGACAGGACCCGACTGGCGCGCGAACTCAGCCGCGAGGCCATCGTCATGCGTCGAGATCGCGTGGGCCACCACGAGTTCTGCCGCGTGCGCCGTTCTGGTGTGCGAGCGGCCAGGGTGGTGCTGGTCCGGCTCTTGGGCGGCAGCCGCGTCGGCCTGGCGGGCGCGGGCAAAGAGATCGCGCAGGGCCTCCTTGCCAGCCTGCTGGTTGGTCTCCTGGATTTGATGGAGCAACGACGCGGCGTCGCCAGCGGCCTGCGTCGCGGCAGTGGGCAGGGCCACCGGCGCGGTCTGTTTGGACGCCGGTCGCCGCGCCGCGCTGACGCGGCGGATGGACTTGTTGGGTCGCGTACCGCCCAGGGCATCGGTCGTGCGCCAGAGTAGCGAACGAAAACGCACTTCGACGTCGATCTGCCGATCCAAGGCCGGCGATGCCCCGAGCGCGGAGGCGATGACCGCGCCCGTGACCAGCACGATCGCCAAGGATCCCAGCAACCACCAGACGATGCGCGGCCCCGGCAGCGCCAGCAGTTCAGGTGGACGGTTCTCGCTGTCTTGCATCGGGCCGCCCTTGGTCATCGATCGCGCGGTACGCCTACCTGGTCCGTTCGCGGTCCAGCGCCTTCAGACCGACGATGCACGTCTTGGCGGGCACGCGCCCGACACGCTCGCGCCACAGATCACAGGCATGGTCGTCCGTTCCCGCCGCCTCGCAGAGGCGATCTGCCAGGGTCGTGCACGGGCGATCACAGCCGCCGACGCACAGCAGGAGCGCCCAAGCCCATGCGACTACCGATCTTTTGCCCATGCGCCTTCTCCGCTTGACCGTCGGTCATTCAACCACAGCGCGGCCGCGGCGTCACGGCCGCAGCGCGCTCGCCACGCGCGTCGTGCAGGCGGCAAGCTCGAGCATGTGCGCGTGGCTGACGCGGCTGGCGACGACCACGCCGTCGTAGCGCGGGACGAGTTGGTTGTAGCGCAGCGGCAACGCTCCCAGATCGGTTGAGATACCGCCAGCTTCCGACAAAATGAGGGCGCCGGCGGCGGCGTCCCACTCGCTGCGCGGCGTCGGTGTCACGTGGCCGTCATAGGCGCCGGTGGCGACCAGGCACATCTTGTAGGCCAGGCTGCCGACGGGCGTGATGCAGGTTGCCGGCACGACGTCCTGCCAGATGCCGGCGCTCAAGTCGCTGCGAGAGACCAGAAGCCGCATGTCCTGCGCGTCGAAATCACTGCGCACCTGCAGGCGCCGCCCGGTGTGATCGGTGGCGCCCATGCCGAGCTGTGCGAAAAAGCGCTCGCCGGTCGACGGATTGGCGATGACGCCCAGACGCGGGCCGACGCCGGACTCGACCAGGGCGACGGAGATGCAGAACTCCGGCAAACCGGCCAGCAGCGAGCGGGTGCCGTCGATCGGATCGACGACCCACAAATAGCGATAGCGCAGACGCGCGGGATCGTCCGCGGTCTCTTCGGAGAGCCAGCCTGCTTGCGGAAACAGCGGGCGCAAGTGCTCGCAGAGAAAGCGATCAATGGCGATGTCGATGTCGGTCACCGGCGACAGGTCGAGCTTCTGCCAGCCGTGCAGGGGATCGCGCTGCATCTGCTGGACCAGATCGGACGCCGCCTCGACGACGCCCGCGATGGCGGTCAGCGCAGGCAGGGTTGCTGTAGCCGGCCGCGGCGCGTCGGGCTCACGCGGCATCCGAGGTCTCCAGCGCGCCCACACGGTGCGTGGCGACATGCTGCGCCAGTTCTCCGGCCAGGGCATGGGCCGCCGATGCAGGCTGGCCGGACCACTGGCACAAACGCCGCGCCAGCTCTTCGCGAATCGGCAGCAAGCGCTCGCCTGCGAGGTAATAGAGCTGCGTGCGGCGCACGACGAGATCGACGAGCGTCAAGGCCATCTCCTCCTGGACAATCCAGCGCAGTTCGCCCCAGAGTACCGGCAGATCCGCGAGAACGCGCTCCATGCCGTGCTCGGTGCCCTTGGCCAGATCCAGGACGTCGTTCGCGTCGCTGCCGAATTGCCAGACCAGATGACGCGCCACGGCTTCTTCGAGTTGTTCGCTCGCCACCAACGCCGCCACCGCAGTCTCCACAGGCTTGATCTTGCTTGTAAATCGATCGGCACCCGGCAGGGGCAGTTGCGCGGTCGGCGACGGCTTGAGAGCGGCCAACGAGGCCGGCGGCAGCAACTTGAGCGCCGCTTGCACCGTTTCCGCCGCCATCAACCGGTAGGTCGTCAGCTTGCCACCGGCGATGCTGACCATGCCTTTGGGATCCGTGAGGATCACGTGTTCGCGCGAGGTCTTGTAGCTGCTCGCGCCGGGCTCGTTGGCGACCAGCGGCCGGATACCCGCCCAGGTGCTGATGACATCCTGCAACCCGAGTTCGCCGCCCACCGGATCGAACACGGCGTTCGCGCAGGCCAGCAGGTACTCGGCATCGGCCACCGTCGTCGGCGGCTCGGCAAAATCGCCTTCGTAGGGCGTGTCGGTGGTGCCGAGAATCGTCGCATCCGGCCACGGCAGTGCGAACACGACACGCCCATCGGCGGCATTCATGGTCACCGCGTGCGAGAGCGGCAACCGCGCCCGTGGCAACACGATGTGCACACCTTTGGAAGGCCGCAACGTCGTGGGCGTCGGTTGCCCCTTCCAGCGCATGGTCGTCTCGTCGGTCCAAGGCCCTGTCGCCGAAACCAGACAATGCGTCGCAACCAACAACGTCTCGCCGCGCCATTCGTCGCGCAGCCGGGCACTGATGAGCTTGCCGTTCTTGAACACGGGCTCAACGAACGACATGCGCGACACCGGCACCGCGCCGGCCTGCAGCGCGCCGCGCAGGTTGGCCAGCACGAGGCGGCCATCGTCGGTCATCGCGTCGAAGTAGCGAACGCCGCCCGTCAGCCCCTCCTTCTTGAGCGTCGGCTCCATGCGCTGAACAGCGCGCTTGCGCAGTGCTTTGTGGCGCAGCACACCGGAAAACGCGGCAAGCGTGTCGTAGATCGTCAGGCCGACATCGAGCATGAACACGCTGCGGCGCGAACTTTCCAGGACGGGCACGAGAAACGACTGCGGACGAGCCAGATGCGGCGCCAGGCGCAAGAGGCGCTGCCGCTCGCGCACGGCCTCAAAGACTAGTGCAATATCGCCCATTTCCAGGTAGCGCAGGCCGCCGTGGATGAGCTTGGAAGAGCGCGAGGACGTGCCGCAAGCGAAATCGCCGCGCTCGACCAGGGCAACCTTGAGGCCGCGCAGGGCCGCGTCGCGCGCGATACCGGCGCCGGTGATGCCGCCACCGACCACGACGAGATCAAAGATCTCGCTGCGCAGGCGATGCAGCAGTTCCGTGCGGGTTTGCAGGGAGAAGGCCATGGAGAACCGGCAGGCTGCGATCGATGCGCCGAGACCGCTTCAGCCAAGGCGGCAGTAGTGTAGGCCCAAGGTTCGGCGTCGGCAACCGCGGCCGTCATGCGCTGCGGTTGAGCAGCGCATCCAGCTCGGTCACCAGATCGATGCGGTCCACCAGATTCTCCAGATAATCCAGACGTTCTGTGTCGATCACCAGCGACGGCCCGAGGTCATAGCGGGCAAACCAGGCTTCATAGGCGTCCTGCAGCGCCTTCAAGTAACGCGTGTCCATGCCCTGTTCTTCCGGCCGGCCGCGCGCCTTGATGCGGCGTTTCAGACCCGGCAGGCTGCAGCGCAGGTAGATCAACAGATCCGGGCGGGGCAACGAGTCGCGGATCGCCTCGTACATCCGTGCGTAGGTGGCATGGTCGCGATTTGACAGGATCTTGCGGGTGTGCAGGGTTCCCGCAAAGATTTCCGCGTCTTCGTAGATGGTGCGATCCTGCACGAAGACCGTCTGCGGTTGCGAGTCGAGCAGACGTGCCAGTTCCAGGTGCGCGCGGAACTTGGCGGACAAGAAGTACATCTGGCTGTGAAAAGCGAAACCCTTCATGTCGCCATAGAAGTCCGTCAGGTACGGATTGGCGTCGTTGGGCTCGTAGAACGGCTGGATGCCGAACTTGGATTCGAGCAACGCGGTCAACGTCGACTTGCCGGCGCCGATGTTGCCGGCGATGGCGACAAAACGCGCGCGGCGGTGGCTGCCGGAGCTGCGGGCGATGAGTGGAGCGGTGGCAGGCATGCGGGCCTTTGTGCTACCGAGAGAGGATCCTTCGCTCTCTGCGCGCATGCGCGGCGCTCAAGATGGCGACCGCGATTCGGCCTCGCCTGTCGCAGTCGCCACCTTGACGACCCAATCGAACCGTGTCAACTCCCTGTCCATGACGCTGGATCGAGCCCTTCGCTACTTGCTGCTGCCCACCGCCACGCTGCTGCTGTGCCAATGCCGTGACGCGCCCGAGGTGGTGCTGGAACAGGCGCGCCAGGCCTTGGCACAGAAGGACACGGCGGCCTTCCTGCTGCTGATCGAGCCCAAGGCCGCTGCATTGCTGGATAAAGCGCCGCAGGTGGTGTCGCGCTCCGGCAGCGTGTACAAGGTGCTGCGCGACGGCAAGCCGACCGGCGTGCTGCTGCCCAAAGGCGAGGTCGTGGATGTCGTCGAGACGGGGCACCGCGCCGTGATCGTGGTCAAAGGTACCGAGAAAGCGCAAGTGCCGATGCGCCTGTGCGATGGCCAATGGCGCATCGATCTGCTGGAAATGGATACGTTCTACCGCGCCCTGCGCCCCAATGACTAGGAGTCTGTCGGAGATTCGGTGATGCAGCCGTGAAGAAGATCTTGCTGAGCCTGTTGCTGGTCGCGCTGCTCCTGGGCGGAGCGTGGGCGTACTATCGCTATTTCTATGTAGAAAATCCGCGCGATGCCTACCTGCGTACCGTCGCCGCGGCGATGCTGGGCGACGAAGAACAGTTTCTGTCCGGCTTCACCGAAGAATCGCGGCCCCTGGTGGCGGGGCTGCTGGCGCTATCGCGCGGCGATGACGCACGGTCCTCGCAGCGGCATCCGTACTACTACCTCGTGACAGAAAACCTGGAGAGCATTGACGTGCAGGACGATCATGCTTGGGTGCGGGTCAAGCGGGCAGGCGATTCCGGTTCGCGCAGCCATTATGACGTGCCGCTGCTGCGCAAGGACCACACCTGGCTCATCGATGCGCTGTCGTTCACTGCCAAGGAGCGGGCGCACAAGCTCGGACGCTGAATGACGAAGCACCTGGATGAGCGTTCGGCAAGGCGCGCGATCGTCGCCACGGCGCGCGAGATCTACGACCGCAAGCTGAGCGGCGCCGCCGATGGCAACCTGTCCATCCGCATCGGCGCGGATCGGCTGCTGACCACGCCAAGTGCGCGACACAAGGGCAAACTGCGTGAAGAAGACATCGTCCTGTGCGACATGGCGGGCCGGCCGGTGGGGCGCGGCAAGCCGTCGAGTGAGATTGCCTTGCATACCGAAGCCTACAAGCGAAGGCCGGATGCCGGCGCCGTGATCCACGCGCATCCGCCGATGGCGATTGCGTATTCGCTCGCGGGCGGGCAGCTCTCGGAAGTGCTCGTATCCGAAGTGGTCTTTGCCTGCGGCCAGATCGCGACGGCGCCCTACACCACGCCGACGACGCGCGACGTTCCGGATGTGCTCGGCGAATACCTCAAGTGTTACGACGTGGTGCTGATGGCACGCCACGGCTCGGTCACGCTGGGCCCGGATCTGGAGACGGCGCTGATCCGCCTCGACGCGCTCGAGCACACGGCGCACATCTACGCCGCGGTGCGCATGATGGGCGGCGCGCAGCCGCTGCCGGCCGCCGAAGTGGATCGGCTGTTCGCCATTGCCAAACCCGCAACGCCGGCGTACCGGCAGGCAGGGTGCACTTGTCCTGCGGCAGAGCCCGGCGCCAGCTGTCGTGGTTGTGGCGGAACATGTTCTGGATCCTCTTCACAACGTGATGACGCGCAAGGTGTTTCCGGCGCAGGGGATGCGGTGCTCATCCAAGCCGTCCTGCACACGCTGCGAGGCAAAACGTGAGATCGAGGGCCCGACAGACGCCGGCCCAGCGCCTTCTGCGCGTGGCGCAGTGGGGCCAGGTCTTTGCGCTGGATCCGCCCGATGGCGAAGCGCCGCAGATCATCGAAGAACTGCAAGTCACTGGCGCTCAATCGCAAGCTGTCATTGACCTGGCGGATCGCTGGCGTGCGGCGCCGCACCCAAGCCTTGTCGGCATCGCGGACGCGACGCTGCATCCGCTTGCGGGCGGCCGCCATGCCATTCGAATCAGGCGTTTTGCGCCGCGCGGCAGTCTGCTGCACCTGATCGCGCCCAAGCTGAGCGCAGCCGATGAACGTCTGAGCGCCGCACTGCTGTTGGACCTCGCGCGTGCCGCGTCGCAGTGTCACGCCAAGGGTTTGATTCTCGGCAGCATTGCACCGCAGAACCTGATCCTCTGCCCGCCCGGCCTCGATGACCTGCCGGCGGTGCGCTTGTGCGAGGCCGGCTTGCCGTCCCTTGTGCTCGCCGCGACCGCGCAAGCTGCCGACGCGCAGCACTCGATTTTTCATCATATTTTCCCCTGTCTTGAAGTCGCGGCACCCGAATTGCTGGGCGGCAACGCGCCCACCGCCGCCAGCGATGCCTACGCGATCGCGGCCACCGCCGCGTGGCTGCTGCTGCGCCACCACATCCACGACGAAGCTTCGCCGGCGCTGATCGCACACGCGGCGGGTCAGGGTTTGTCGCCCGATCAGATCGAGGCGCTGCACGACGTCGCGCCGACGCTGGGTCCCGTGCTGTGCAAGGCGTTGGCGGTGAATCCATGGGCGCGGGCGGGCGCACTGGCCGAACTGAGCGAGGTCTGCGCGCGCCTGACCGCGAGCGCTCCCACTTTCTTGATCGATGGCCAGGAGTTTCTTGCGCCGTGGGGCATGCGCTCCTTCCTCATCCCACTGGCGGCGTTTGCCACGGCCGTGCCCTATGCGGAGCACTTTGCTCAGCAGGTTGCTGATCGGACCCAACAGGCTGCGCATGCGGGCGACGCGCCGGACGCCACCCAGCAGCGCCTGGACAAGATTGCGCCTGCCGACCGCGCCCGCTTGCGCGCCGCCCTGCAGCGATTGGAGGCCGAACGCGCAGCTTCGCAGCAGCGCAGCGAACAGCAGGAACGCGGCGGCCTCGCGAAGATCCTGGTGATTGTGTTGTTGCTCCTGGCGTGTGCGGCCATCGTCGCGCTTGGCACGCGGCGTTCTCAGCGGATTGCCCAGTCCATTGAAATCCAGTATCCGCAGCCGCCCAAACCCAAAGCCAAAGTGCGCCGCGAAGTGCCCAAACCCCGCATCCTATTGGATGCCCGCGAGGAATGACGGATGCCCACCCGTACCGAACACGACTCCCTGGGTGCCATCGAAGTGCCGGCCGACAAGCTGTGGGGCGCGCAAACCCAGCGCAGCCTCGAACATTTTCATATCGGCAGCGAGGTATTCCCGCGCGAGTTCATCCGTGCACTGGGCATCCTGAAGCGCTGCGCCGCCGTCACCAACGCGCAATTGGGCAAACTGCCCGCGGCCAAACGCGACGCCATCGTCGCGGCTTGCGACGAGGTGATTGCCGGACAGTGGGACATGCACTTCCCCCTCCCGGTGTGGCAGACGGGCTCTGGCACGCAGACGAACATGAATGCCAACGAGGTGATCGCCGCTCGCGCCAACCAGTTGCTGGGCAAGGCGGTGAACGCGCGCGACGCCGAGGCCGTGCATCCGAATGACGACGTGAACCGTTCGCAGTCTTCCAACGACGTGTTTCCGACCGCGATGCACATCGCTGCTGCGGAATCGACCCTGGTGTCGTTGTTGCCGGCGGTGCTGCAATTGCGCGACACGTTGCACGGCAAGTCGCTTGAATTTACGGAGATCATTAAAATCGGCCGCACGCATTTGATGGACGCGACACCGCTCACGCTCGGCCAGGAGGTCAGTGGCTGGGTCAGCCAGCTGGAGCATGGCATCCAGGCGATTCGCAATACGCTTGCGCACTTGTATGAGCTTGCCTTGGGCGGCACGGCTGTGGGTACCGGCCTCAACGCCCACCCCGAGTATGCCGATGCGGTCGCTTGGGAAATCGCGCAATGGACGCGCATCAAGTTTGCCAGTGCGCCCAACAAGTTCGAGGCACTGTCGGCGAGTGACGCGCTGGTCGAGCTGTCTGGCGCCTTGAAGCGCCTGGCCGTTTCGCTGATGAAGATCGCAAATGATGTGCGGTGGCTGGCTTCGGGACCGCGCTGCGGCATCGGCGAAATCACGATTCCCAGCAATGAACCCGGCAGTTCCATCATGCCCGGCAAGATCAATCCGACGCAGTGCGAGGCGGTCACGATGGTCGCCGTGCAGGTGCTCGGCAATGACGCGGCGATCGGATTTGCTGGATCGCAGGGCAACTTCCAGCTCAACGTGTTTCGGCCGGTGATCATCTACAACACGCTGCAATCCATCCGGTTGCTGACCGACGCTTGTCGCAGCTTCGATGTACACTGTGCGCGCGGCATCGCGCCCAACCGTGCCGTGCTGGCGCGCAACCTGGCCAACAGCCTGATGCTGGTCACAGCGCTGAATGAGACGATCGGTTACGACAAGTCCGCGCAGATCGCCAAGAAAGCGCAGGACGACGGCGCGACGCTCAAGGAGGCGGCGCTGGCGCTGGGGTTCTTGAGCGCCGAGCAGTTCGACGCGCTCGTCCAGCCGGAGCGGATGATCCACCCGTAGCCGGTCGTTTTCTTTCCCCGCGCGCTGCCTCCGCTACGATGCAGCCTGACCGCGCCCGCGTGAGACCCGCTGCACCCGCAGCGCGACCCGCCCATGACGCGGCAAGGGATGAAGATGACAGCAGTTGCCGCGGTGGCAGAGGCTGAGCCCGCAATCCTCGAAGTCGTCGACCTGCACAAGCGCTTTGGCGACCAGCAGGTGCTGCGCGGCGTCGACTTGCGCATCGAGACCGGCAAGATCACTGTTATTATCGGTGGTTCGGGCAGCGGCAAGAGCGTGCTGATCAAACATCTGGTCGCGCTGTTGAGGCCGGACCAGGGCGAAGTGCGCTTTCATGGCCGCGATCTATTCCAGATGAAGGACGCGGAAATCCTTCAGGCGCGCAAGCACTTCGGGATGCTGTTCCAGGCGGGGGCGCTGTTCGATTCGATGAGCGTCTACGACAACATAGTGTTTCCACTGCGAGAACACCGCAAGCTAACGCGGCCGCAGGAAGAGGCACTGGTGCTCGGCAGGCTGGAAGAACTCAACCTCAAAGGTGCAGAGAAGAAGTTTCCCGCTGAACTTTCAGGAGGTATGCGCAAACGTGTGGCCTTGGCGCGCGCGACCATTTTGGAGCCGGAAATCCTGATCTACGACGAGCCGACGACCGGCTTGGATCCGATGCTGATTGCCCAGGTCGATGACATGATTGCGGCGACGCAGGCGCGGCACAAGGTAACTTCCGTCGTGATTTCGCATGATATGGCGAGCACGTTTCGGATTGCCCATTTCATCGCCGTGTTGCACGAGGGCCGCATCGTCGAATACGGCACGCCGGCGGAGCTGCGCAAGAGCAGCAACGAGGTCGTGCGCAGGTTCATTTTCACCAGCGGAACCGGCCCCTTGCAAGCCGAAGCGAGGCCTACCGCGTGAAACACCTCCGCGCCACCCTTGCCGTCGGCTTGCTCGCGATTGCGGGCATTCTGCTCGTGATGTTCGGCGTTTGGCGTTCCAACCGCGGCATTGGTTCGGGCAGCGACACCTACCGCCTTGTGGCCATGTTCGACGACATCACCGGCATCACCGGCGGCACCAAGGTGACCATCGCTGGCTACACCGTCGGGCAAGTCGATGAGATCAAACTGATGGGCACGCGCGTGCGCGTCGCCATCCGCCTGCAACGCAGCGTCAAGGCCTATGCTGGCAACCGGGATGCGGCGACGGACGAGTTGCGCAACGCGGCGGCGCTGACCCGGGTGCAGGCTTCATTTCTCGGTGATTTCTATCTCGAACTGGCGCCCGGTGCGGCAGGGCGGCTGCTGAAGGACGGCGACACGATTCCGCTCGTCATCACGGCAACCGGCTTGCAGGCGACGCTGGCCAAGATGGAAAGCATCACCGCGATGGTGCCGAAGATCGACAAGATCGTCACCGATGTCTCCAAGATTACAGACAATGCCGCACGCATCTTCGGCGGTGAGAAAGGTGCTGCGCGCTTTGACGAGTTGGCCGAGAACCTCGTGAAGTCGAGCGAGAATCTCAGTGAAACGACGCATGAATTGCGGGAGAGGCTGGTGCACGGTGCCTTGGCGCCCGGCGGTGATCTCGACAAGGGCCTGCGCGGCTTTGCCGACACGATGATCAAGATCAACACGATCCTCGATCGGACCGATGCGCTAGTGGCGCGCGAAGGCGGCACGATTGCCAGGACTTTGGCCAATGCCGAATCCGTGACGCGCTCAATCCGCGACCTGTTGGGGCGCAACCAGGAGGGCGTGGATACGGCGGTCGGGACGATCGCTTCGACACTCAACAAGCTGCAGGAGACATTGACCCACGCCGATGGCGTGATCGCGAATTTGCAGGCGGCGACCAGGGATGTGGCAGATGGCAAGGGTACGGTCGGCCGGCTGTTGCATGACGACAAACTGATCAAAGGGGCTGAGCGAATCGTCGACGACGCGGGCAGTCTGCTCGCCCGCTATGCCCGGCTGGAGACGGCCATCGATTACCGCATCGCGGTGTACAGTCAGCAGCGCCATGATCCGGCGAGTCTCAGTTGGCAGTCGCACATGAGCCTGCGGCTTGCGCCGGCGCCCGACAAATTCGTGCAAGCGACCGTGACGTCGGACAATCTGGGCAAGACGACGCGGCTGACGCGGGTGACGCAGACCAAGATGGCGGGAAGCGCGCCGACCCATGTGACCGAGCAATTCATCGAGAATACGTCGGACTGGAAGTTCGGCGTCGTCTACGGTCGGCGCTTCGCCTTCCTGACCTTGCGCGGCGGCCTCATCGAGTCGACAGCAGGCGGCGGCGTGGATGTGCATCTCTTCAACGACAAGATCATGGTTTCAGGCGATATCTTTCGCTTTGCCGATGCGCCGCGACCGCGCCTGCGTTTGCTGCTGTTGTGGGAGTTCTGGCACCACGTCTATGCGTGGGCGGGCGGCGACGAGTTGCTGTATCCGAGCACGCGCGCCGACATCTTCTACGGCATCGGACTGTCGTTTACTGACAACGACTTGCGCATTCTCTTTGCCGCCGCACCGCCGATTTCGACGCGGTAGGCGCGGGTCGCGGCCGTGCTTTGTCATTTCGCCAGTTTGACATCGCCAGATCGCGTGCAATAGCATCGCCGCCCATGGAAAGCCCGGCAAGATCCATTGTGGATCAAGAGTCTGGCCTTCCCGGGAGGGTGCCCAATGACGACTCGTTACTGGATTCCGCTTCTTGTTCTCTTGCCGTTCGTCGCGCTCGGGTGCGCTGCGAGCACGGCGAGCAACGCCGCAACGCCCGACGTTGCGCAGGTTGATCTCACGGGCGCAGACAACTCGGCGCCCGATACCCTGATGGCAGACGTTTCAGCACCAAATGATGCGCTTGCGGATGCCGCGGCCGATGGTGGCGCGGCCGATGCCGGTGCCGAACTTCCCGGCGCCGATGCGCCTGGCGGCGACGTACCGACCGCCAGCCCGGACGTCACCGCCAGCGCTCAGGGCATTTGGACCGACCCCACCACGGGCCTGATATGGCAGGACCCGACCACGCAGCACGCCGTCTGGAGTGCCTCGTTTGGCAACCCGCCTCTTCTCTACTGCGAGAACCTGGAATTGGGTGGCTTCTCGGACTGGCGGCTGCCGAACATCGACGAGCTCAGGACGCTGCTGCGCGGATGTGCCCAACCTTCCTGCAACATTTCCGCGGCCGCGGGTGGCTGCCTGGACAAATCCTGCACGACCACCTGCCCCGGGTGTACAGCCGAGAAGGGCCCCGGCAGCGGCAAATGCTACTGGGACGCGGCGATGGGCACCAGCAACTGCATCGGCTACTGGTCCTCGACGCCGGTGTCCGGCGCCGTCAATCTGATGTGGTTCGTGAATTTCTGGAACGGAGCCGTCAACGTTTCCGGCGGCACCACCACGGACAGGGGCGTTCGCTGCGTTCGGGGCAAGATGCTCTGAAAGATGCCGGGCGTCGCTCTGCGACAACTCCGAAGCCGCAACCCGAACCCCTACTTCGATGCGACCACCAGCCCGTCGGTGCCCACGGCCAGGAATTTCTTGCCGGTCCACACGACGGCATTGAGGCTGTTGCCGGTCACGCCGTCCACCAATTTCCAGCTCTTGTTGTCGGCGCTCAGCGTCATCAGGCTGGCGGCCACGCCCGGATAGCCGTGGGCGCCGACGATGACGGTCATCGAATCATGGCCCGCCACACCTTTGAGATCGTAGGCGGCATCCCACGTGTGATCCTCCCACTTCACGCCATCGACGGACGTGATGGTGATGCCCTTGTTGCCCACCGCGACGAACTGCTTGCCGGTCCAGGCTACCGCCGTGAGCTTGTTGGTGCGGCTGGGCAGGCACTGGCCCGTCGTCCACGTGACCGCGTCGTCCGAGCTGAGCACCTTGCAACCCTCGCCCACGGCCACCAACTTCTTGCCATTCCACGCAATCGCGTTGAAGGTGCCGGCCGGGCCCGCTGTCCACGCTGCGCCATCCTTGGAGGTCATGACCTTGCCGGCCGAGCCGGCGCAGACGAACTGCGTGCCCATCCACACGATGCCGGTGCTCTGCGCGGTGCCTTGCGCGAAATGGTCGGTCCACGTGATGCCATCGGGCGAAGTGAACACGCCCGTGTCGCCGCCCCAGCCGCCCAAGGCCGCGAAGGTCGTGCCGCTCCAGGCGATGCCGCCCAGCCAGTTCATGGTCTCCTTGGTCTTTTGCTCGGTCCAGGTGGTCCCGTCAGGCGAGGTCGCGAAGCTGTTGCTCTGCGAAGCTACGAACTGCGTGCCCGACCACACCAGGCCGTTCATGCTCTGCTTGATGCCGGTGTTGCCGACGTTCCAGCCGCCGGTCGAGGTCGAAGGAATGTCGGCGCCGGTGGCAATGTCGACGCCGGTGATCGCATCGACGACGGCTGCCGTGTCCGCAGCGGCGGTCGTATCGGCAGCAGCGATCGTATCGGCAGCAGCAGTCGTATCGGCAGCAGCAGCCGTATCGGCAGCGGCGGCCGTGTCCGTGGCAGCCGCAGCGGCGGCCTTCTCGGTGCCGCAGGCGGCGAGGTTGGCGCAAAGGCCGATCCCCGCGAGCAGCGTGACGATTCGAAGGTTCGAGGTGTTCATCTGGACTCCAAAGTATGTGGGTGAGGCACCTGCGGGTGCGCAAAGGCCCTGCTTGGACGGCGTATCGCCGACCGCGCTCAGTGGCGGGCGCGGTGTAGCGCCGGCTACCGCGTGCGTCAAGTGCGTTGGCGACCGGGGCCAAGGCTATCGCAAAGTCGCCAGGGCGCGCGTCGCGCCCCTTGTATGCCCCCGGCCGGGTACGTCTCGTAGACATGCTGGTCTACCAAGCTCTTTCGCTGGACCGATGCGCGGTCTTGCCAGAAAACCGATTGGTTGACGGGTGTTTGAAGCCGGCGTAGAAGGTAGCTTGGGCGGCTTACCCGCCTTGAACCGGGGCGAAGTGGTTGGCGTCCCTCACCCGCGGGGCTTGCGCCGCCTTGCATACCCGTGCGCTGCAGCGCCAGTGCACCAGACGGGTCTTTCATTTCCGGGTGTTGTGCCCGACAGGCAGGGAACGGATGACGGATCACGGTTCTCTGCGCCTGCCAACGACGAGCACGCCCTCGCTGCCCACGGAGCTCGCCAACGCGGTGACGCTGTGGAGCGCGGCGCTTGGCCGAGGCGCGCCCGCACCGATGGCGACGTGTGCACCAGCGTTCGAGACGGCAGCGGCACAGACGGATCAAGACGAATCGAAGGCCACCCGGCGGACTCGCGGGAATTCCACCGTGACGGAGCTGACCGGACAGGTTCTGCCGAAGATCGCCGTTGCGCCCGATGGCGTGTTTGGCGCGGACTTCCGCGTGCTCGGAACCTTGGGTCAGGGCGGCATGGCCCAAATCGACGTGGCGATTCAGTCGGTATTCGAGCGCCAGGTGGCCCTCAAGCACTTGCGAGCCGACCGCAAGAGCCCGGCGACCATCGGCGTGCTGATCGGCAACCTGGTCGGCGGGGCGCCGTCGTTCACTGCGGGCGGCCACCTGGTGGACGGCACCCCAGCCGTCGATTTCGTCGACACGGTCGATGCCAACCAGGACGGATTTCTGGATCTGCATCATCCGCGGCAACCTGACGGCGAAGGCGACGGGGACGGCAGCGTGTTTCGACCTGGCTGTGCTGTCTGAGAAGGGCTCGACAGTGCTGCGGAATTTGGGTTGCCCGCGAAGTCGGTTCTCGGTCTGGAGGACGTTTGTCGGAACGCGCCGCGTCCGCGCAAGCGGCCGTCCAACGCCTCGAGCGCAACCAGGAAGCGGTCGACCAGGACCGGTGCTTTGCCCACGCGATGCGGATCGTCTTTGGCATGTGATTTCAGTGCGAAGCAACCCTGCGGCGCAATCGGCGATAGGCCATGCCGGCTTGCCGCGAGCAGTAGCACCCGGTGCTCAAGCCTGAGGATTCGCCGTACCTTCGGATGCGGGTCGGCGGCGTGACGGGACCGTTGTGAGATCACGAACGAATTCCGATGCGCATCGCATGGGATTTGCGGGCATCTCTCGCGGGGCGGGCGAGGGGTTCTCTTTCCGGCGACGCTACGCGAATCATTTGCTTTCACAAGGTTGCGCTCAGTTTGGATGGAGAGGATAGGCTGAACCACTTGAAATCATGGTCAGGATCAGTCCGTACTCAGCCCAGCCACAAGCGCCGCTTGCATCGCCCCGGCACTTGCAGTACTTGCCGAGCCAGACCCAGCCAGGAGCACAGCCCGTGTCGCACCTCTTCTCGCCCCTGACGCTGCGCAGCCTGACCTTGCGCAACCGCATCCTCGTCGCTCCCATGTGCACCTACTCGGCACAGGGCGGTCTCGCTGCAACCTGGCACCTCGTGCACCTGGGCGGCCTCGCGCTCGGCGGCGCCGGCCTTGTCATCATCGAGGCCACCGCGGTCACGCCCCAAGGCCGCATTTCGACTGGAGACCTCGGTTTGTGGTCCGATGCGCACGCCGGCGCGCTGGCGCCCATCGCCCGGTTTCTACGCGAGCACGGCGCCGCGCCCTGCGTGCAACTCGCGCATGCCGGCCGCAAAGGCTCGACCAGTGCACCCTGGCAAGGCGGCGCACCCGTGGCGGCCGCGGGCGGCGGCTGGCAGACCGTGGCGCCCAGTGCCCTGCCCTTCGACGCCTATCCGCCGCCGCGCGCCCTGTCGCTCGGTGAGATCGATGGCATCGTGCAGGCCTTTGCCGATGCCGCGCGCCGCGCCGCGGATGCCGGCTTTCAAGCGGTCGAGATCCATATGGCGCACGGCTACCTGCTGCACCAGTTTCTCTCGCCGCTGGCCAACCAGCGCGACGACGCCTATGGCGTGACCCAGGCCGGCCGCATGCGCCTGCCGCTGCGCGTGGCCGAGGCGGTGCGCGCCGCCTTTCCGGCGGAGCTGCCGGTGCTGGTGCGCATTTCGGCGACCGACTGGAAGCCAGGTGGCTGGGATCTCGCTGGCTCGGTCGCCCTGTGCCACGGTCTGCGCGCCCTCGGCATCGATTTTGTCGATTGCTCCAGCGGCGGCCTGGTGCACGACCAGGACGTGCATCCGGCGCCCGGCTTTCAGGTGCCGTTCGCCACTGCGATCCGCGGCGAAGTCGGCATCGCGACCGGCGCCGTCGGCCTCATCACCGCGCCGGAACAAGCGGAACAGATCGTCGCGAATGGCGAGGCCGATGCGGTGCTCTTGGCGCGCGAGCTGCTGCGCGACCCGC
>Ga0172369_10004513_pt1 | contig 17632 bp, 16 predicted proteins | sample LakKiv25m_FD_114539 | JGI IMG/M metagenome (GOLD analysis project Ga0172369, IMG submission 114539) | Freshwater microbial communities from Kabuno Bay, South-Kivu, Congo - kab_022012_11.25m | ecosystem: Environmental > Aquatic > Freshwater > Lake | place: Democratic Republic of the Congo...
AAAGACCGTTGCCGAGGCGCCCAATAAACAAACCAGTCATACCATACCATTCGACCGGGTTCACCGATGTGGCGCGGACCTTGACCAGCACTTCATCGTCTTTGGGGGTGGGCTTTTCCACATCCTGGATTTCGAGAACATCAGGAGATCCGTAATTTGTAAAAACCACTGCTTTCATTTTTGATTTTCCTGTTCTTTTCCTGATTCAGCCATTTTCAAATTCAATCAGAATGCCGTTTCGATTCATGGCCGAACTTCCGAAAATTGATTTTGATTTATACACAACTCTATCAATCCATTGTGGAGGAATTATGGATAAGGCGGTCAGGGAATGTGGAGGTTGTGCGAGAGGATTATTTACTTTTCAGCTCCGGTAAAAGACCACTGCCGGACAGGACATCCTCCCGCATGCTTTTGGCGGTTTTGACATAAATATTGAAGTCCCGCGAGTCAGTTGTGACAATCTGAGCCGTGTTCGGTTGGAGAAGAACTCTGCAGCCATGCCAGATGCGAACGCCCAGCAAATACAGCTCGAGCGCTTCACAGGCACCGACAACGTCTGTAATGCCGACATGTGGATTGTCGAAGTGCGCAAATTCAGTAAGCTGGATGAAATCGGGGACAGCCTGATTAGGCGTCGATGAGGCAGTTGAACATCTCCGCTAATGCCTATCATCGCATCTTGAAGCTTGCGCGCACGAACGCGAATTGGCAGGGAGTGAGAATATCCAGCCGCTATTTTTGGCGGAAGCGTGGCAATATAGATCGGAGCGGAGGCACAGCATTATGTCATGTGGTAACTGGGGGCATTTATTAGTAGTTCTTGTTTTGGTATGAATCCACAGAGCAACCTTGGTTTATATTGTTTTTGTTTTGAGAATTGGCTGTAAAGAGGTTGTGAAATTTCACCCGGATTAATCTGAATTCGTGTATTTGAACCTGTTTTGAAACTGGACATCACCTGTGTCGGCAATTGCTAATTCTATTTATTGTCTTCGCTTTTATCAGTCAAATTATCTCGGAAGGAGCGGAGACCGCTCCCGATTTCACCGGCGATTTTGCTGATACGTCCGGATCCAAAAAGTAGAATGACGATCGCTAACAAAATGAGCATTTCAGGCATTCCAAGTCCAAACATGACAGTCTCCTTGTTTCAGATATTAGTCTTCAATTCCGAGTTGACCGGATGCCCTGGTTATAGGGATGGCGCACCTGGCCGATTTCTGTTATCAGATCAGCAATTTTGATCAGTGCTATCTGAGCGCCCACCCGGTGATGATAACGAATCCTTTACGTTTGGTTTCAGGCATGGATCTCCACACTCGATGTGCAAACAGGTGAAACCAGATATCCACGTCCCTTTGGCGCATATTCCAGTGCCGGGCCATCCGGAAGTATCAAAGGTGTGCCAAATTCAGGGTGCGTGATGACACTCAAACCAACGCCATAAATAGGTGACAAAACATTCGCGCTTAAGACTTGCTCGGGAGTACCCAGGGCTTGTAGTTGACCCTGCGCAAGAATGGCAACTCGATCTGTGTAAAGTGAGGCCAGATTTAAATCGTGCAAAGCAACCAGCACAGCCAACCCATTATCAACGGCCAGCTGGCGCACCAAACTCAGAAATCCGGTTTGGTGACGCATATCAAGGTGATTTGTCGGTTCATCCAAAAGTAAAATGGGTGTGGATTGAGCCAGCGCCCTGGCAAGCAGAACTCGCTGCTGTTCACCACCTGAGAGTTCATCGATAGGCCTTTCAGCCATATCAGAAATCCCTGTTTGCTCCAGAACTTTTTGAACAATTTCATGATCTTTTCGTCCGGCATTGCCCAACCAACCCATGTGGGGATTTCGGCCAAATAAAACAGTCTGGTACACACTAAACCCCGGAGGAAGAGAGTGGGCTTGAGGTACGACCGCGAGTAGATGGGCTCGTTCCGTGGCTGAAAGTTTTGAAATCTCTTTTTCATTTATAAAAATTTTCCCGCTCTTACGAGGTAATACTCCGCTGACCGCGCGAATTAACGTTGATTTTCCTGCGCCATTGGGGCCGATCAAGGCCAGCATTTCGCCTGAGTATACCGATAGCGAAACATCTTGAAGTGCAATACGGTCCTGGTAGCAAACAGAAATCGACTGAATTTGAAGCATGTACTGTCTCCTGGCGGCGTGATTTGTTTGATTTGTTCACAATGCAAAACAGGATGGCTGGTAAGGACAGGGTATTGATGAATCAAAAATCCCCGATAGACGACAATAGCTGGCAGACAATTTTTAGATGTGCTCCAACCGCCTTTGCGTGTGTTGTGGATAATGTGGTCGGAGTGGCCTCCTGACGAAATCTCTTTGGCGACTCTACCGTTGCGCAACAATGCCGGACTGCGCTTTTACAAGCATTACCAGGTTTGCCAGTATTCATTTCATCCGGGGGAAAGTGCCCCAACCAGGTTTTGTATTTATAAGGTTCGTTTTTCTCACACTCAGGATACATCTAAAAACCCGGATAGTCTGTCAGGATGTTTCATGCTCTTTGTAGGGTTTTTCCTTACTGCTGGTTACTTTTTCATTCAAAAAGCGTACCAAGTATCACTTATCCATTCCGCAACCTTGCTGTAACATAATAATAACCACTTGAAACGCTCAACAAGGATAGTCAGATGGCGGCAATCTATTTTAAAAGAGCAAGAAACACCTTGACCGATGTTTTGCTTTCGGTCCCGGTGCGGATTAAAATGGCCGGCATTATGATCCTGCCGATCTTAATTTTAGGGTTCGTCTTAAATTATTGGGTGCGAACCGGTCTTTCGGACTGGCTTTCTTATTTGCTTGACAATGAACGGGTCGCGATTGCCATGCAAGCTGGCAGTCGCAGTGTCCTGGTGGTATCCATTCTGGCAGCCATCGCATCAATATTATTAACTTATGTGCTGATGTACATTCTTACCCAACCCCTGCTGGAATTGCGTCAGACGGCACTGAAGGTGGTTAATGGGAAATTGGCTTCACGAGCGCGTGTCTGGGCTGATGACGAGATTGGAGAGGTCGCTAAAACGATCAATCAAATGCTCGACCAATTGGTCAAGAGTCAGAATGAACTGACGCTTGCCAATCAACGCCTGGCGGCCATGAACCAGGTTGCGATCGCGGCTGTGAAAGATTTGGATTTGCACGAAGTATTAAAAGCATCCATGCAAGAGATGCTTAAGATTATGGGCCTGGAGACTGGCTGGGTTTATTTACGTGTTCCTGCAACTGATCAGTTTGAACTCGCATGTTATTCCAACATCGAAGCGGCACAAATCGGAGTAGCATTTCTTGCCAATAAAGGCGACTTATGTGCCTGCCAGGATAAATTACTAAAAGGCGACATCGAAGAAGCGGCCGAAATTCATCAATGCAAGCGGATTAATTCGCGAGAACCGATTTCTTCGGCGCGGTACCATATTTCCATTCCCTTGCATGCCCGAGATCAACAATTTGGCATGATCAACCTGCTTTGCAAGGAAAATGAGTCCCCCACCGCGGAGAATATGGAACTTCTGGGCGCAATTGGAGCGCAAGTTTCTGAGATTGCCGCAAACGCCTGGCTGCACAGGCGTCTGTTGGAAAAAGAAGCTGCTCGACAGGTACTCATAAATGCTTTGGTAAATGCCCAGGAGGGCGAACGCTCCCGACTGGCACGTGAGCTCCATGATGGACCTGGACAAACCCTGACAAGTCTATTAATGCGCTTGAAGGCGATCGGGAACAAAACGCAGGCAAAACTCATCCGCACAAGCCTTGATGAATTGTGTGATTTTGTCGCTGAAATCATTGAACAAGTTCGGGAAATCTCATATTTGCTAAGACCCGCAGCTCTCGAAGAACTTGGGCTGGCAACTGCCATTCAGACCCTGGCCCAGCGAATCGGCGAACAATCCGGGTTTACGGCTGATTTCGATAATGCTCTCGATGGCGAGAAACTGCCCCTGGAGATAGAAATCACTTTGTTTCGTATTGCCCAGGAGAGCCTGACAAATATAGTTAAGCATGCGCAGGCCAAAAATGTTCATATTCAACTATTTAATAATCAGGATAGCATAGGCATGCGGATCAAAGACGACGGGATAGGCTTTAATCCAGAAGTTTCTGCCCTGCTGACCGACAGGCCACATCTGGGTTTGGTCAGTATGCAGGAGCGCGCCAGCATACTGAATGGCGATGTAAAGGTTATATCCAATCCGGGGGATGGAACTGAGATCGAGGTTACCATTCCGTACCTGGAGAAATAAGCATGTCAAATAAACCGATAAGGATACTGCTGGCGGATGATCATAAAGTGATGCGCGATGGTCTGCGCGCCTTGCTTGAAGGTGAAAGAGATTTTCTTATTGTTGGAGAGGCAGAAACCGGCGAGAGCGCTGTTGAACTGGCCGAGCGCCTGGAATGCGATATCGTTATCATGGATTTAAGCATGCCAGGAATGAGTGGAATGGACGCCATTCGAGCAATTCGAAAAAAAAGACTGCCGGCGCATATTGTTGTGCTTTCCATGCACACGGATGCGGATGTTGTTCTTCAAGCAGTAAAAGCTGGTTGTGATGGTTATGTACCCAAGTCATCGGCGCACACCAATTTATTGGAAGCCATCCGTGTTGTACAACGTGGAGAACGTTACTTGCATCCGATTGCGGCCACCAGTGTCATCAATGGATTGAATAAAAAAGAAGGTAAGGCGTTCTTGCTCGACAATCTTTCCGATCGCGAGCAAAAGGTGATCCAACTTTCCGCGCTGGGATATACCGGAGAAGAAATAGGTCAGAAGCTGATCATCAGCCCGAAAACGGTTGAAACCTACCGCCGCCGCGCAATGGCAAAGTTAGGCTTGGAACATCGCTCAGAGCTGGTCCGGTTTGCGCTTCAAGCAGGCTTATTGGAAGAAGAAACAGTTCTTTAGAACAGGAGATTTTAATGGCAGATAAATCAGTCCTTAGTCGGCGAGACTTTTTGAAAGTAATGGGAGCGGCAGGTTTTTCGGCTTCGCTTCCATTATTGCCCCAGCCAAAAGGTTCAAAAGACATATCGAAGACGGGCCAGGAATTGGATTCAGCCGGGTGGGCACCCAGACCTTTTTGGGTAAAAAAGGCGAGTGAGCCCACGATAGAAATTGATTGGGAAAAAATCCAACGCTTTGATGCGCGCAGCACTGTATTAAATAGCGACAACTTTGCCAATCTTGTTGGAGAAGAACGAGTCAAATTACTGGCATCAACAAAAGCAGACAATGAGCAAAAGCGTATCCTTGCGAATATGCCAGGTTACACACTTAAAGATTATGCATTGCATGCTGCCTCGCTCAGCCAAATCAACAAAGGTCGGAGTTTTCTTGGATTACGACAAACAGCCACTCCGCAAGATCGTGGTGTTCCTGACTGGTCCGGTTCACAAGACGAAGCAGCAAGAATTTTGCGAGTCGCTATGCGGCACTTTGGCGCTGCAAATGTTGGGTTCGTTGAATTAAACGAGAATACGCGTAAGCTAATCTATTCGTTTGACCCCGATGGAAAAGAGCTTGTTTTTGAAGATGTTCCCCAGGCTTATGAAACGGATGAAAAGCGAGCTATTCCTCTTTCAGCGAAATGGGCGATCGTGTATGCCGTTCAAATGTCCGGGGAAACAATTCGGAGCGCGCCAACGATCACTGCGACACAAACAGAAACCCTTTCTTACCATCGTGGAAAAGTCATCCAAAATAGCACCCAGGAATTTCTGCGCGGACTTGGCTATCAGTGCTTGGGACAGTCCAGTCCCAACGCCCTCGGAATTACCCCGGCTTTTGGAGTTCTGGCGGGGCTTGGAGAACTATCTCGCTTAAATCGCGTGATCACTCCCGAATTTGGCCCGATTGTGCGTCTCTTTTTGATGATCACCGATCTGCCGGTGACAACTGACCAGCCAATTGATGCCGGGATCATGCGATTTTGTCGAACATGTAAAAAATGTGCTGAGGTATGTCCGGCGAGCGCGTTAAGCTATGCTGATGAGCCTACCTGGCAAGTGAAGGGCAGCTGGAATAACCCGGGGCATAAGGCCTATTATGAAGACTCGGTAAAATGTTATACCTACTGGCAAGAGCAGGCTGGCAGTGAGTGTTCCATTTGCTTCTCCGTTTGCCCCTTTTCAAACAAGGACAAGGCCTGGGTTCATCCACTGGCAAAAGCAACAATTTCTCTCCTTCCAGTTACGGATGGCTTTTTACGCACAATGGATGATGCTTTTAGCTATGGCGCACAGGAAGACCCTACAAACTGGTGGTATCTGAATTTGCCGGAATATGGCGTTGACAGCGATCCTTTCTCGTAACTCATTTCTTGTCATTGCATCCCCAAGGATTCCAACCAACGATGGATGAAAATAATTACCATATCATAAAAATATATAAACGTTCCTGGCTTGAATGGCTGGCCTGGCTGCTATGGTTCTTGATGGAAGTGTTTTGGGCGCAAAATGCAATCGCAAGTTATCGGGAATATCACGCTCGCGCAGGATTAACTTTCTGGGCTATTTTCGTGCTGATTCTCCTGGCGGGCGCAATTGTTTTTGTTATGAGGCGCATCAAAATCATGCATCTTCTACATGAACAGGAAATTGACAATGAGAAACACTAACCATAAAATCAACTTCAATCATTTGAAATGATCAACCTTGTAGTTCGCTTAAGAGTAAACCAGCCTGTTCAGCAAACTGAGTATTGTTAATCATCTCATAAGAATTAATTGCAGCCTTGCAATATTCCATGGCTTTTTCCGGTTGATTGGTATCACGATAATTGAAGGCCAATAACATTTGCTGCTCACCTGCCAGCAGATAATTCTCCAATTCATTTGCCAGGTTGTCAGCGCGGGTCGCGTATTCGATTGATTCAGCGTACAGATCTCGCTCAGCCAGCACGGCGCCCAGATAACCACATAACCTGGCTTCGTTTTCCACATCTGCTTCGCTCATTGCCAGCGCCAGTGCTTCTTTATAGTTTTCAATTGCAAATTCATATTCGCCAGCATTATAGTGAACGGTTCCGATCAGCGTAATGACCGCTTGTAACCAATGGTGGCTTTGGTTTTCCCTGGCCAATAACCTGCCCCGATCCAAATAAAGTAAGGCTTCTTCAGCCCGATCTTGATCGATCAGAAAAGATGCCAGAGCGTATATATTCGTAATTTCGGCATCGAAATGTTTAAATTCTCTGGCCAGATGAACGACCTGGTCCCCATATTTTATGGCAAGGGGAATATTGCCCGATAAAGCATTTGCCCGGCACAAACCACCCAATATGCTGATTTCAGCATTTCGGTTTTCCAGGGATGAAGCTATTTCCAGGGCGCGTTCATATTGTCCAATCGCCGCGACGAATTCCCTCTCAAACAAGAAAACATTGGCCACTTTGATCAGTGATGTGCATTCCGCCGGACGATTGCCAAGTATTTTGGCCGTTTCATAGGCGATCACATAATCTTCCACTGCTTTATCAAAAGATTCCAGTGCATAAAAGTTATCGCCGAGAAGATCAAGAATCCGCAATTTTCTTGGCAAATCCTGGCTCTCAATCGCCAGGCTCAAAGCTCTTCCCAATTCAGACACGGCTTCAGTCTTATGATCCATTTCAGATTGAACAATGCCCAATTGAATGTGAGAATCACAGATCAACTCGCATTTTTCACTCGCTACTGCGGCAGTATTGGATTTGCGGAATGCTCTTAAGGCCAGGGTATAGTTTCCAATAAGTTTAAGCGCCAGGCCTGCGTAGCCATAAAATTGCGCAAGGGACTGATGATCATCTGGTTCAAGTGTTTTTATCGCCTCTTCGAAGTGAGTCAGTGCTTCGGGGGCATTTCCTGTTTCAAGATAAAGCTGCCCGAGCCTTTTCTGGTTGGCGCGCACCACAACGATATCATTTCTTTGGCGCGCATTTTCCAGCAGCCCCTGTAAATATTGTATTTTTCGTTCCACATCCATAACATCGTCTGTTGTTGTCATTTCTACCTCAAGAAAAATAGAATGCCGAATTTATGCAGTCGGGAAGCCAGGTGAGCGGTAAATTATCAGGTCTTTTGTGACCAACAGTGTTTCCACACCCGGCAAACGCTCAACAAGCGCCAAACCTTTTTGTACGCCCAAAACCATCATCGTGGTGCTCAAGGCATCAGCTTCTGTCACACTTGGCGCAATAACTGTTGCGCTGGAAAGCTCCACCGGAGATAGACCGCTACGCGGATCGACGATGTGGTTCTGACTGAAATCAGAAGTAAAGGCATTCAGATAATCTCCAGATGTTGCCACTGCCTGGTTCTTTGCTCTGAAAGAAGCCAGCCATTTATTTTCGCCTGTAGGCCGAGGATGTGCGATCGCAATTTTCCATGAGCCTCCATCCGGATGGACTCCACTGGCCAGCAGATCTCCACCGGCCTCGACCAGGATATTCTTGAAACCTGTTGATGTAAGCGCACTCACGCCTCCATCGACCACTCTGCCTTTTGCAATACCATCCAGGGTAACCCGCATTCCAGCTTTTTCGAATTGTACCCGATCATTTTGAACGAGTATCTTGCGGTAATCTACAAGGGCAAGCTGGGCATAGGTGACCGGTTGACTCGCGCGATACGCCTGCAGCACAGGCAGCACCGTAATGTCAAAAGCGCCGTCGCTAATTTCTCCAAAGTATCTAGCCTTTACGAGAATATCGATCAGTTCTGGCGATGGCTGATCAAGTTTTCCAGACTGGTTGAGCTGGTACAACTCGCTGGATGGTTCCCGAAAATTAAAGACACCGGTCAATTTTTCCATGGCGGCAAATGCTGCCGCAATGGCGCCCCAACCTTGTTTTTCATTTTCCGCAACCAGTATTAAATTTATGATTGTACCCATCAACAGGCGTGAGTCGCTAACAACAACCGGCTCTGGATATAAAAATGCGCGTAAGATACCACCCCCTGCAAGAATACCGCCTGCGACCGCGCTGATCTTCAAAAAATCCCGGCGATTTACAGCTATGTGATTGTTTGGCTTAATATCGGTCATGGTTTTATGAATTGGACTGATCTTCTTCCCATTGCTGGGTTGGGTCGATGGTTTTTGTTGGGGCAGGTGTTCGCGTTGGTGTGGCTGTCAGGGTTTGCCCGGGAACCACTGTTGCTGTTTGTGATTTCTGATTTTTATGTTCCGCCGGAGAAACATCGGTGCCTGCGGCGATATTTTCAGAGATGGCAGTTTGTGTGATCGAAAACGACGGGTCGGAGACGGCTGATTTCCGGTAGAAAGATGGATTGGAAGAGTTTGTCCCGGCCAGATTTTCATTCCAGATCAAAAAAATCAATCCAACACTAATCGTTAAAAAGACAACCAGAAGGGATTTTTTCACTATTTCGAGGTTTTCTTTTGCCATTTTTGCCACCCTTCACGTATCCAGCGCCGGCTTTCAGCAATAAAATCATATACCGGATCGAGCGGACACAGATAATAACAAAATGGGCGATACATCAAGAGACTGGCCACCAGAATAATAGCCAAAAATATCAATTGAAGTTGTGTACCACTAATGTCAAATAAAGTCGCAAATGGTTCGTAGCCAACCACACCTGGCCGTCTTAGTGCCAGGCCAACCACAACTGTGGTGAAGGCCAGGCCCCGTTGCAACCATTTGAAAAATTCGCTCCATTGCCGGGGACGGTACATTTTCGCACTGGTTATCTGTGCCAGACATTCCTGGACAGCGCCAAACGGGCAGAACCAGGCGCAGTAGGGGTTCTTGGCATCCACGGTTGTGACAAATAAAATGCCGCCGATCAACAAATACCAGTACAGGTTGTTGTGCCAGTCAGGCCAGTATCCACTCAACAAGGAGATGACCTGGGCAATCGTAAATGGGGCCGTATAGATAAACCCGAGAACCACCATTCCGGTCACTAACGTTCCCCAACGGATTCTTTTTTTCCAAACACTGCTTCGAAGCTTATGACCAAAATATCCGGCAGCATACAGGCCGATTAACACAACTTCCGGAATACCGAATTTGATTGGGCGATTTTCGGGCGGCAATGGTGACTTAAAACCTTCAGAAGCAATGGGATGTATTGCCTGCCGGATTGAGGCTGCCACGCCTTCTGAACTCAAAGTAGCGCCACTGACCGCATCCAAATCCTGCCCCAAAGACAGAGGGGATGTGTATTTCAAGCCAGTGATTTTCCCGAGCAAATCATTATTAAGCACCAATCTGAAGAAACCGGGGGTTTCACGTTCAGAAATTATTTTTACACCAGAAATGATCCCGTCTTGATCAACGCCGACAAGCATTTCAATCGGTCCACCATACCCCTGGCCTTTTCCAAGCGCCGCGTAACCGAGCACTTTCCCATCGTCAGTCATACCCACAAAGATATTACCGCGCACCTCGACATGCACCGTACCGGGAATAACACCAGGGATCATGGGTAGTGCATCAATACCATTTGCAAAATAACCATAAATCCAGGCAGTGAGCGCCAGCACCACTGACCCGAGAAAGATCCAGCGGGAAATGGTCAGTGGTTTCTTGTTATTAAGTGGAATTAGCTCAGAAGTGATTTTTAGATTATCATCCATCAAAACCTGGCATAATAACTTTCGTAAATTGAGGGGAGAGGCTGGTAAGCCTCTCCCCTTTACTACAAACCCTTGCATGAGGAGAATGAGGTGTTTTACTTTGAACGGCGCATGAACCAGACCACGCCGGCCACAACCAATAAGACAAAGAAGGTCACCCAGAAGATTGTGGCAGCGCGAGGTTCAAGTTCCACACCGCTGGCTACCGCCATCTGGAAAAAGGAAACTTCTGCAAAGAGCCAGATGGCCCAGAGAAGCCATTCATACCACGGGCGTTTCTTGATTTCGACCATATATTTTTCGCTCATTTTCGATTCTCCTATAGCATTCCGCTGCTATCGGCGCCGTATTCGGGGAGATCCATGTGCCACCAGGCTTCTTGATCTTTCTCGACACCGTAACCAAAGGCGTCATCCATTGTGCGCATGAAACCGTCCATGACTGGGGCTGTTGATGCGGTCGCCTTGACCCACTCATGGATCCAGGCTTTATCCTTTTTGGCAAATGGGCATACCGCAAAGCAAACACCGCAGTTTGTGCCAACCTGTTTCCAGTATGTCATGCACTTGGTTGAATCTTCAAAGTAAGCCTTGTGACCAGGGTTATTCCAGCCACCGCGCGTTTCCCAGGTGGGTTCAGTATCGAAACTGAGCGCGCCAGGTGCGCAGGCTTCTGCACACTTCTTGCAGTTCGCGCAGAACTTCATGATACCTGCATCGATGGGTTTATCGATCGCCACAGGTAAATCGGTGAGCATCTTGAACACACGCACCATCGGGCCAAATTCCGGCGTGATTAACCGGTTCAACCGGGATAATTCACCCAGACCGGCCATGACACCAAAGGCCGGCGCAATCCCCAGGGCATTGGTGGTACTTTCGCCCAGCCCCATATAACCCAGACCACGCAGAAATTCTTGTATGGATCCCTGAATCTGGCGACCGCGTTTGTAGGCCAGCGCAGTTGTCTGAGAACCCAGCACGGTGGGCGCTCGTTTGAGAGTCTCTTCAGACATTTGGACAGTATACACAATTACATATTTGGCAGTATTGGGAATGTAGCGGGTTGTGTCATCTTCAGATGCTTCGGGGTTATCCGTAAATTCCAGTTTCTTGCCATCAGGATCAACAGAGTAGATCAGCTTTTTCGTATTCTCATCAAGTTCCACGAAACCGACCGTGGCGGCGCCATTATGCCGTAAGGCAGCACGCAAGATGCGAGCTGCTTCTTCTGGGGTGCCTGTCCATTTCGATACACCCCAATCTTCGGGGGTTTTGGCTTTTTGCGGTCCCAGAAAACTTTGCGCAACACTGAGGCCGTGGGATGAGTTTAGAGCCTGATCTTTCAAGGAGTAACCAGGCTTGTTATCCTGAACACTTTTTTTCAAGAATGCCGCGCTCTGGGCATTCAGTTCCTTTTCCTTGTCAGCGCCGACATAACCACCGAAACCCTTGCCGCGCACAGAGCCGGTCTTGGTTTCAGGATTGTATGCTTCGCTGAAACGATTCATTTTTGCCCAATCGATCTCGATAGTTGGCTGGTCAACCGTTTTCACCCACCACGGTCGCTGGGATCGCCCGGCTTCATCTGCAAAAGGCCTGGCCTCGAAACTGGGGTTTTTCACCATCGGCTGGACCATCGGTTTGGCTGCCATGCCGACAGCTGTAGCCCCTGCGCCCAACCCCAACAGACGGAGAAAATCTCTTCTGCTTAGCTTTGTCTTGCCTAGATCTGTCATTTTCTTCCTCCAATCTTCAAACGATCAATATAAATTTCTTGATAGAGATTTGCATCTCTTATGATTGAAGGATAACCATTTTGAGCGATGTGCGGTATCGGAAAAAAGCCTTTCGTTTGTGGGAATTTCCCTTACAAAAAGCGCCAGCAAGGATGCCGGCGCTCCGATAAAGAAGATTGACAACCAAATATCAATAATTGTCCAGGATGCCTGCCTGCAAGGCAAACCTGACCAAATCTGAACGGTGCTCCATTTGTAGCTTTTCCATGATACGTTCACGATATGTTTCAACGGTCTTTGAACTGACCTGCAGCTGCTCGCCGATTTCCCGACTATTGAATCCTAATGCCAGTTGCTTGAGAACTTCCTGCTCGCGGTTGGAAAGCTGCTCAAATTTTTCGATAGGAGAAAGCTCTTTCGTGATGGATGCAACCAGGGCAGTCGCTGCGGTAGGGTGAAGGAAGCGCTCGCCACGCATTACGGTATGGATGGCATCCAACAAGCTGGTGTGTGCGGTTGATTTCGGCACGTACCCGGCGCATCCGGCCTCAATTGCCTGCATGACGACTTCGCGATGACTGTACATGGATAAGATTATTATTTTACTCTTCTTGTTTTTTTCTCGAATGGCGCGAAGAGAATCGATCCCATTCATATCCGGCAACCCAATATCCAGGACGACAATATCAGGTTCCAGCTCAATGCTCGATCGAATAGCCTGCGCACCGGTATCTGCTTCACCGATCACGATCATATCGTCTTCACTTTCGAGCAGCGCGCGCAACCCCTCGCGCAGAACTTTGTGATCATCTACCAGCAGGATGGTTATCTTTTTTTCAGTCATCACAACTCAGCTCGCATCTTTCATCGGAATAATAACCTGTATGGAGGTACCTTCTCCAGAAGCGGTATAAACATCCAATGTGCCCCCTAACATTTCTGCCCTTTCACGCATGCTTATCAAACCCAAGTGCGGTTTACTTGAATCGCCAGGCAAACGATTGGGGTCAAATCCAATACCATCGTCATCAACACACAATTGGATACCTGTATTAGTTCTACTAAGTTTTAGGCTGACTTTCCCAGCATGTGCATGCCGCAAAATGTTTGTTATTCCCTCCTGCGCAATGCGATACAGGGCCACTTCAACCTCACTGGAAAATTGCTGGCCAGATAACTGGCTCTCAAATTCAAATTCAAGTCCGGATGTTGCAGCCGTTTCGTTCACCAGGTTATCAAGGGCAACCGATAAACCAAATTCTTCCAACACGATCGGTCGCAAACGATAGGAAAGTTCCCGGATTTGTTCGATGGTCTGAGCGATAATCTCTTCCATCGTGATGAGTGATTTTTTTGCTTCGGGCGAAGAGTTGGTTTTTTCCAACGTTTTCATTCGCACCAGTAAACTGGTCAAAGTTTGACCAGCTCCATCGTGAAGTTCACGTGCCAACCGTCCGCGTTCTTCTTCCTGGGCTTTTACCAAAGATTCGAGTAAGGCCTGGCGTGAGACTTCTTTTTCCATTAATTTCAAGCGCAACCAAGCGTTGGCAACAATATCAGAGATTTGCGTCCCAATCGAAGTGAGTAAATCCAGGTCATCGTCAGATATGGGTTTTTCATCTGCGGGCAATAAATTAATAATGCCAAATTTTTGTCCACGAGCCTCCAGGGGAATGGAAATATGGGAGTATTCGCCATCCACCTGGTAATATTTTCTTAAGCGCGGGCAATGGGCGATATATACGTGCGAATTTCGGGCGTCATCCAGCAGGTTCTGTTGGCAAACACATAATGGATCGGCTGGTTGTTGGATAAAATACGGTCCCAATTCATCTGGCATGGCGTACCAGCTGGCAAGATGAAATTGTTGACGTTCAGGATCTCGTAAATAGACCCAACCAGCCTTCAAAGGAATAACTGACAGGATCTTTTCCAGTATTTTGTACAAAACATCGTGAATATCGGCTTGCTCATCGGATGCCAGGGCGATTTGATTGATAATATCCAATCTGCGGTTTTTCCGGGCCAGATCTGATTGCGCAGAAATTAGATGGTCTGTCATTGTATTGATGGCAATTGCCAATTGACCAATTTCGTCCCTGGCCCACACTTTGGCGCGCGCATCACTCTGCCCTGCCGCTACCTTTTGGGCCATTTCCCGGAGCGCAAGAATGGGGCGGGTCAGGATATAAGCAAGCAGGAGCGATACAAAAATGGAAAAAACTGCCGACAATATGGTCACCAGGGTAACGCTTCGCCTGCCGGCTTCCATCGCAGCATGAACACGCGCATCAATGAGAATGTAGGAAAGCCAATCCGATAAACCGCTGGTTACCCAATAATTGATCGAGAGACCAAGGATTAAAATGGGAACCAGGCTGATGCCAATAATTTTGGCCTGCACCGGAACAGAGAGCAGGGCATCATCCAACCAATTCCGAATTCGGTCAATTATCAGCATAATTGCTCCAACCAATGGGCTCAAAAGAGTTTGAAGAAAATCGGTTATCAAGCGTTGCTGAAGATGATTATAACGGACGATGAAAAGGAGCGTACATAACGTTTGTCAAGGGATGAGACTCCTAATGAATTTATTCTGTTACGCAGTTCAAGCAGTGTTCGCGTTAATGACGCAAGCCTAATACCCATCAGCACTTTTTGAGAAAATGCCACTAATGCCGATAGCTCACCCGCGGAAAGCGTTCCCAGGAACTTCGTGAAATTTATGACTGCACACGCCGCTGCATGCGCAAATCAGGCATCATCCTCGGCCTGATTCTTTGCCAGATTTGCCTTCTCGGCAACTTTGATTGGTGGTTTCCAGACCAGGAAAGGGACGCACCAATGGTGAAACTTTTTTTCCAGACGGATTTGTATATTACCGCGGTCCGGGTTCTTTCACCGGGCAATCTGGCTAATTCCACCGGCATCGCGGTGACAGTCGAGTTATCAGGCGGCAGCAACCAGCCTATTGGTAAAGGATCTAATTCTCTAACCTGGGATTAACCTGGAGTACATCCAAAAACCGTTTGCAAGGCGTACTCTCTGGTGAAGGCTCATTCAAAGCCTGCAAAGGAGAGAAAATGAAAAAGCTGAGTTTTATTGGTACATCGTTGATCGCTTTGATGTTATTGGTTTCGGCTTGCAGCCCGCAGACCACCCCCGCTGCTGCTCCACCCCCCACCGAAATGCCCGTAGCTACCCTGGCAGCCTCTGCTGCAGCCGGCGTGACCGTCATGCTGGGGAAAAACGATGCATTGGGTTCCTTCCTTGTCGATGACAAAAACATGACCCTGTATCTTTACACCAAGGATACCCCCAACACTTCCAACTGCTACGACAAATGCGCCAAAGCCTGGCCACCACTGCTCACCACCGGTGCGGCGATAGGTAAAGATGGCGTTGATGCTTCCAAACTTGGCACCACCAAGCGCACGGATGGTACCGTTCAGGTGACCTACAATGGCTGGCCGCTCTATTATTATGTCAAGGACACCAAACCAGGCGATGTTACCGGCGAAAATGTTGGCAAGGTCTGGTATGTGATTTCTCCTGCTGGTGTTCAAATCACAGCGCAGTAACAGAGCAACCTAATAGTTAGGATATGCTTTTGCTTTAGTCAGTAAAGCCCCTGGCAGGTTCTGATCAAGGGTACGGTAGCAACCACCGTAAGTGAATTTCCAGGTTTGATTTCCAAGCAAACTCCCCGTCAGTTAATTCGACGGGGAGTTTCTGTTATTCGCCAACCTGGGTGCATTCACTACCTATCTTTTGTACCAACAGCGCAGCCTGCACACTCAATTTTTGCTAGTTACCGGTCACATAATGTTTTATAGTTTTTTTGGCCAGGTAAAGTTGGCGGCCGATTTCCTGGTTGCCCATGCCCTCAGCGATCAAGAAAAGGATTTTTTCCCGCACAGATAATCTGGCCAGGCTATCATCAACCGGTGGCGGTTGAGTTGGGGTCAAACTGTAATCGAGACCGGCAACCCGGAAGTGACTGTGAGCGGCAGCTTTCCCACTGCAGCATTGCAGGCCAGCGAGGCAATCAGCAGCACAACATTGCTCATCCACACAGGTTTCATGGCGCTTTTCCTTTTCAAGACCAATCCGGAGCCGGGGTTTCGCGTTGGTCGAATCCTTTACTTGGGGATGAACGCCAGGCCGGCCATACCGGTCAATTTGCCATCGAAAAAGGCGCCATACATCTGGTCGCCATTGGCGTTGTACCACTGGTAATCTTCCACCAGTTTGTTATCATCCACCCGAATTTTTGCTTCACGCAGGAAGCCAGGATGACCGAGCATGCTGGCCATCACGTTGTAAGGGATCACCTGGTCGCGCTTGTAAATGGCATCCAGTTGGTCATAGGTGCTTTTATTGACCGTATCCAGTTGAAAATCAGAGGGATAGGTGCCTGATGAAATACTCTTACTGTAGACCACCCCATCGGTAGTGACGCTGACAAAGGCGCGCATCCCATCCCTGTCAAAATCATAAATGAAAGTATCGGCATGGTCTGCGCGCGGTTTAAAGTTTTCAGTGCTGCGCTTGCCAGTCAGGCCAATCAAACCATCCAGCTCGCCCACGCGCGTCTCGCCGACGATTATCTTCACATATCCCTGGTAAACACTGCCGGCCATCCAACCTGTATAATTCTGCGAAACGTCCGTAACCTGGGGGGGTTCATCATCCACGGGCGGTACTGTGACGGATTGCCCACCTTCTGTGGTACCCAACAACTCAACCGCGTCGATTTCGTTCCAACCCAAACTTAGAATACTCTGATCGACAATCACCACCACCTTGTTAGCCAGGAACTTCTCCTCCAGATCGATGGTAATCGTCATTTCATCCGGACAATAGGCCACTGATTCGGGCTTCCCCTGCCAGGCCACGTAGGTGGTGCCATCCGTGCTGATCAGGTCCACTTCCACCACCTGCGAGGGATTGTAACTCTGGTGGATATTGATTTTAGTCGGCACCACCGCAACGTCATAGGACAACTCAATCCATTCCAGGGTGGTGGAATCTTTGGAAGCCCAGGCCATGTCATTATCTGCGCAATTGGTGACATTTGGCGCGCCAGTGGCCTGCATTGGCCCCCAACTTGTCTCACCATAGGATGAGCTGGCTTTGGCCGAAACTGCCCACTGGCGAATCTCTTGTGGTTCGCTGACGGCAGCCTGGGTCGCGGGCGGCCTGACTGCAGACGGGGTCTTTCCCGGCTGGGAAGTGGGCGACTTGCCTGCGCCCGGCGCGGGTGTGGTCTTTGTCTTA
>Ga0172369_10004514_pt1 | contig 17626 bp, 15 predicted proteins | sample LakKiv25m_FD_114539 | JGI IMG/M metagenome (GOLD analysis project Ga0172369, IMG submission 114539) | Freshwater microbial communities from Kabuno Bay, South-Kivu, Congo - kab_022012_11.25m | ecosystem: Environmental > Aquatic > Freshwater > Lake | place: Democratic Republic of the Congo...
TCGTCTTTCGCCACGGGGCACTGGACGTCTGGATCCCCGAAGTTGGAACGCTATAATGGCTTCCCGTCTCTGAATATATGGGGGGAGGCTGCTCCGGGGAGGAGTTCGGGCGAGGCTATGCGGGCTATGGAAGAAATAGCGATGAGATTGCCGCCGGGCATTGGATTTGATTGGACGGGTCTTTCTTTTCAGGAGCGGCTGGCAGGGGCGCAGGCACCCTTATTGTATGGCTTTTCGATCTTTGTAATCTTCTTGTGTTTAGCTGCCCTGTATGAGAGCTGGGTTGTACCATTTGCCGTGCTGTTTGTGCTGCCGTTGGGGGTCATAGGCGGCGTAAGCGCCACTACATTTCGAGGGCTTCCCAATGATGTGTATTTTCAGATCGGCCTTCTGACGACGCTGGGATTGACGACAAAGAATGCTATTCTCATCATTCAGTTTGCCATGGCTCAAGTCGCCCAGGGGAAGGGCCTGATCGAGGCCACGCTTGAAGGGGCCCGGATTCGATTGCGTCCAATTGTAATGACGTCAGTGGCGTTAGGGTTTGGAGTGTTGCCCCTTGCCCTTGCCTATGGAGCAGGAGCAGGAGCGCAAAGGGCCATTGGGACGGGCGTGGTTGGAGGCGTGGTCACGGCTACATTTCTGGTCACTTTGTATGCGCCTGTATTTTACGTGGTGATACAAAGTTTTTTCCGAAAGCAACGCAACAAAGCAGCATAGGGATTTCGTAGGCGTACTCACGGTGGAGGGAAAAGTGAAGCATGGCAATTCGTGATTACTTACGACAACGGCTATATATGCCCGATCGTGTCGGCCACGAGGCATGAACTGAGGTGCTAATTTCGTAAACCGCCACCATCATCAATGTGACTGGTCGTGACAGACCTCGCAAAGAGGGCGCTTCATTTCGAAAGAACTTTAGAGATACTATGCTTTTGATAGCCGATGTATTATTCGACTGCTCGCAGGAGCGCAGCCGGCTCAGTGGTAAGCCCTTGCACCAAGACGTATGCGGCCTGGAGCGCTTCTGTGGGGCAGAGGGGGAAGCATTCTTTGCAGTTCCAGCACTCAGCGGCGGCTATTTTGGGGATGAAGCTGATTTCTTTTCTAATTCCTCTATCGATAAATCCTACTGCGTTTTTCTTTTTGACTTCTGCGCAGTATCTGACGCAGAGGCCGCAATGAATGCAAAAGGATGGTTCTTTTTCGAAACGATTCCTGTCTGCTTTGTATTCCCTGGCGAGGTCTTGCAATACGAAGGAATCGGGCGCATGGGCAAGGAGGAGTTCCAGGATCATCTTTCGGATTCTGTCTATCTTCTCTGACCGGGTTCGTACGCTAATGCCTGGCTCGACAGGATACACGCAGGACACGACTATTTTCGATCGGCCGCGACTTTCCACTTCCACGACACAGAGTCTGCACCCGCCGAATGGTTCCAGTTTTTCATGGTAGCACAAAGTTGGTATGTTTATTCCGGCGCTTCGAGCGGCCTCGAGTAGAGTCATCTCCTTTGTTGCTTTGACTCCTCTTCCATCTATGGTTAACGAAATCTCGCTCATTTTTGTTTTCTCTCTTTAACGATTGTTCTAGCTTCTTCGGGTATAGGGGGCGGAACAGGTTCGCCTGAGATCTTTCTTACTGCTCGATAACGTGGTGGACATACTTCGAAACAGGTGCCGCACTTGGTACATTTTTCTTGATCGATGATGTGAATTAGGTTTTTGCCGCCTATGATGGCTTCTGAGGGGCATTTTCGAGCGCAGACCGTGCAGGCCTTGCATTTTTCAGGGTCTATGTAGAAGGCGATAAGTTCCTTACATGAGAGTGCGGGGCAGCGCTTTTCTTTTATGTGTGCTTCATACTCGTCTCTGAAGTATTTTAGCGTGCTGAGAAAGGGATTGGGAGCGCTTCTGCCCAGTGCGCAAAGGGAGGCTTCGACTAAGGTCTCAGCAAGCTGCTCCAGGAGCTCTATATCTCCATCTTTTCCTTTGCCTTTAGTGATATTGGTGAGGAGCTTTAGCATTTGTCTCATGCCTTCACGGCACGGCACACATTTGCCGCATGATTCATCGGTAAGGAATTCGAGGAAGTATCGTGCGACATCTACCATGCAGGTGTCTTCGTCCATTATGATCATCCCGCCGGAGCCCATCATGGACCCTGCCTGGGTGAGTTCATCAAAACCGACAGGCAGGTCGAGGAGTTCATCGGGAAGACATCCGCCGGACGGGCCGCCGGTTTGGACTGCTTTGAACTTTTTGCCGTTTGGGATACCGCCGCCAATTTTGAAAATGATGTCTTTCAGAGGCGTCCCCATCGGTACTTCCACGAGGCCGGTGTTGGTGATTTTTCCGACGAGGGAAAATATTTTTGTGCCTTTGCTGCCGTCGGTACCGAACTGAGTAAACCAGTCTGCGCCGTTGTTGATAATCAAGGGGACATTAGCCCAGGTTTCGACATTGTTCAGGACGCTTGGCCGACCCCAGAGCCCCACGACGTTCGAGCGGATATACTTGGGTCTGGGCTCCCCTGCCCTTCCCTCCAATGCAGTCATCAAGGCTGTCGATTCACCGCAGACGAAGGCGCCTGCGCCTCTGTGGACCTTAACCACGAAATCGAATCCGGATCCCAGGATGTTATGTCCCAGGAAGCCGTATTCTTCTGCCTGTCGAATAGCGACATTCACGTTTTCCACGGCCAATGGATATTCCTGCCGCACGTAGATGTAGCCTTCGTGGGCGCCAACGGCGTAGGCGCCAATAGTTAGTCCTTCTAGCACAGAGTGGGGATTGCCTTCGAGGAGGCTCCTGTCCATATATGCACCTGGGTCGCCTTCGTCTGCGTTGACTATAACGTATTTGATGTCGCCGGGCGCATTACGTGATCCTTCCCACTTTACTCCTGCCGGGAAGCCTCCGCCGCCCCTTCCTCTGAGGTTGGCTTTTTTGACTTCTCCCAGAACCTGTTCTGGACTCATGCCTAAGAGCGCTCTTGCAAGCGCGGAATAACCGCCGATTGCGATGTAGTCATCGATATTCTTTGGATCGATGCTGCCGTTGGATCCGAAGACTATGCGGCCCTGGTGCTTGTAGAACGGGATCTCAGATTCACGGATTATTTTCTCATTGGTTGCGGGATCTTCGTAGAGCAGACGATCAATGATCTTTTTCTCTTTGATTGTTTCCGAAAGGATTTCAGGGACATCTTCCGGCTTTATCTGGAAATAGCATATTTCATCGGGATGAATAACGACGATGGGCCCTCTTTCGCAGAAACCGTGGCAGCCTGTTCGTCGGAATTCCACCTGTCCGGCCAGCCCTTGTTGTTGGATTTCCTCTTGAAAGCGGGCAGCCACTTCCCGACTGCCTGAAGCATGGCATGCAGAGCCGGAGCAGAGAGTTATACATGTCTTGTTCGGATCCCTCTGCGAGACGAGGTTATTCCTGAATGCTTCTAATTCAGCGGGGGAATTTATCCGCGGCATGGCAGTTCCTTAGTCATAGTTTTTTAAGACTTCAGCGGTTTGAGCTGGGGCCATTTTCCCATGGGCCTTTCCGTCGATTTCCACCACTGGGCCCAGGGCGCAGCATCCGAGGCAGTTTACGGTCTCGAGCGAGAACTTTAGATCCATATCTGTCTCTCCCGGTCTTATGCCGGTGAGGTCTTGTACCTTGTCGAGTACACGGGACGCCCCGCGAACGTGGCAGGCCGTACCCATACAAACGTGAATTTGGTGTTGTCCTTTTGGGACCAAGCTGAAGGCTTTGTAGAAAGTAGCGATATGCTGTATCCTGGTCATAGGGACCTCAAGCCGCTCTGCGACACGTTCCAACGCCTCCCTGGGGAGCCATTTGTTCTCAACCTGAATATCGAGCAGCACTTGAATGAGATGACTCGGATCAGCGTTATGTTCATCAATGATCTGATCCACTCTATCTTTTTCCATTCCCTCTAGTCCTCACCTCTGTCTTTCGTACCGCCTACGGCCGTCTTCCTGCGATCAGGCCAAGGCATAGCATTTTCGGCTTGAATCGTAGCGAACCAAACCTTGTCGCGACGACGCGGTCAGGTGTCTAGATACCTCGGACGGCGTCAGCCCCAATCTCTTGGCCACATCTACCGTAGGAAGCGGTTTTTCCTGGAGAAGAATCATGATTTGGGTAGTGGCCAACTTATCGGAGATGGTTTCCTCGAACAGACGGTCCATTTCTTCACTGGCGAAGAACTTGCGGTATGCAGGTTCAGACTTGACCGGTACTCTCATCCGTTCTCTTTCCACCAGCCTTATGTATGGGACGAGTCGGCTGACCGCCTCCAGTCTGAACTTCAGTTCCTTGTGTTCCAACCCCTCTCCTCGACCCAGAGGCCCAAGCTCTTTCACCCTGGAAACGAAACGATTGACTGTTTCTACGAAGACGTTGGCCTCCGCGCCGGACATAAACTCAATCCGTAATCTGTCGGGGTTTAGTCCTATGTGTTTCAGGAGTCGCTGCCCCAAGAGGACCATTCCAAGGGCGTCGTAATTCCCGTGGGTGACGTAGTTGCATTCATTCAGGCGGCATCCACCTATAAACACACCGTCGGCGCCTTTCGAGAAGGCCCTGATGACGAAACTCAGGTCCACACGTCCTGAACACATGACTCTAATAAGTCTCATTTCTGTCGTATATTGTAGTCTGGAAACTCCAGCCAAATCAGCGGCGCCGTACACTCACCAATGGCACACGAATCCCAAGACCTTGGGTCTGAATTCACGCACAGTACTCATTTGTTCGCACCTCGCACGCGGTAATCCCGCATTAATCCATTAGTTTTGTCCTATACGTATCCCACTGCGATGTCCATCGCCTGATCGACTTCTTCTTCAGGAAACACTGCATCTATTTCGCTTAATATCTCTTCATCGGTAAAATGCTTCAATTGGATAGCATTGGTCGGACATTTGGCGTTGCAGACGCCGTCTCCTTTGCACAGTACGGGGTTCACCCTCGCCTTTCTCCCCATAGCTGTTTCAAAGAAATCGATGGCGCCGTAGGTACAGGCGGTGATGCACGCGCCGCAGGACACGCATCTACTCTCGTCCACGTCGCACACGGCTCCGGACGCGACGACAACGTCCCGGGACAGCAGCGTTAGTACTCGACCAGCCGCTCCAAAGGACTGGTTTATGGTTTCTGGTAAGAATTTGGGATAATGTGCCATCCCGCATACATAGACGCCGTCGGTGGCAAAGTCCACTGGCCTTAGTTTTACGTGGGCCTCTTTGAAAAAGCCGTCCGGATTCAATGTGACCTTGAACAATGCAGCGACTTCGTTTGTCGATGCCGAGGGCACGACTGCAGCCGCCAGGGAAATGACATCTGCATCGAGGACTAGTTTTTTCCCTAGTACAAAATCCGTCACAGTCACTTTGAGGACCGGCCGACCATCTTCGGCCTCGCCCTGTTCAACCTCAGGTTTTTGCTCGGGTTCGTATCGGATAAATTTGATGTCTTGGCTCGAGGCTTCCCGATAGAAATCCTCATTGAACCCATAGGTCCGCATGTCACGGAAGAGGACGTATATATCCATGTCGGGATTTAGTTCTTTGAGCTTCAATGCGTGCTTTACCGACACACTGCAACACACACGGCTACAGTAATTTCTCTCCTCATTTCTGCAGCCCACGCATTGGATCATGACGAGACTGGCGGCATTGGTTATGTTCTCGTCCTTATGTGCAATGCGTTCCTCTAATTCTAATTGGGTCAGGACCCTTTGGTCTTCCCCATATAGATACTCTGTGGGCTTGTAAAGATCGGCACCGATGGCTATTACGGCCGCGCCATGCTTTATTTGGGTTAGGCCTTTGTCGGATCGTACCGCAGTCACGAAGTTACCCACATAGCCTGCAGCCTCCGTAATGGTGGCGTCATGGTAAACATGGATGAGTGGATGTTTGTACACCTTGGCTATGAGGTCGCGGAGGTATTCCTGAATATCCAGTCCGTAGAGAGTGGAGTGGATGTTGCGAGCCGAGCCGCCAAGCTTGGAGGCCTTCTCCACCAGGTGAACATCATGGCCTTGGTTGGCGATGGATAGGGCGCAATTCATACCGGCCACGCCTCCGCCGAGCACCAGCGCGGCCTTGTTCACCCCAAGATCTATTTCTTGCAGTGGGGCCAGCCGCCTGGCACGCGCCGCCGACATCCTGATGATATCTTTGGCCTTTTGCGTGGCTTCGTCTTTCTGCTTAGCGTGGACCCACGAGTTGTGCTCCCGAATGTTTGCCATCTCAAAATAATATTGATTGATGCCTGCCTCACGGACGGTGTCTCGGAAGAGGGGTTCGAGGGTTCTCGGGCTACACGCCGCAACAATTACTCGATTGAGCCCCATGTCTCTCGTCACATCGGTTATTTGTTTGGCTGAGTTTGTGGCACAAGAAAAGAGCTGTTCTTGCGCGTGTACGACATTGGGCAAGGTCTTGCAGTACTCGACTACCTCGGGAACATTTACAATCCTTCCTATGTTGGCGCCGCAATGACATATGAAGACACCTATCTTTGGTTCCTCTTTGGAGACATCCCTTTCAGGCGGATATATTCGCTCTTGGGAGAGGTCGCCTCGTCTGTGGTTCAAGAGTTCGCCGACTTGGGACCCTGCGCCGCTGGCGCTAAACACCGACTCTGGAATGTCCACAGGTCCCTGGAACGCTCCTGTGACGAAGATTCCTTTTCTATTAGTGGCCATGGGATTAACAGGACTCGTTTGGCAGAAGCGACGATCGTTTAGCTGTATGCCGAATTTTGAGGCCAGGGTTTGGGCATCGGTGGGAGGGTTGAGTCCGATAGACAACACCACAAGTTCGAACTCTTCTTCTTTCACCCCTTCTTCGTTGGTAGCGTACCGAATAACGACATTCTTGGTTTCGGGGTCCTCTCTCACGATAGAAACGTAGCTTCTAATGAAACGAACGTTTGGGAGATTCGCAGCTCTGTCGTAATAGCGTTCAAAATCTTTTCCATAAGATCTTATGTCATTGTGGAACACTGTACAATCGGCATCTGCGTAATGTTCCTTTGTCAAGATAACCTGTTTTTGGGTATAGGTGCAGCACACCGCTGAACAATAGCTGTTGTCGCCTTGGGTAACCCTTCTGGAGCCAATGCACTGGATCCAGGCTATTTTGTGAGGATGTTCCTTGTCTGAGGCTCTGAGTATCTCACCTTGATACGGCCCCGTGGAGGATAAGAGCCTCTCGTAATCCATACTGGTCACTATGTTGGCAAAATCTCCGTAGTGATACTCTCTTTTCACTGAGGGATCGAAGGGCTCCATACCAGTGGAGAGGATAACAGCGCCTACTCGTATTTCTTTTTGCTCCGGGGTTTGATTCAGATCTATTGCCTTGTTCTGACACACCCCCTCGCAGATGCGACATTTCTTCTCTTTGAGGTAAAGGCAGCTTTCGTCGATGTAGGTTATGAGAGGAATTGCCTGAGCGAAGTAAATGTGCACGGCCTTGTTCTTGGATATTTCTTGATTGTATGTGTCTGGGTACTGGGCAGGGCAGTACTCGACACACGTTGTACACCCTGTACATTTGTCTTCAAGAATGTACCTCGGCTTCTTTGTCACAGTTACCGTGAAATCTCCAGCCTCACCTTCGACTCGATCGACTTCAGTATAGGTGAGGACCTCTATATTTGGATGCCGGCCGACCTCGACCAGCTTGGGCGCGAGAATTCACATAGAGCAGTCATTGGTTGGAAAGGTCTTGTCTAGCTGCGCCATGTGACCGCCGATGCTTGGTCCTTTCTCAACCAGGTACACTTTGAATCCCGCCGTGGCAAGGTCAAGAGAGGCTTGAATGCCGCTTATTCCACCACCAACAACCATCACGTCTCCAAAATTGATGTCTGGGAAACTCCTACGCATCTGTTCACCAACCTGTAATTTTTCCACTGTTCTATGTCCTTACCGGCCCGCTTGCTCAGCGGGGCATGTCACGGTCATTAAGACCTGTATTGGTCAAGAGATCAGAGCTTCTAGGATTAGCCGGCCGGGGCTATCCCCACGAGAACTAATCCAAGTCCAATTTTGTCTTACATCGATTGCACGTCATTGCGCCGCGGAAGACCTTGTTGCCGCATTCCGGACACACGTAGCGCGCCTCTTCGTCTTCAATCCATTTTTTTGTGCCGACCTCACGCCAGTACGGGGTCGCGCGCAGAATGACCTTTTTGCCGACGGCCATTGGAAAGTTCTCGATATACTGACACGGGAATTCTGCGCACTGATGGCATCCCTCGTATCCCTTGTCCATGGTGCAGGCTCTGATTTCGCACTGCCGACAGTGCATGAATTGCTCGTCGGACAAGCATCCCTTGCATTTTATGTCCTCGATGGTAAGGGTCTGACTATTGGGCAGGGTCCCCTTATCGGATATGGCCCCTTGGTATAATCTAACCAAACGCTCTTTGAACTTCTCGTTGTTGTTTCGGTGCGCGATATAGATGGCACAGACTCCGCAATAAAGCCCGCAAGGAGCGACCAAGTCGGGGTTAATGTTCATAGTGCATGTCCTCCTGGCGTTATGAGCGAGCGTCTTGACAGCCCACCTGCGAGACTAAATCAACTCCTGGATGATTTCCGTGATGTCTTTCACCTCTATCCGTTCTGCCATACCAGTGGTGACTCTACTGTCTTCAAGCATTGTAATGCAGTACGGGCATGAGGTAGCGAGCACATCGGCGCCGATTCCCACGGCCTGCTCGATCCTCAGGTCGCTGAATCGCTCTCCTTTCTGGGTTTCCATCCACACCCTTCCGCCTCCACCGCCGCAGCAGAGACTGTCGGAGCGACATTCAAGCAGCTCTTGAAATTCAAGACCACTTACTTTAGCCAAGATTCCTCGAGGTTCGTCGAACACCCCGTTGTGCCTGCCCAGGTAGCACGGATCATGATAAGTGACCTTTTTCGGGTATTCCTTCTTTAGCTGCAATCTCCCCTCGTCCAGCAGTTGGAACAGGTATTGGGAGATGTGAATGACCTCGAAATTGACGCGAAAGTCAGGATATTCATTTTTAAAGGTGTGATAACAGTGGGGAGAAGATACGAGGATCTTCTTTACACCGTTTTCGATGAACGTCTTAATGTTGTCTATTGCAAGCCGCTTGAATAATTCCTCGTCCCCTGTCTTCCGGATGCTCTCTCCGCAGCAATTCTCCTTGGCTCCTAAGATGCCATAATCCACGCCGGCTGCATTTAATATAGCTACGGTAGCGCGGGCAACCCTCTTCATTCGCGGATCGTAGCAAAGATAACAGCCGGGGAAATAGAGGATGTCCATACCTTCTGAGAATACCGGCACAGATATTCCCTGAGACCAGGCCGCCCTCTTTTCGCGATCCTCGCCAAAGGGGTTTCCCTGCCCGACGAGTCCTGCGTTTACCGTTCGGACGGGTTTGACCGGCCCGGGGAACACGCCGTATTCGTTGGCAATTCGACGCAGGGCCAACCCGGACTCGATTTGTCTGACGTCCCTGGGGCACTGTTGAGGGCATCGTCCGCAGGTCGTGCAACGCCAGATGTCTTCGCTCTCAATCTCGGTGAGGCCGAAGGTGGCTTCGCGGACGATTTTGCGCATGCTGAATTGGGTCACCCTGTTCCATGGGCACACCGTATCGCACAAGCCGCATTGGAAGCACCTTTTGAAGTTATCCCCGCCGCTTGCCTTGATTACCTCAATGATTTCTTTGTATGGGGTTACAGTTTCCACGATCTTTATCGATCCTTTACTCGTAATGTTTCGGTAACCCTACGAAACCTCAGAGACGGGTCAGGAATCTGAGGCTCGCCCTGCGAGGCCGTCAAATATTAAGAGCCCTTCTTGGCGAGAGAAATGCGGGCTACAGTATCCATGACTTTCTCTAACCCGTATTTGTCGATCAGGGCTTCCAACCCTATTTCAGCATCCTCGGGTTTTTCTTCCTCTTCCACTTCTTCTTCGCGTTCTTCATAGGTGAGGGCGTTATTCAAACACCACTGGACACAAAGGGGCTTTTCCTGCGGGGGATCGTCTTCGCACATGTCGCATTTCAGGGGGAGTCCTGAATCCGGTTCTTTGAAGGCGTCCCTTGATGGACATGATGCCCTGCAGAAGTCGCATTCACCGTATTCTTTTCCGTTGATGACATACTTGTCGCGTCCCATGCACTCAGCCGGTGCATATTCGCCTGCATAGACCGGCAAGTAGATGTCTCTTATAGGGTCTCGGACAAGTCTAATACGAGACCTCGCAGGATTATTGCTGCTGTATTTCGGCGAGGCATGAAATGCTGAGCAGATCATTTCACATGCCCGACAACCGTTGCACTTGTCCACGTCGATTTTTATGTTTTTTACGATCTTCTTTTTTTTCTCACCCATGACGGCTACCGCCTCTTCAGTTTATTTCTTTTCTGGTTCTGAGGAAGTCTCTTGGGGGGCACCATTCCCGTTGTCTTTATAGATGCCTCTATTTTGAAAGTCTTTGATCACATAGTCCAAACCAAGATCGTGCAAACACTCCTTAGTGGGGATAGCGTCCTGATTCCAGCCTTTGAATTCGTAGTATGTGTCAAGGAGCTTTTTTTCCAGGTCGGGAAATCTCTTCTTCCAGTGATCGTCAGGGGGTCTGTCGTCTTTACGCCTTAGACCTCTCCTAACGTTGATGGCCCTGATAAGTGTGCGGTATCTTTTAGCCGCCTTCTTAAGCTTTTGTTCGTCCATCTCGATCCCGGCCCCGGCTGAGATGAATTTCGGGTAATTGTGAATGTGATAAGGGGGCTTCAGGGGGAACGACGAGAGCCCGGCGCACATACCAAGGGCGTCGTCAATGTAGTGCATCATTTCCTGCCAATCGACGATGTCGCAGCACATTTCGACCGTCGGGTAAAACGGTATCGACTTTTCACCCCTCAACTCCCAGTCGAGAAAGTATTGCTTGAACTTTTCGTCTGGTACCTGGAACCAATCCTTTACGAATGCCTCGCGCTCTTCTCTCGTGGGGAATGGCGCTTGTGGGAACTGTCCTTCGATCTGAGTGATATTGATTTTTTCACCCGTGCAATACATCAGGAAATAAATGGGGTTGAGCATAGACAGCTTAAGTGGTAGCTGTTCGTGTTTTTTGATGGTATTGTGGGCGTATGCCTCTGCCCCTTTCCCAATAGCTTTTGCGGCCCAATAGGTTCCATTGGCCAAGATATCTCCAATCCCCTCGCGTCGGACTATTCTGTCGAGCAACCAGTAGAATCTTCCTTCGTTGTCGGCCGGCATGCCGGGGAAATCGGCGTCTGTCAGTATTCCATTTTCTAAGAGCTCGAGGGCGAAGGCCATTACCTGAGGAGTAGAGAATCCGTCCACGCCGTATTCAGTGGCCCGCTGTGCTATATGCATCCCGAAGTCTAAGTCGGAGAAGGCGGCCATGGTGTATGTAAGCTTGGAGAAGCATTTCATCATGTAGGTCGGGAGGCCCGGCGGGGTAATAGTGGCCCCGCATTCCATGGGGCAGTTGTAGCAACTGATCAAGCGCGTTCGCATACTTTCTAATGACTCTGCCCACGCTTGGGCTATTTCCTGATTCCAGAAGTCCTTCCGGCGGACGCGAGCATTGCCCCATACGAAATTTTCGGTATGCCACTTTTCGTCGTGCACCTTCATTTCCTGGGGCGAGCCGAGGCCTGCCAAAATCGGCATTACGCCGGAAACAGGGTTTTCATTTCGGAACTTTATGTATTCTAGTACCTCTTTGCAGAGCTGGAAGAATTCCAAAGGACGAGCGACATTAACGTCTTTGGTGCCTCGGACAGCAATAGCTTTGACGCCTTTGTCGCCCATCACGGCGCCAAGACCGCCGCGACTTGCGCTGGAGCGGCCTTGTTCTATAGAGGCATAGTAGACGCGATTTTCACCAGCAAGGCCGATGGCGGCAACCTGAGCCCTTGGTTCCTTCAATTCGTCTCTGATAAGGTCAAGGGTCTCTACTGCGCCTTTTCCTTTCAAGTGAGAAGCATCGCGAATTTCTACCTTGTCGTTATTGATCCAGATATAGACGAGATTGGGAGACTTGCCGCGCAAAATCACCTTGTCATAACCGGCATACTTCAGCTCCGGCGCCCAGAATCCGCCCATCATGGAGAAAGCCATTAACTTGGTCTGAGGGGAATACGTGGAAACTATAGTTCTATTGCAACCCGTTGCAGGGGTTCCACACAAAAGACCTGAGCCAAAGATCAAAATATTATCCGGGGAAAATGGGTCAGCGTCTGCTGGAACCCTATCCCAGAGAATCTTCGCGTTGGTGCCGAGGCCGCCTAGGTAAAGCTCAGTGTCTCGTGGATCTGTTTCCACCCTTTCAACGCTCCCTCTACCTAGATCAATCTCCAGATTGTACCCTGTTTCTCCGTATCTCATCTGCTTTCCCCTTACTCAACCTGAGAGGTGGATTTTGTTCGTTGACGCTTCGCGACTGGAGGGATTTCCTGACGGCCCCCTGTTATTGCCCAGGGGTATGTCTGCTTAGTTCTATAGGTCAAGCGCTCTGAAGTATATGGCATCCAATGCTGCAGAGGCCTGAACATCTTGTTGATCCCTTTGGAATGTCTCACCGAGTGCTGGTTCAGCGTATGCTTGAGTTTTTTATTGCCGCTCGGTGGCATCCGAGCGATCCGGTTTCGCTCTTAAATGAAACCTGTCTGCCCTTTTTCTGATCTGTGCATGTAAACAAGCGGAGACTTGTAAACATCGTTGACATGAATATAGCTTATATGTAAGACATGTCAAGGCCTTTTATATGATCCCACAAAAAAATATTTAGAAGATTACTACTGTTTATTTTTACAGTATTATTACCGAGCGCCGATAATGTTTTGTGGTCGCCTTTGAAGATTCTCCACTTTCATCATTTGCGGGAAGGCTGAATCTATCATTTTAAATTCATTAGTGAAAAGTGCAGGCACACTCCATGAATTCACGACTTGACAACAAATTCCTTGACTCGTTTTAATATGAGTGATATTGGGTTTTAACTGAAGATATAGTAATCATTGTATCATTGCTCCGGAGTTTAGGCATGGAATGCACCGGATTGGCCGGAGACCCGCCCAAACGGATATCCACCAGTAAACGTAGAAGCCCTTCAGCAGACAGGAAACGTAAGCTTATCGTAGATTCGGCGGAGCGTATTTTTGCAGGGCGTGGGTTTCATGATACGACTATTGCCGACATCAGCCACGATTCTGGAGTGCATGAGGCGTCGATCTTTCAATATTTCAAAACGAAAGAAAATCTTATTGTTAGCATACCAGAGCGACACCTCAAAGAGACGTTGGAGGGCATAACAGAGCACCTTCAGGGCATGAAGGGAGCGGAGCCCAAGATCAGGAAACTCCTATGGCACCAACTTAGGGACCTCTCGGTCAACAGGAACTACACGTCGATTCTCCTGAGAGAACTACGGACATTGCCTGCCTTTTACAAGTCTCCGGCTTATGAGATGATTCGTCAGTATAGTGCGTATGCGGCGGAGGCAATTCGCGAGGGCATACGAGACCAGGAGATCGATCCGGGGACAGAAGTCATTCTTGTTCTGGAGATGATTTTTGGGGCCATTGACAGCATAGTGTTGCGATGGCTTTTTTTCGGTGAACTGTACGATCCTAACGAAGCGGCCGATGCCCTGTGTTCATTAGTCAAAGCGTCGATATGGAAACGAGAGCGCGCGGTGGGCAGCGAAGACGGCGATGAACTCAGCCGGGGAGAACTCAGACGCCGCGCTATCATTGAAGTTGCGTCGGAGGTGTTCGGCAAGAAAGGGTATGGCGGAGCCACCATCTCAGAGATAGCCGGAAGGGCTGGAATTGCAGAGGCGTCTATTTATCAATATTTCAGGAGTAAAGAGCAGTTGCTATTGTCCGTCCTTGGGACATGGTTCATCGAGCTGGCCGACGAATTGGAGCATGTGTTTTCAGGGTCTCTCAATCCGTATGAACGGCTCTTGTGTCTCTTGAGAAGGTGGGCCTTAGATTTTCAGATTCGGGAGTGGGAGACCCGCGTACTGATATTGGAATTGTATAGGAATCCGAAATTTTATGAGTCTCAGGAGTATAGGAACACCCAGAGATTTTGGGAATTGATACGAGCCACGGTTGACGCAGGCCAGAAGAGCGGTCATTTCCGTAAGGATTTCGAAATTCGTTATTACCTGCATCTTGTTCAAGGTGCGTTTGAGCACGAAGCCCTCGCCCGCATGATGCTTTCCAAGAAGCAGCCGACTATCGCGAGCACGGAAAAGATGATCAATCTACTTTTGCGGGCTATAAGGGCCTGAGCCTCGTTACCTATTGATCCTTGCGAGGTCGGAATGAGCGCTCGCAAGGACCCTAACGACCTAATTGAGAAAACAATCAGAGGGCTCGCATGAATGCCACAAGAGCCTTCTTTTCTTCAGCAGTTAATTTAAGTCCCTGTATTAAGTTGAAGAACTCCACGGTGTCTTCTAAAGTCAGCAGACGACCGTCGTGGAGATATGGAGGAGAATCCTTGATGCCCCGAAGGGTGAAGGTCTTGATGGGACCGTCTGTAGAGGCCATCCGTCCATTAATCATTTTCGGTTTGTAGAATCGCTCGGCCTTGAGGTTATGCATGAGGTTGTCCGTGTAGTAAGGGGCTGGATGACACACAACACACTTAGCTTTTCCGAAAAATACTTCTTCACCTTTCATCTCAATTGCCGTGGCCTTTGAGGGATCTAGCTTACCATAGATATCAAGCTTAGGGGCTGGGGGAAAGTCAAGAAGGGCTTGAAATTCTGCCATGAAATGCACTTGGCTTCCTCTCTCTAGAATGTTGACCCCTTTCTTCGTGGCTATCACCGGATCCCCGTCAAAGTAGGCCGCTCGCTGTTCAAACTCAGTGAAATCCTCTATGGTTTTCAGGGCGCGCTGGGACCCAAACAAGCGCTGTATGTTTACACCCCGCAGCGAAGGGGTATCCAGCCGGTGGCGAAATTCTTGAGGTCGAATGTCCCCAACTAGGTGAGTGGCTGCATTTGTGTGGCCATTGGTATGGCAATCGAAGCAGGTGACTCCCCTGTGGGGCTTTTCAGAGCGGCGGTCTTCAGTCTGATTGAACTGCTGCTGGGGAAATGGGGTTACGAGGAGACGCAGGCCTTCAAGCTGCTTAGGGTTTAGTATCCCATTGAACAGCTCGAAATAATTGTTGATGGTAACCACTTGTCCTTTTGAAACATCTCCAAGATCAGGACGTGTCGTCAAATAAATAGCGGGCGGAAATTCCGGTAAGAAGTGATCAGGTAAATCATAGTCCAGATCGAAACGCGTAAGATCACCTAATCCCTGCTTCTTGATCTCCTCGATATGGAACTTCGGGAAGAGCATTCCTCCTTCTGGATGATTCGGGTGAGCGAGGGGATAGAAGCCGGCTGGCCAAAGATCTTTTTCGCGGATTTGATCCGGGGTTAGAGAACTAAGTTGATCCCACGTTATAGACGCTGGAAGTTTTGCACGAACGCCTTCTTGAATTTTCTTCCCGCGACTCATGGTGCAATCGGAAGCCGGTCGGTCTCCCAGATCGTACCTTTGTTGGAGGAGATCCATTTGCCGTTTCATGATCTCCGGTTTTCCATCCTTCATGCGATGCATGACCACATCAAATGGCTCGGTCAAAGCCACCGGTGCGTAGCTGGTAGGTCTTTTCGCTTGTTCAGCAGAAAGCACACCGGTCATGACTGCACCCCAAGCCAAGACTAGCGCTACAGCGAGCAGCCATTTTGTATAGCTCACGTGCATGATTTTTCTCCCTCTTTAGTTGGTTAAGTCCGCATCGATTTCAGGACAACGTACGTTGGGAAAAACTTTCTCCCTAAAAAGCTACTATACTTGCGCTACATGAATTTGGGACCGTGTATTTCCCGTACACCCCCTTTCTATATATGAGTTAGGTTAAGCCCATCTGCTTTGGCCGCGTCTAAATGGTAACAGTTCTTATCTAAGAAACAATGTACAAACCGACGCTCTATCTGTCAAGACCGACTTTCGGCCGCCCGTGATTTTCCCTATGACAAATATACATCTCTCAGATTATAATGGTTGGCAGGACCGAACCAAATGGCGCATTTTAGAGGTGGTGCGTCCGGAACCCTGTCAACAAACTGGTTGAGGTTTTCAGCATGCCATGAACGTAGAAATCCACAAAGGCTATATACCAGGCTGTATAGGAAAGATAGTCGAGCTTCACGCGCTTTATTACAGCGCCGTCGCGGGATTCGGTCTGCCATTCGAGACCAAAGTCGCCAAGGAGCTTTCTGAATTCTGCGAGCGATATGATGCCAAACGTGACGGACTGTGGATAGCGCTTCGGGGCTGTGAGGTCGAGGGTTCGATTGCAATCGATGGCATACATGCTGAAAGTGAAGGGGCGCATCTTAGATGGTTCATTACATCTGAGAGGATACGAGGAAAAGGCTTTGGTGCGGCCTTACTTTCTTCGGCCATGGAATGTTGCAATGCCAACCACTACAGACGGGTATATCTTTGGACTTTCGAAGGCCTTACGGCTGCCAGGCGTTTGTATGAGAGGTTCGGCTTTCGGCTGGCGTTGCAGCAACGAGGAACGCAATGGGGAACTGAGGTCACCGAACAGTTATTCGAACTTGGCGCGTGACGATTCGTATTGGGTGAGACTGACATCAAAACGGCTGGGCGTATCCGGGAATTGGTGACAGAGTTTCAGAACCGCCGTGTCTCGTAGTGAGGTTTCTTCATTCCAGATCTGACGGCTGTTGGCTGAACATGTCAAGACCGTACAGTGTTTCTCTAAAGTTCTGTCGGAATCGAAAGCTGTTCGCGTGGACTACCATGGCCGCTAAAGTGACCTAGGGTACGTTGGCGCCTTACTGTATTAGCGCTTCAGGTCACGCCTTGTCACACCCGAGATGGTCGGGCATCCAGTATTCCTGGATTCCCCTTTTCAGGGGAACGACAGATGGAGCCACGGATGCAATGCGCCTTTACTTCCGAGAACCGCTATAGTATCAACCTGGACCTTCCAGAATGCCAGCACTATCCCTTAGCATGAGGACTTGAGGCTCAAGAATACTGTTCCTTCAATAAGTCCACGTAGTGAGGATCGAGCGAGTTCAGGAAATCAAACATCGAGTAGGGCGGCCCTGGTAGGTAGTCTTTTTCGTAGAGGAAAGTATAGAAGAGTCTTAAAGCGGCCGGAGCAAGGGCATATTCCCAAGGCTCTAGAGACGTCTTTGTCAAAAGGAAATCTGCTACAAATTCTACCACATACTGTCGTGGTCCGTCCTTAAGTATAATAGGTTCCTCGCGTTCGAAAGCGTAGATAAATTCGAAATAGACTTGGCTTATAAAAAGGAATTGGCTCAGATGCTCTCCCACATTTTTCAGCTGCAACCATAAGCCAAATCTGTCAGCAACACCATTTTGGGCTTTCAACAATAGTTTTTGCCATTTCTCATACGGATCTGATTTCCTTATGCGCCGGGTGCAGTTCTTCAAGATTAGCAACTAATCTTTTCCCAGAGTGTTTGGCGCCAAGACTTCAGGCAGCA
>Ga0172369_10004516_pt1 | contig 17616 bp, 19 predicted proteins | sample LakKiv25m_FD_114539 | JGI IMG/M metagenome (GOLD analysis project Ga0172369, IMG submission 114539) | Freshwater microbial communities from Kabuno Bay, South-Kivu, Congo - kab_022012_11.25m | ecosystem: Environmental > Aquatic > Freshwater > Lake | place: Democratic Republic of the Congo...
GCGCCCGTCACACGCCAGGATCAGTTTGACTGCCCGTGTGAACTCCTCACCCAGCCGCCCGGCCATCGCCCCCAGCGCTTCTGCCTCTTGCCGCAGCACCGCGCGCGCCAGCGGCAGCAGTTCGTTCGCTTCAATCGTTTTCGGTGTCACGATGCCCCTTTTCGCCGCCCGCAGGCGCATTCCTGCCATTCGTTGGAAAGTGTTCCCGGCTGGATGTGGCCGAAACCTGACCCGAGGAATGTGGAAGTGGTAAGTGATAAGAGTGAGTAGTGAGTGGTGAATGGTGAGTGGCGAGTGGAAAACGGTCCGAGCCTGAAAGGCTCAAGGGATGTCTTGTGGGTCCAGCACTATCCGAATGCCGGCCAGAATCTCGCGCACCCGGCGCGTCGAGAGGGCGCCGAGAAAGTCGTCCAGGTCCGTTTTATTCAGTGTAGTGACTTGCGAGACGTTCACCACACTCTGCTGCGATAAGCCGCCTTCACCCGCGGCCAACAGTATGTTCCCGCGCGAGGCCGCCAATCGCAGATTCGTCGTTAGCGGGCACACCAGCACGGTAGCAATGCCGCTGGCATTGAAAAGGTTGTTCTGCACCACCACCACCGGACGGCGATACCCCGGTGTCGAGCCGACAGGGACAGCAAAGGTGCTCCAATATAGATCGCCTTGCTGGATCATGATGCCCGCTCCGCGGGGCAGGAGGGCCCGCGATCCGCGGGGCAGGAGGGCCCGCGATCCGCGGGGCAGGATGGCCCGCGCTCCTCAGCTTGCGCGTCCTCTGCGGTCAAAATACACCGCATCTGCTCTTTAGCATGGGCCAGCCAGGCGCGCTCCTCCTCATCCGGCTCCTCGGCGTATACCGCGTTGAGTTGCGCCAGAGTCTCCCGGTTGCGCCGGCGGATCAGATATTCCTCCACTGCTTCCGCGATCAGCCGGCTGCGCGACATATTGAGCTCATGCGCGGCTTGCCGCAATTGATCGAACAAGGAGGGTTCGAGCGAAATCGCCGTCTTTACATGGGGCATTATCACCTCCGTTTATACTGTTGGTATTACTAGAAGCATAGACAAAAGGAGCTATAGTGTCAATTGGCTCGGATTATCCATGAAGCGCTCGTGCACCCGAAAAGGGATGCGGTTAACAAGCGCTTCATGAATAATCCGGGTTAGCGCTGAAGGCTACTTTATGAAATGAGAATATGACATCTCAGGGATTTTTGTGCACTTTGTCGCACCGGAGGGCATGCCGCTCAGCACTATATTCGGTATGGTGTAGGCAAGGCAAGGGGGTGCGCGATGCAGGATCTGCTTTACCGGGGTGATGCTCCGTTGACGGCGGACGAGTGGGCGCTGATCGATGGCGCAGTGACGGGGGCGGCGCGGCGGGTGCTGGTCGCCCGGCGATTTCTCGATCTGTTCGGACCGCTCGGCGCCGGGCTGCAAGATATCGATTACAACGTCTTCGGCCCGATTGGCGCGGCGAAAATTTCGCTGATGGGCGAAACGGAATCCGATCCCATCCAGCCGCTCCGGCGCGTGCATGAACACGTGCCGATGCTCTACAAAGACTTCGTACTCTACTGGCGCGACCTGGAGACCGCGCGGCGGCAGGGCACCCCGTTCGACCTGGGTTCGGCGGCGGCGGCAGCCGTCTTTACGGCACAGTTGGAGGACGAACTGATCTTTAACGGCAACGAGTCCTTCGGCTTTCAGGGCTTGCTCACCGCGCCTGGCGCGCACACCGTGGATGCCGGCGATTGGACCGAGGCCGGCAGCGCCTTCCGAGCGGTGGCCGCGGCAGTGCAGACCCTCCTCGCCGACGGCTTCTACCCACCTTATGCGGTGGCGGTCAACCCGGTGGCTTACGCCCAGATGCAGCGGGTCTACGAGTGCAGCGGCGTGCTGGAGATCGAGCATGTGCGCGAGTTGGTGCAGGGCGGCGTGTTCCAGACACAGGCGATCCGCGACACCACCGGATTAGTGCTCTCCCTCGGCCCGCAAAACACAGACCTGGCCGTCGCGCAGGACATCATCACCGCCTACCTGGGTCCGGAAGGAATGAACCACCCCTTCCGCGTCTTCGAGACGCTGGTGCTGCGGATCAAGCGCCCACAAGCCATCTGCCTGTTGCAAGGCCCCGCCCCCGACCCGCGCAAGATCGGCGGCCAGCCGCGCGAGGAGCGGAAACGGCAGGGGGAGTGATAAGTGATAAGTGATAAGTGATAAGTGATATGTAATAAGTGGGTAGTGAATGGTAAGTGGCTTAGTGGTTGAGTGGTTGAGTAGGCAGGCGAGCTCTGCGGCAGTACTCCGCCGCACTGTCGGTTCTCTCCACAGTTCCCGAGTCGTATCGAAACCACCGAACCCCTTACTACTTACTACTCGCTACTCACTACTCACTACTCACTTATCACTTATCACTAATCACTTCGGGCACACCGCTTTCGTGGCCATCTGGCTGATGATAATCTGGGTGGCTTCCCAGCCATCGCGGGGGGCGAAGCCGATGAGGCAGAGGAGGAAGCGGCCTTCGGGCTGGATCACCCAGGCGCCGGACATGGGCCGATTATACTTAGTAAAGGTGAACGCCCGGCCATTGGCGGCGATGGTCGTCAACGTCCCTTCGGTAAGGGTAAAGTTGTCTAATTTATCCTGCAGATCCGCTTCCAGTCGACTGTTAATCTGATCGGTAGCCAGGTATTCGGTATTCGGCGTCGCCTCCTCCAGGATAGCGGTTACCTGCACCAGGCTGCCCGGGCACAGCGAAAACTGCATATTGAACTGCTCGCCATCCGACTGTGGCTCGGGTATCCAGCCGCGGGGATAATAGAGGACGCACCCGTTCTTCGTATCCAGCCGGCGCCAGTCCGTCTCGGCGTTCGGGATGGGCGGAATATCGGGCGCACGGGGTGTCAGGCAGGTGGCGAAAACGGTGAGCAGCATCAATCCGCCGAAGATGAAGGCCAGCATGCGCGCAATGACGGGCACGCCGGGATTTGGCGCCCAGACGGGCATCGCGCCTTTGATCGCCGTGGTCTCAAATTCGTCTATCGATCGGCGTTCGGGCATGTTATTCAGCCCTGTTCTCCGGCAGGCGGCCGTCTGTGGTCTCCATGCGGACGATGTCCGCGCGGGTGATGATGCCGGCCAGCCGCTCCTCCGCGTCGAGCACTACCACGCGGCGCAGATCTTCATTCAGCATGCGCGTGGCGATAATCTCCACCGAGGTATCCGCATACACATAGGCCACGCGCGTGTCCATGATCTCCCCCGCGCTGACCGCCAGGATCTTCTCCGCTTCGTCGGTGAAGCGCTGGGGATTTTCCAGGAAGAGAATGCCTCCGAACATGGTGAGGTGGTGGGGCAGGCGCACCCTGGCGGCGCGCATAACCAGGTCCTCCTCCGTCACAATGCCCAGCACGCGCCCCTCCACATCGATGACCGGCAGCGACCCGAACCGCTCCTTCGACAGTATTTCCGCCACCTTCCCCACCGGCATGTCCGGCGAAGCGGTGATCACCGAACGGGTCATAATATCCGCGGCAACCGCCATTTGGTATGTACCCCCCTGTTGGAGTGATAAGTGATAAGTAATAAGTGATGGGAAGTATGAGAATGAATGGGATTGCATGGGAAAATCAATTAGACCGATTGGGCTGATTGATTCCCATTCACTCCCATTTTTCTCATTCATTCATCATTCATTATACACTGCTCACCACATATCACTTATTACTACTCACTACGAACTACTCCCCCCACGCATATTCCGGTCCGGCGGCGAGGCGAAGGAAACGGTAACCTTCGGCTGTCAGACTGTCGGCCAGCGCGGCGTTTTGCGGTTCATCGCCCAGGATGCCGACGATGGCGCCGCCGGAGCCGCAGGTGGTGGCGGGACAGCCATGCGCACTTGCGAGCTCCACCATGCGCAGGTTGTCTGGCCCGATCACCGCGTCGCCGAAGATTTCCCGCCGCAGGGCGAAGGCGCGGTCCATCAACGTGCCGACGGTGCCGTAGTCGCGCGCTTCGAGCGCCGCCTTGCCCGTTTCCGCGAAGCCGGCAAAGGTTTCCATCGCCGCGCGTACTTCCGCGTCACCCTCGTTCCAACGCCGGCGCACGTCGCTGTGGATCACCCCCGAATCGCTGGGGTCGAGCACATAGGCCAGGAACAATGGCGGCAGCAGGCTGCGATCGATGCGCTCGTAACTGCCGAAGCCGCGTCCGGTCATCAGCGCCCGGTCGAAATCCATATACATCACCCCGCCGTAGGTCTGGATCACCCGGTCCTGCATGCCGGCAGTGATGCCCAGCTCCTCCTGTTCGGTGGCCAGCGCGATGCCGGGGAATTCTTCCCGCGGGAAGTACTGGTACACCCCATACCAGCGCAGCAGCGAGCGCAGCGTGGCGATAACGATGGCGCTGGAGCCGGCCAGTCCCACCTGGCGCGGGATATCGGTGTCGTAGCTGATGGTGAAATTCGGTCCCTTGGGGGCGGCTCCCCGCGCCGCGCACATCTCGTAAAACCGCTTGCACGCCGCCTGCACCAGCCGCAGCCCGCCGTAATACCCCTGATCGCCGTAGGTGGCTGCCAGCTCGGCGATGTTGCTGAACTCGATGGGATCATACTGCGGGTGCAGTTGCAGGCGCAGGTAATCGCTCTCCTCCAGCGTCACGCGCGCTTTGAAATTGCCGACCAGACAGGCAATCGTCTTGCCGAAATACCCATCGGACGGATTCCCCAGCAATCCCGCGCGGGCATGCACATCAGTCTCCAGGCGCATTCGTCTCCTCCCAATCAAACCGTGTTACCTCTTTTCGCCCCCTTTTCCTGAAATCCTTTGTCTATTGCGAAACCTGAAATATGTAATCCAATAGGTAATTTTACAACTACAATCCCCCGCCATCAGTCGCTTTGACGGACCGTGGCTTTCCTGTGCGTAACGGACGGTGACAACTCCGCCCGGTTATGGTAACGTATACCATCGCGGCGCAGAGGTGCGCCGTTTTTGTGAGACTTCTTACTCATACTCTTACTCATATTCATACGCTTACTCTTACTCATACTCGACGATTTGAGTAAGAATAAGAGTATGAATATAAGTATGAGTAGTGTTTTGTGAGGGACGATTGTGGCCGACGAAATTTTAAATGAGATCATGCGCCAGCGCGAGGAGAAGCTGCAGGCGCTGGATGCGCAGGGGATGAACCCCTTCCACGTCACCCAGTACCGGCGCACGCATCACGCGAAGGAGATCCTCGACGACTACGCGGCGATGGAGGGGCAGACGGTGAAGGTGGCCGGGCGCGTGATGTCGCGCCGCGGGCAGGGGAAGGTGACCTTCATACACCTGCAGGATGCTTCCGGGCAGATCCAGGCGTTTTTCCGCTTCGACGATGTGGGGCAGGAAGCCTACGAGCGGCTGAAGCTGGTCGATGTCGGCGACATCCTCGGCGTTGAAGGCTACATCTTCAAAACGCGCACCGAAGAAATATCCGTGCATGTCGCCAAATTCGAGGTGTTGTCCAAAGCCTTGCGCCCGCTGCCGGAGAAGTGGCACGGGCTGAAGGATGTGGAAACGCGCTTCCGCCAGCGCTACGTGGACTTGATCGTCAATCCCGAGGTGCGCGAGACTTTTGCCATGCGCAGCCGTATGGTGAAGGCCATCCGCACGCTGCTGGACAGCCGGGGATTCCTGGAAGTGGAAACCCCGATGATGCAGGCCATCCCGGGCGGCGCCGCCGCGCGCCCTTTCATCACCCACCATAACGCGCTAAACATCGACCTGTACCTGCGCGTGGCGCCGGAATTGTACCTGAAGCGGCTGATCGTGGGCGGGTTGGAGCAGGTCTACGAGATCAATCGCAACTTTCGCAACGAGGGGATCGATCCCCGGCACAATCCCGAGTTCACCATGCTGGAGGTATACGAGGCTTACGCCAATTACGAAGATATGATGCGGCTGAGCGAGGAGATCTTCACCGCTGCCGCCATGGCCACCCGCGGGACCCTGCAGCTTATGTACCAGGGCATAGAGATCGACCTGACCCCACCCTGGCAGCGCATCAGCATGTTCGACGCGCTGCGCGAGTTCGGCGGCGTCGATACCAGCAAACTGATGGATTTCGAGTCAGCAAAGGAGCTGTGCCGCGCGATGGGCATCCACGTGGACGCGCGCGCCACGCTCTCCACGCTGGTGAACAACCTGTTCGAGGAGTTCGTGGAGGATAAGCTGATTCAGCCCACCTTCCTCACCGATTACCCGACGGCCATCAGCCCGCTGGCCAAGCGCCGCCGCGACGACCCGGAGATGACCGAGCGCTTCGAGATCTTCATCGGCGGCCGCGAGCTGGGCAACGCCTTTTCCGAGCTGAACGACCCCATCGATCAGCGCCTGCGCTTCGAGGAGCAGGTGCGCATCAAAGCCGCCGGCGACGAGGAAGCGCACCCGATGGACGACGACTACGTCCGCGCGCTGGAATACGGCATGCCCCCTACCGGCGGTCTCGGCGTCGGCATCGACCGCCTGGTGATGCTCCTCACCGACGCCGCGAATATCCGCGACGTGATATTGTTCCCGCAGATGAGGCCGGAAAAAGGCGAAGCGGAAGAGGAGTAGGTTTGAGTTTTGAGTTGGTGGCATATAGCCCAGCAGGCTGTTCAATAGCTTGCCGGGCTTTCCGGTAACGCACAACCCGATCACGTAGACAGAACGATGACCTCCAAGCTTACCTGGAGCGTGTCCCAAAATCCAGATTCATGCTCGTGCTCATGCTCGTGCTCGAAAAGCCTTCAGATACACCATAAAAAGTTCACAGGTTATCGTTCCTGTGAAGCTTGCCCTATATGAGAAGGTTTTTTCGAGCACGAGCATGAGCATGAGATAGACTCCTGAACGATTACCGGCGCGATATATGGTACAATGATGTTGGAGAAACTGCCATGAACGCCGTACCGGAAGAATACCTGTCACTGGAAGATTATTATCGTCTGGAAGAAACCAGCGAGGTTAAACACGAGTATTATCATGGTGTGGCCTACGCCCTGACCGGAGCGAGCGCCGCGCATAATTTGATTCTCGCCAATGTAATCGGTGTTCTTCACGCGCAGTTGCGTGGTAAACCATGCCGCGTGGTCCCCAGCGACCTGCGCCTGAAGGTCGAGGCAACCGGCCTGTATACCTTTCCCGATGCCCAGGTGATCTGCGGGCCGTTTGATTTTGCTGATGGCCGTAACGACACCATCACTAACCCCACCGTCCTCATCGAAGTGCTTTCTCCCAGTACGGAAGAATACGACCGTGGGAAAAAGTTACTGCATTACCACACGATTGCGTCGCTGCAGGAGGTGCTCCTGTTGGCACAGGATCGTATCCATGTGGAGCACTATTCGCGGCAGGAGGCGGACCTGTGGCAACTTCGATACGATACCGGGTTGGCTCAGACCATCACGCTGAAGTCGATTGATTGCCTGCTGCCGTTGGCAGCCATTTATGAGGAGATTACCTTCCAGGCATAACCTGCCGGGTTTCTTGATTATTTTGATGGCTGAATCTTCTCCAGGTGTTCTTCCGGTGTAGCTTCATCGAATTTGACGAACTCGCTGAAGATTGCGGTCGGCCGGTCCAGCAGCTTCCCATCCATCGTGTAGGGTCCGGTAGCGCCGGCCAGCCAACCTTTATTAGCAGCCCAGTGAGGCGGTTTTTTGCGATATTTGAAGATGAAGTAGCGGTGCTTGACCGGCGGGGAGCCATCCTCCCGGTCAATCTCTTTAACAAATACGATCGCATCCGGCGCCGCGTCAAGCTCGTTGGGGTGCATCAGCCAGACGACCATGTCGGACTCGGCGATTCATTCAGGCGTCTGGTAATCGGCGGGGAACTGGTTGTCCTGATGGATATCATGGAACGCGCGATAGAGGGTGCTACGCGTTTTGGGATCCGCCGCGAGTTTCTGAATCGTTGCACGATCAACCGTTTTTCCAGCCTTTAGTGCACCGACCATAGGTTGGATCTCCGTATTGATCTGCGTGTCAAGATGTTCGACACTCTTAACGGTATTGAGATACAACAGGACGAAGACAAGCACTGCGAGGACGATCAACCCGCCGCAACCAATGCCGCAGCCAAGGAGGACTTTTTTCATCACAATCCCTACAGGATAGCTGCCGTGGCAGTGTCATGCGGTAATCACTTCCTCACGGACATAGTGCAGCCGGATCAACGCCGGACGCTCCTGATCTTCAAAATGGCAATGCACCGCGCCGCGCACCTGTCGGCGGAGTTCATCGAACGTATCGCCTTCGGCAAAAATCGGCTCGCCAACACAGCGCGCGGTAAAACCGCCTTCGGGGGCTTCTTCCACCAGAAAGATTATCTCATTTGAAATCATATTCAATCACGCTGCCGAGGGCTTGCTCATCGCCACATCTTCCAGCACCACCTGCCGGAAAACATCCCGGGTTCCAAAGCGTTCGTGAGCATCGAGTATCTCAATCCCGGCAAGTTTCCCATCTTCCGTATAATCTACCGCAATCCCCTCGGACACCTGTTGAGTGGTGACCGGGGCTTCGATAAAGCGGATATACAGGGCATCAACCTCTTTGTCATAAGTGATCTTCATTGACGAGCAACCTCTCAGAAATAATACACATAGACAGTCACAACCACAATTTCGCCTGGTTCATCGACAAAGATAGGCCGGACTTGTTTCATTATATACCATTTACCATTCCACAAGGCGTTATACGCAACATCCAACCGACATTCGAGCCGGTTGCGCTCCGATGGTTTCCAGGCTGCGGTCTGAATTGCATCTTTGATCTCATCTTCGGATGCTCCTCGAAACATCGCCTGTTCCCGAGCATGCCCGGAAAGACGTATAGTTTTCATTCGGTTCACTCTTTATGCAGGTATTATTGTACCGCGCCTTTGGTCACGCTCATAAACAGGTCTTCCAGGTCGAGCTGGGTTTCGGCGCAAGATTCGACGCGGAAGCCGGCGGTGATGAGGGCGGCGAGGAGGGTGTGCTGCTGGGCCTGCTCGTGGTCGAGGGTGACGAGCAGCTCATGATCGTTGCAAGTGACTTCCTTCACGCCGGGAATGACGAGCAGGATTTCGGTGGCTTTCTCCATGTCGTCGCCGTCGGCCAGGCGCACGCGTACGCCGCGGCCGCCGTTGATCTGCGACAGGATTTCATCCACGCCGCCGAACAGCAGCATTTTGCCTTTTTCGATGATGCCGATCTTGTTGCAAAAGTCGGCCAGCTCGGGCAGGATGTGCGAGGAGATGAGGATGGTTTTGCCCATGTCGCGCAGCGCCTTCAGCAGCTCTTTCAATTCGACGCGCGCGCGGGGATCGAGGCCGGAGGCCGGCTCGTCGAGGAGCAGCAGCTTCGGGTCGTGCACCAGCGTCTTCGCCAGGCACAGGCGCTGCTTCATCCCGCGCGACAGCTCCTCTACATAAGAGTCGCGCTTCACCGTCAGATCGGTCAGTTCGAGCACATCGGTGATGGTCTGCCCGCGCTGGTTCTTCGGGATGCGGTAGGCGGCGGCGAAGAAGTCCAGGTATTCCCACACCTTCACGTCGTCGTATACGCCGAAGAAGTCGGGCATGTAGCCGATGAGCGAGCGCACTTCGTCGGGGAAGCGCACCACGTCGATGCCGTCCACATACGCAGTGCCCACCGTCGGCACCAGCAGGGTGGCGAGCATGCGGATGGTGGTCGTCTTTCCGGCGCCGTTCGGCCCGATGAACCCGAAGATGTCGCCCTTCTCCAGCTTGAACGACAGGTCGTCCACGGCGACCAGGTTCTTATATTCTTTCCTAAGATGCTCGATAACCAGCATGTGTCACTCCTTGTCAAGTTCCTGGTTCGAAGTTCGGAGTTCGAAGTTTTTCCGAATCCGTCCGGTTTTCATGTTATTGTAACATAGCGCCCGTTCCCATCAAGTTTTCCAATTAACGCGGTGGTTTCGATACGGCGCGCGGAAGCTGTGAGGGGTTTTCGGTGAAGCTTACTTGCCTACTCGACCACCGAACCACTCACTATTTACTGCTTACTTATTACTTCTTCGTCGCTTCTTTCAACGCCCTGACAAACGATTCGACCGCTGTTGCCAGCTCGCCATCGGCATGATCCGCGATGGTTTTCACCAGGGCGCTGCCCACCACGGCGCCGTCGGCGATGGCGCAGACTTCACGGACCTGGTCGGGGGTGGAGATGCCGAAGCCGACGGCCACCGGCTGGTCGGTGAGCGATTTGATCTTCGCGACCAGCGCCGGCAGCTCGGGCGGCAGCGCTTCCCGCGCGCCGGTTACGCCCAGGCGAGAGATGCAATAGACAAAGCCACTGCCTTCGCGGGCGACCAGGCGAATGCGGCTCTCCGGACTGGTAGGGGCAAGCAGGAAGATAGTATTGATCCCCGCGGGCCGCGCCACTGCCAGCCACTCGCCCGCTTCTTCCGGCGGCAGGTCGGAGATGAGGAACCCGTCCACCCCGGCAGCCTTCGCATCGGCGCACGCGCGCGCCGGGCCGTATTGCAGGATGGGATTCCAATAGGTCATGAAAAGGATGGGGGTGTCATACTCCGTGCGAAATTCGCGCACCATGGCGAACAGGTCGGCTAGATGCGCCCCAGCGCCCAGCGCGCGGATCGCCGCCAGCTCGATCACCCGCCCGTCCGCCATTGGATCCGAGAAAGGCACGCCCAGCTCGATCACGTCCGCGCCACCGGTCGCCACCGCGCGCAGCGCGATCAGCCCGCGCGCCAGGTCAGGGTCGCCACCCATCAAATAGGTCACCAGCGTCCCCTCACCACGAGCGGCGCATTGGGCAAATCGGTCGGCGATACGGCTCACAACAACCCCCAGCAAAAAGATCCATCACCCCATTTTAACAAATAGTCTGTTACTTGTCATTGAGCACACTCGCTTGCCCCGCTGAAATCAGAGAGAAGAGGTAGGCGTTTCCGAGCAAGGTGACCGGTTTAAAATCTCTTCTCGCATTATCCTTTCACCCCTGTCATGGTGATGCCCCGGATAAATGTTTTCTGCGTAAAGAAGAAAAGGATAATCACCGGGATGATCGCCAGTGTCGAGATAGCCATCAAACGGCCAAAGTAATTGCCGTATTCACCGAGAAACATCTGCAGACCGAGCGACAGCGGAAAATGCTGCTCGTCGAACAGGTAGATGAGCGGTCCAAGGAAATCGTTCCAGGTGCCCAGGAAAGCGAAGAGCGCCACCGTGGCCAGCGCGGGTTTGGCCAGCGGCAAGACGATACTCCAGTAGATCTGGAATTCGGTGCAGCCGTCGATCTTCGCCGCATCCACCAGCGCCTTCGGAATCGACAGGAAGAATTGCCGCAGCAGGAAGATAAAGAAGGCATTCCCGAGGAAGGCGGGCACCACCAACGGCAGATAGGTATCCACCCAGCCGAATTTGGTGAAGACCGCGAACAACGGCACCATGACCACCTGGTACGGCAGCATCATGGTAGAGATGATAATCCAGAACAGCGTGTTGCGGCCTTTCCAGCGGATCTGCGCCAGCCCGTAGGCGACCAGCGAACAGGAGACGACCGTGCCGATGACGTTCAGAACGCAGAGCGTCAGTGTGTTGAGCAGGTACAGGCCGAACGGGATGCCCTGCAGGCCCAGTTTATAATGATCCAGCGTGAAGGGGTGCGGGATAATTTGCGGTGGCCAGGCGTTGATATTGGCCTCGGTTTTGAACGACGTCGTCACCAGCCAGAAGAACGGGATGATAAAAATCAGGCTAAAAACGATCAGGCCGACATAAGTCATCAATCGTCGAATCAGACCGGGACTTTTTATCATTTCGTTTCTCCCTGGTAATAAACGTGGCGCATTGAACTTAAAAAGACTGCCGCGGTGGCGCCGAGAGTCAGCAGGAAGAGGAACCAGGCCATGGCGCAGGCATACCCCATTTTAAAGAATTGGAAGGCATTCTGGAAGAGATATAAGGCGAAGAAGAGGGTGGAGTTGGCCGGACCTCCGGACCCGCCGGTCATCACGAAAACCTGCGTGAAATATTGCGATGCCCCGATCAGGCCCATCACCATGGAGAAGAAGATATATGGGCTCATAAACGGTAGCGTGATGTGCAGGACACGCTGGAGCGGCGAGGCGCCATCCACTTCGGCGGCTTCGATCAGCTCCTTCGGTACTTCCTGCAACCCGGCGAGGAAGATAAGCATGGTGCCACCCACGCCCCAGGTGCTCATCAGAATGAGCGCCGGCTTTGACCACAGCGGATCGGCCATCCAGCCGGGACCAGCGATGTGCAACAGGCGCAGCAAGCTGTTGAGAATGCCGTATTGCGGATTGAGCACCCACAGCCAGAGCACCGCGCTGGCGACGGCCGGCACAATGCTGGGGAGAAAGAAGATCGTACGGAAAAAGGCCAGCCCGCGCACTCGCTGGTTGAGCAGCAGCGCCAGCAAAAAGGCCACCAGGATGCCCAGCGGCACCGCGCCCACCGCGTAAACAGCGGTGTTGGCCAGCGAGGTGCCGATGAGTGGATCATGCAGCAGTTTCGCATAATTCGTCAGACCGATCCACTGCGGCGGCTTCAACCCCGGATAATTGCAGAAGCTGTAGTAGAACGACATGACAATCGGATAAACAGTGAGCAGCAGCAGTCCGAGGAGCGCCGGCAGGCAGAACAGCAGGCCGTTGCGCAGATCGGCGCGAGCGATGGCGCTTGTTTTTCGTGGTCGGGTGGCGACCGTCATTTCTCACCTGCCAATGTGAAATCGAGCTCCTGCTGCGTTTCGCGGGTGGCATCGTCGAGAGCCTGTCGAGGCGTCTTTTTTCCGTAGAGCGCCAGGCTCACCGCACGGTCCAGCGCCCCCATGTAGTAGGCCTGCGCCGGCATGACCGGGCGCTGGTGCCGGCATTGTTGGATGATCTCGAAAAATCGCCGGTAGCGCGGATTATCCTTCACCTCGCGGAAGTAAGGTGAAATGCGATAACCGGGAAAGGCCTGTTGCACTTCGCCCACCACGCGCGTCCCTTCCGCATCCGCGCATAGCCAACGCATCAGTTCCCAACCGAGCTCCGGATGTCGACTGCCCCGTGGCAGCGCCAGGCACCAGCCGCCCACCCACGCGGAATGCTTCTCGCCGCCGGGGGGAGAAGGGAGATAACCGATGCCGTAATCGAGATGGGGCGCGACCCGCTGAATTTCGTCTACCTGGGTTTTGAGCATGCACTGCATGGCCACCTGGCCGATGTAAAACGGGTCCTGTTCCAGGCTGCCGAATCCTGCCTGTAATCCGGAGATTTTCGTCACATCGTATTCCGTCCCGTAGGAAACCATCCATTCCAGCGCCTTCACGATCTTCGGGTCGTTGGCGGTGATCTTTTTGTGCACCGGATCGTAGAAGCTGCCGCCGAACGCCCACCCCCAGGTGAAAAGGGAATTGGCATTGCCGAACTGCCCCCAGGGGATGACGCCGATGGAGGTCAGACTGCCATCCTTGCGCCGGGTCGTGAGGCGATCCGACAGACGGTCGAGTTCGGCGATGGTTTCAGGAGGGGTATCAGGATCCAATCCGGCTTTGCGAAAAGTCGCCCTGTTCCAGCCGAAGCCGAAATTCGGATCGGCGCAATAGGTGAGCGCCCACACCTTCCCATCATAGCGGCACTGTTGCCAGCAGGGATCGAAATAATCGGTGGGTTTGATGCCCGCCCCGGTGATACGCCCATCCAACGGTTGCAGGGCGCCCAGCACCGCCCACTCGGAAACCTGCGGTCCATCGACGAAGGTCACATCCGGCGCCTTGTTGGCGGCGATGCCGGTGAAGAGCTTCTGATTGGCGGACAGCGAATTGCTGGTGAAGACCGAGCGCACCTTGACCCCGGGGTGAGCGGCTTCGAATCGCCGGAGCACTTCCTCCAGGTGCTCCTTGCTCACCCCGCCCCAGGGCTGCCAGAGGACGATCTCGTTTGGCGGGCTCGCGTGCCGGGTGAGGAAACGGGCGGCAAGGTATCCGCCGACCGGCTTCCCCCAGAAGGGCAGCGTGCCAACCAGCGCGACGGCGGCAAGGATGGTCGCATACAACCGGTAGGACATACGCCTGGGTCTCCATTTCTCACGGTTTCGTCGTATAGATGAATGGGCGTTGCCTGGTATCTTGCGAAGCTATCGTGCATGTCCAGTATTCAATTGTTCATATTATATCACAGGGCGGCTGCGCCGCAACCAAACACGAAATTACGACTGATGGCGAGAAATCGAGGATAAGTAATACAGGGCGGCTACGCCGCAACCAAACACGAAATCACGACTGATAGCGAGAAATCGAGGATAAGTAAGACAGGGCGGCTGCGCCGCAACCAAACACGAAATCACGACTGATGGCGAGAAATCGAGGATAAGTAATAAGGGCGGCTGCGCCGCAACCAAACACGAAATCACGACTGATAGCGAGAAATCGAGGATAAGTAAGACAGAGTGTGTTATACTGAACTGACCTTCTTCATATCAGTGAGTGTCACTTTTCGCGAGACGATGCGAATGACGCTGCCACAGACCATTGGCATTCCGGTCTTTCCACCAGGGGGCAAGCACTGGTACGGGCGTGCATTCGTATTGGCGATAAGGTCATCGGTGAGCGAATCGATGGAGCATTTCCATTAAGGCAGGGATGAAGTCGATGAGCATTTTTACTCAGCAGGTTGACGATCCGAGTATCTGCCTGGTACGCACCGGACGGGGTGAGCGTATTTCCGAGGAGCTGGCCGGACTGTTGAATCCCGTCGATCCGGCCACCTTTCACCAGTACCGGCTGCCTGCCAATTTTCACGTCGAGCTGCATTACCACGATTTCGACGAATACTGGTGGTTCACCGCCGGACAGCCGGCTGTGACCCTGAGCAGCCCGAGCGGCGTGGTGAAAGAAATAATCCTCGAACCGGGCGACATGATTGCCTGTGTTCGCGGCGTGGCGCATACGCTCCGGGCAGACCACGAACTGGTCTATTACCAGTTTTCCAGCGTACGGACCGGCGGCGAACGCAAAGGCCATCTATCGCGCTGATATGGACGGCGCATCCCGGCGGAGGGAGGCGTATGAAAACCAGCGGCATGCTTTTCATCCTGATCCTGGCACTGGCTGCCTGCCGGGCAACGGACGGTCGAATTGTGAACGTCGAGGCAGTGGACTATCAGGAAAAAGTGATCTACCACTCACCGGAGACGCCGGGCTTCACTGCCTGGGTGGGGCTCTGGCGCATCAACGACAAAAAAATCTTCTGTGATTTCCGCCAGCTCACCGGCCCGAAGGATAATCCAAAATCCGCGCAGCCGCTGCTTGAATCCAACGACGAGGGAAAAACCTGGAAAGTGGTGCCCCTCCAACCCCCTGCTGAAGGCTCTGGTCGAAATGACGGGATTTTCCAGACCGGACGAGAGTCTTGCCGCGGCATGGCGGTGTTGGATCGCGGCAAAACGCTGGTGCGCCCGGTCTGGCCTGCGGATTACCAGAAGGATACCGGTTATCTCGTGCGCTCGACGGACGGCGGCAAAACCTGGAGCCGGCGGATCGACATCGTGCCGAATGATACCTGGTGCGCCTGGCCGACCAATATCCGCAAGCTGCGCGACGGCCGGCTGGTCCTGATGGCCGGCTGCTGGAAACGCGGCGAGAAAATCCCCTGGCTGGGGGAAGGGCCGATGCGCAAGATGATGTTCATCTCCAGCGACAAAGGCAAAACCTGGAGCACCCCAATTCCCTTGCTCACCCCCGAACAGGGCGTCTGCGAAGAGAGCGATTTCGTCGAGTTGCCCAACGGCGACCTGTTCTGGGTGCACCGGTCGGAGTTTTACCCCGAAAACAAACTCGATGTGCTCCCGCCCGGGGCTTGCCTGATGGGTGCAAGCCACTTTTACACCATCAGGAATCAGAGCATCACGCGTAAACAGGGTGATACTTTCGTGCCGGAATCGCCCACGCTTGCCGATATCCCGCACAGCGGGTACCCGCTGCTTATCCAGACGAAGGAGGGCGTGATCCTGCACCTGGGCACCGATGGCATCCGCTGGACGGCGGACGTGGGGAAGACATGGCATCGCCTGGACATTCCCGGCACGCCGTATTATCCGAAAGGGTTCCAGTTTACGGACGAAACGATCATTGTCGTCGGCCACATCGGCGGTGATGATGTTTATGGCGCCGTGGATCAGGCAATTAAGCAGCAAACCTTCAAGCTGAAGATCACCCGGGAGTAGAGTACGAATGGCGATATGAATCCGATGAATCCGATGAATCCTACTGGCCAATGGCGGCGCGCGTATCGGGGAGAACGCTGGAAGCCCCGTATTGCTCGTCTTTGTATTTCCGTTCCCATTTTGTTATTATTCAATTATGACCCCTACAAATATGCATGATGTCGAGCCGATGCCGGCCCCGCCGCAGCGCGTAGTGCTGGCGGCACTCGATATTCCTGAAAGCGACTGGGAAGAGTCGCTGGCCGAGCTTGAGCGCCTGGCGGAAACCGCGAACGGCCAGGTGGTGGCCACGCTTGCCCAGCGTCGTAAAACGCCGGACCCGCGCACCTATCTGGGCAAAGGCAAGGTCGAGGAGATCCGGGAGGTCGTCGATCGCGGCGATGCGGAACTGGTGATCATCGACGGCGACGTCAGCCCGTCGCAGCAGCGCAACCTGGAAAAGATCCTCGAAGTGCAGGTGATCGACCGCACCGGGCTGATCCTCGACATCTTCGCCCGCCGTGCGCACACCGCCGAAGGTAAATTGCAGGTGGAACTGGCGCAGCTCGAATACGTGCTGCCGCGTCTCGCCAGCATGTGGTCCCACCTGGAGCGCATTCGCGGCGGCATCGGTCTGCGCGGTCCGGGCGAGACGCAGATCGAAACCGACCGCCGCCTGGTGCGCCAGCGCATCACGTTGCTCAAAGGCAAGGTGGATGAAATCCGCCACCGCCGCGAAACTCAACGCAGCCAGCGCGCGCAGTCGAGCATCCCGCTGGTGAGCCTGGTGGGTTACACCAACGCGGGCAAATCCACGCTGTTGAACGCGCTGTCGAACGCGGGGGTGTTTGTAGAGGATAAATTATTCGCCACCCTGGACCCCACCACGCGCGATGTCACCTTCCCCAACGGCACTCGCGCACTGATCAGCGACACGGTGGGCTTCATCCGCAACCTGCCCACGCAGCTCGTGGCCGCCTTCCGCGCCACGTTGGAAGAAGTGAAGAGCGCGGAAATCCTGGTGCATGTCGTGGATGCCGCCAACGCGGCGTGGGTGGAGCAGGAAGAGACGGTGGTGAAAGTGCTGCACGACCTGGGCGCCGACGATAAGCCCACCATCATGGCCTTCAATAAGATGGACGAAGTGGAGGACGAGGTGATTCTGCGCCACCTGGCCGGAAGTTACCCGCACGTGGTGTTTCTGACAGCAAAGCAGGGTCGCGGCATCGAGGAGCTGGAGGAGACCATTGTCGAGGTGCTCCGCTCGAACTGGCAGACGGTGGACCTGACGCTGCCCCTCTCCGCCGGCGACCTGGTGGCCGAACTGCACGCCCGCGGCGAAGTGACCGGCGAGGAATACGAGGCGGAGGGCGTCCATCTCGCGGGCC
>Ga0172369_10004518_pt1 | contig 17614 bp, 14 predicted proteins | sample LakKiv25m_FD_114539 | JGI IMG/M metagenome (GOLD analysis project Ga0172369, IMG submission 114539) | Freshwater microbial communities from Kabuno Bay, South-Kivu, Congo - kab_022012_11.25m | ecosystem: Environmental > Aquatic > Freshwater > Lake | place: Democratic Republic of the Congo...
ACCTTCGGGTGGCATTTGCGAAAAATCGGGCCGGCCACCACCACCAGGACGCTGGGCCTGGAGGAACTGAAACAATGTTGCAAGAATGACAAGTAAAAATAGTTTTTTGCTCATAAGTTTATTAAGTCAATAAAATGTGGGTTCAATCAGGATTGTGATTTTAAAAATTGTACATCAAACAAAATGAATGCAAAATTATTTCATTTTGGCATTAGACAGCCATACAATATCCAATATTCCACTCAAAATGCTTTTTCTTGAATAATTATCTACCAAAACCCTGTTCCTGAATCATAAAAGTAATTACTCTTAACCGTTATTGCGAACTCGTTAATCCGGATTTTAGTTTTCTTTAAGGGTGCAAAGTTGCTACAATCCGGATTGAAAAAAATCCAATTATTAATTTAGACACCTTCCATATTAAATTTTTGCTAAGATTATAAAAATATTATCTGATACCTTTGGATTCGAAATAAACTGAAAATATGAAATCGCTAAAATTTTTACATCCTGTCACCACCTGGCTCATGCGGCTTGGATTTGCGCTGTTTGCTTATGCCGGTTACTGGCAAATATTCAGACAATTCGATACCAAAAACATCGTGTTTTATGTAGCCCTTACCAATCTGCTTTTTGGATTATTATTACTTATCGGTGGATTCATGAAAAAGCCTGCACTAACAATCGTTTCCGGTTTGTTAATTTTTCTGGCTGCCGGATACCAGGTTTACCTGAGCCTCCCGGGAGGCTTTAATGTTGGCTTTGCCACTTACATCATTATCGGGAGTATCGGGCTATACTTTTTTGCACACGGGAATCAATAATGCTGGTTTTCGACTGACCCAATTGAAAAACCCGCAAAACACCAAAATGATTGGCATTTAAAAAAAGAAAAATGGTAAGAATATTTTGCCTATCATCATTATTATTAATATTATTCTCAGTCAGATCATTATCCCAGGATTATGAAAGGGTTTACTTTAATTCAAAATGGTTATTTACCTCAATTGAGAATTCAACCTATTATCGAATTTCGAAATTCGATTCATCACGTCCTTCTTATGAAGGTGAAATTATTGATTTCTATTCCATTAATAATCAAGTCGAAATGACTGGATTTTATAAAGACGGTATGAAAGAAGGCAATTTTATTTTTTATTACCCTAACGGGAATGTAAAAATGAAAATATGCTTTAAAGACAACGAAAGAGCTGGGATTTGGAGCGAATACTACGAAAATGGAAACACAATGATGGAAGTTGGCTATGAAGATCAAAAAGAAAAGCTGTTTGAATTATATGATATTCATGGCAACTCAATGCTAAGGAGAAATAAACTCAAGTATAATTTAATTTCGTACACTAATGAAATTCCACTAACTATAAACGATTCCACTTATTATAATACTCCTGATTATGAGGAATTATTAATTAATGGTTCTTTTAACACTAATAATGAGCGGGATGGAAAATGGACAATTAAAAAGAATAAGGAGCTTTACGCAACGCTCAGCTATTCAAATGGCTCTCTTCTCAATGGCTATTTGTTCGTAGGTAATCAAAAAATAACTTTTAACAATAATCTTGGCTTTCCTTTGTTTAGTGACCTTCCAAAATTCCATGTAACAGAAAAGTATGCATTTGAACCAGATGCAATAATCAAGAATAACTATGTCCTTGAAGGCCTAAAAGAATTTGAAATGAAATCAATGAAGAGAGTGACAATTAATACATATTCTGAACTTGTTGAATATATCCATCAGTATTTTGTCCTTCGATCGAATAAACCAAACCAATCAATCAAGATACTAATAGAGGTAAAAAATGGAATACCAACTGATTGCAAAACTGAGCCGAAAATCTCCTCAAATGGACTAAATGAGTTGAAACTTATCTTAGCGCCAATTGAGAGTTTATCTTTTGATACTGACAATTTAATAACGATAGACTACATATTCGATAATGATAATACATTTGATAGCCATGACTGTGGTAAGTAATAGCAATCCTGAGGATTTAGGGAAAGGTATGAATTAATAATTTTGAACAATAAAGCGCTACCACATCATTTGCGTTTAGATCAGAAATTTTGTATCTACATGGCAAACTCCTGAATCAAAGAATTTGAAATTTTAAAACCAAACAAGCGTTATCAGCCTTAATTTAAATAAACACCATATTATCTTTTGTGGTGGTTTTTTCGCAATAGTGGCACCTGAGTTTAAGAACTTCTTCGTCGCGGATCACATCAAATTTTGTCGGTACGGCCTCGCTGTTGGTGATGCAATTTGGGTTAAAACATTTAACGATCTTGTTCACCTTATCCGGAATCTGTACCTTCGACTTGCTGGCAACTTTGTAATCACGGATTACGATGAGGGTTGCCGATGGCGCTACCAGGGCAATCTTGTTGATTTCATCGCTTTCGAAAAAGGTGTTGCTGACTTTGATGATTCCTTTTTTCCCGTATTTATGGCTGTCGAGGTAGGTGCCAAACAACACCATTTCCTTTGAACTGTCGAGCCCCAGTATTCTAATGACCTGGAATACGTTTTGTGCAGGGATATGATCGATCACGGTGCCGTTGGCAATGGCCGTTACCTTTAATTCTTTTCTTTGTTCTTTTTCCATGATTTTAAATTTATCTGAAATTAAAAATAATGATTACTTAACCCCGAGAATGGTTGCAAGCAAGGCTTGTCGGACAAACACACCATTGAGTGCCTGTTGAAAATAGTAAGCTTTGGGATTGCCGTCCACATCTTCCGATATTTCAGTGATCCGCGGTAGTGGATGCAATATCCTCATATTTTCTTTTGATCCGGCAAGCATGGCATTTTCAAGGTTATAAACATTCTTCACCTTCTCATATTCTATAGGGTCGCTGAAGCGTTCGCGCTGAATGCGGGTCATATAAATGATGTCGGCAACTGGCATTACGTCCATCAGATCGGTGTATTGGTGATACGCTAAATTTTTATCCTTGATGTGACGCTTTACATAGCTGGGGAGTTTTAATTCGGGTGGTGAAACCAGATGGAAAGTGGTATTAAACTGGGTGAGTGCTATCGACAGTGAATGTACAGTACGGCCGTATTTCAGGTCACCAACAAAAGCAATATTCAGGTTATCGAGTGTACCCTGAGTTTTTCTTATCGAATACATGTCGAGTAAAGTCTGTGTCGGGTGCTGATTTGCCCCGTCGCCGGCATTGATTACGGGCACCGGTGAAACTTCACTGGCATAACGGGCGCTGCCATCCTTTGGGTGACGCATCACAATGATGTCAGAATAATTACTGACGGTAAGGATCGTGTCTTTGAGCGATTCACCTTTTGAAACGCTTGAAGATGCCGACGATGAAAACCCGATTACGCGCGCGCCAAGTCTTGAGGCTGCACTCTCAAAACTCAGCCTTGTACGGGTGGAAGGCTCGAAAAATAAGGTAGCAACCACAAAATTTTCGAGAATCCGCTGGGTTGTGTTTTGCTCAAATTCTTCGGCAATATCCAGAATTCTGATTTGCTGCTCTTTGCTAAAATCGTTAATCGAAACTAAACTTCTGTTTTTCATTATTTCGTTTTAATTAATTGATGAATCGTACAGTTGAGAACAAAAAAAAAGGAAGTACCTAAAAAATACTTCCTTTTTCACCTGCTAAAAAAACACTATTTTAAACAATTTCTTTCTCATATCAAGGCACAAAATTATCTATAAAATCATCTCTAAAATTTTTAACCCGGCCATTTTTATCAACAAGATATTAACCTGTTCAACCGGCAGGTACTTAAAATTTATTGTATCGTTTGCCAAATGTGAGGTTTAGATAAAAATTGAGGAAATAATAGTTCTTGGGGCTGAAGGCCATTATCGGGATAGGAATGGCATAAACATCAGCAATAATACCCGCTTCCAATGCCTTGATGCTGGTGTTGTATTCGCTGAAATCGAAACTTAAGCCAAGCTTTCCATAAGCGCCCGGATAAAATTGGGTTTTGTCGAGTCCTTCGATAAATGGCGCTCTTCCGTATATGTTTTCGATAAAATGCTTCTCAGGATCGTATCGCTCGGTGGAAAGACTGGTATAATTATTCTGGTTAATGATGTACAGATAAATCGGTTTGGCAATCCCAAGTGATAACCCGCCATAGTAGGCAACTCTTACTTCAACCCCGCCCCAATAGGGTTTTCTGGTCACCATATGTTGCTTCCCAAGGCCTGCCCGGAGGGTGTAAACTTTGTTAAGTTTACCATAAATATAGCTGTTGGCATTGCTGTAATAAGCTCCATAAAAATTTATCCGCACCTGTTTCCGCGATTTCAGGCCAACAAATTCGAGTTCCCAGACATTTCTCCTGAAAGCCGTTACATTGTACCCTTTCCGGAATAAAATACCCCAACCCTGGGTATGAATCATTCCACCGCCTGAAATTTCTTTTTTGAGAATAACTTTGTTGAGGATGGTGTCAACTTCTTCAAAAGGAACATTTTCTTCTTCCTGGGCCATGGCAAGAAACGAAGTTCCTGTAATTAACACGACCATCAATATTTTGAGGAAAGCCCGCATGATATTCAATAAAAATGAATCATTCCTTTGTTTAAATTGAACCGTAATCAGAACCTGAAATACTCCAAAGGTTCAATGCCCTGAAATTTACCGGCGTACTTCCTTTTGATATTTTTGAACTTCGCCATAAGCCGGACACAACTGCGACGATTTGCACGACGACATTATAATCCCTGAAACAATGACTATGGCAAGGATGAGCGATGCTTTTGAAACTTTTTTCATACTTTTACCTTACAGTTTATTAATTGCTTGATTATGTTTGCAAAATTAAATTTTTGATCAATTAATTAACCAAATTTTATAAGTTATATTGCCGACGCGACTTAAAAATGATTATACAACAATACGAATAATTTATGGCAAATGTTAACCCGGTTATCGAAGAAAGCTGGAAAAATGTGCTGGCCAATCAATTTGACGCCAGTTATTTTAGCCTGTTAAAGGAGTTCCTGGTAGATGAAAAATCAAAATTCAGGATATTCCCGCCAGGATCACAAATTTTTAATGCATTTAATTTTACACCCTTCAACAGGGTGAAAGTAGTACTGTTGGGACAGGACCCTTATCATGGTCCCGGACAAGCACACGGGCTTTGCTTTTCGGTACCTGACGGTATAGTCAAACCACCTTCGTTACAAAATATTTTAAAGGAATTGAACACCGACCTTGGTATCTCAATACCGCTGAGTGGAAACCTTGAAAAATGGGCAAAACAAGGTGTTTTACTTCTCAATGCCACACTTACCGTAAGAGCTCACCAGGCTGGCTCCCATCAGAATAAAGGCTGGGAAAGTTTTACCGATGCAGCCATTAAAGCACTTGCCGAACAACGCGAACACCTGGTGTTTATCCTTTGGGGAAATTATGCCCAGGCCAAAGAAGCACTGATTGACAGCTCGAAGCATCTGGTTCTGAAAACGGTCCATCCCTCACCAATGTCGGTAACACGCGGTTTTTTCGGTTGCCGTCATTTTTCGAAGACCAACGAATATCTGCGTCATCATGGGATTCCGGAAATCGACTGGAGGTTGTAGATGAGTAAAAAGGGATAAACAATAAGACCTGAGCCAGCCAGTTTCTTATTCATTACTGCCTTTAACCGAAATATTTACATTTCTTTACTCTCCCTTTTCCCAACTTCATTACTTTTGCCTAGTATTAAACCACAAAAATTTTATAACATGAGAAAAATTAATTCGTTAGCGTTGGCAGGATTTTTTATTTTGGCGATCCTGTTCGACTTGTTTTCAAATCAAAATGCCATGGCACAAAAACAAATCCCGCTTGAGGATTTCTTCAGGAACCCCGAAAAAACAGGCTACCAGATCTCGCCTGACGGAAAGTACTATTCCTACACGGCTCCTTACGAAAACCGAATGAACATCTTTGTTCAGAAAATCGGTAAGGACAATGCAACCCGGCTCACCAGCGAAACCGACCGCGACATTTCGGGCTATTTCTGGGCCAACGAAAACCGAATTCTTTACCTTAAAGATAATGGTGGTGATGAAAATTTTGCCCTTTATGGTGTTGATAAAGATGGCAAAAACCTGAAATGCCTTACCTGTTTTGAAGGTGTGAGAACTACGATTATTGATGAACTTGAGGATATTCCGGCCGAAGTGATTATTGGTCTGAACAAACGGGATCCCCAGGCTTTTGATCCTTACCGCCTCAATATCGAAACCGGTGAAATGAAAATGTTAGCCGAAAACCCCGGCAATATTCAGGGCTGGATGCTCGATCACGCTGGCAAACTGCGTATTGCTTTCGCCATTGTTGATGGCATTAATACCCAGATCCAGTATCGTGATACCGAAGATCAACCCTTTAGACCGGTACTAACAACCAATTTTAAGGAGTCCCTTTCTCCCCAGTTTTTCGATTTCGAAAACAAAAATGTATATGCATCCTCAAACCTTGGCCGCGATAAATCAGCTATTGTTAAGTTTGATATTGCCAACGGAAAAGAATTGGAAGTACTGTATGAGAATCCGGATTACGATGTTGATGCACTCTTTTTCTCAAAGAAAAGGAAAGTCATTACTTCCGCATCGTTTACATCAATAAAGCGTGAAAGGCATTTTTTTGATAAGGAAACCGAGCAGCTTTTCGATCGTCTGAACAAGGATCTTGGCGCTTACGATTTAGGCATCACCGGGATGAACAAAGCCGAAGACATGTTCATTGTACGTACTTACAGCGACCGTTCATTAGGGGCCTATTATCTGTACGACAAGAAAAATGATAAGATTACGAAAATTCATGATGTAAGCCCCTGGCTCGACGAAAACGAAATGGCTAAGGTTTACCCAATAGAATATGAAGCCCGCGATGGTCTGGTTATTCCCGGTTATCTTACTTTACCAAAAGGCTTTACACCCGAAACAGCCAAAAACCTACCTGTGGTGGTAAATCCTCATGGTGGTCCCTGGGCACGCGATAACTGGGGTTTTAATCCCGAAATCCAGTTCCTGGCCAACCGTGGTTATGCCGTTTTACAGATGAATTTCCGTGGTTCGACAGGTTATGGAAAATCCTTCTGGGAGAAATCCTTTAAAAAATGGGGTCTCGATATGCAGAACGACATTACCGATGGGGTTTACTGGCTCATCAACAAAGGCATCGCCGATAAGACCAAAATTGCCATTTATGGTGGGAGTTATGGCGGTTATGCAACCCTGCAGGGAATCGTGGTCACACCTACGCTTTACGCGGCAGCAGTTGATTATGTGGGTGTTTCGAATCTTTTTACCTTTATGAAAACCATTCCTCCATACTGGAAACCGATGCTTGATATGATGTACGAAATGGTTGGTAATCCCGAAACCGATAGTATTCAGTTCAGGGCTACATCACCGGCACTCAATGCCGATAAGATCATGACCCCACTCTTTGTTGCACAGGGAGCCAACGATCCTCGCGTAAACATCAATGAGTCGAACCAGATGGTTGACGCCCTCAAAAAACGTGGTATCGATGTGGAATACATGGTTAAAGACAACGAAGGCCACGGCTTCCGCAATGAAGAAAACCGTTTCGATTTTTACCGTTCGATGGAAGGATTCCTTTCGAAGTATCTTAAAAAATAGTCAGTTGAAAGCAGGTTGTATGCAGTGGGCAGTGCAAACTGTCAACTGCAAACTGCCGGCTTTAGATTCCAACTTCTTCCAAACTCATTTTAATTCTTTCAAAGGTGCGTTCGATGTCGTGATCGAGGCCAACAGAAAAACGGATCAGTCCTTCAGAAAGGCCCATTTCTTTCTGGATGTCATCAGGAACTTCCGATGAGGTACTTTTACCGGAATTGCTGAAAAGTGTCTTAAAGTATCCCAGACTTACAGCCAGGTAACCAACACCTTCGTGTTCCATTTTTTCCATCAGACCGGACGCTTTTTCGGCAGTTACGACATCGATGGCCAGCATACCACCAAATCCAAATGCCGGATTAAACATGCTTTTTAACAATTCATGCCCTTTGTGGTTTCTGAGGCCTGGATAAATCACCCTGATTCCCAATTCGCTGAGTTTTTCGGCGAGATATAAGGCATTTTTGCTGTGTTGCTGCATCCGGATATGAAGAGTATGTAAGTTTTTGAGGATGGAAGAAGAACGCAGCGGATCGAGTACGGGACCCAGAAGCATGGCTGTGCCATCGTTGACATCAATCAGCGAATTGATAAATCTGAGGCTGCCGCAAATGGCACCAGCAACACAATCGTTTTTACCATTTACAAATTTGGTGAGACTGTAAACCACTACATCGGCACCAAGTTTTGTAGGTGAAACCATCATGGGGGTAAAGGTATTGTCAACAACCAGTTTGGCTCCCTTTTCATGGGCAATTGCCGCTAACGCCGGGATATCCGAGATCTGAAGCATCGGGTTGGTCATGGTTTCGGTGTAAACCAGTTTGGTGTTGGATTTTATGGCGGCTTTTACCTGATCGTGATTTGTTATATCAACAAACGTAACACCGATGTTGAACTTACTAATGTAATTGCTGAGAAAAGCGTAGGTTCCGCCATAGGTTGTCATGCTCGAAACAATGTGGTCGCCGGCACTACAGATCTGAAGAATTGCCGAAGTAATTGCACCCATGCCGGAGGCTGTAACCCAGGCTGCTTCACTGCCTTCCATTGCTGCAATGGCATCGGCCAAATATTTATTGCTTGGATTCCAGTGCCTTGAGTACAAAAAGCATCCTTCGGCTTCGCCATTAAAGGTTTCGAGCATGGTTTTGGCCTGCATAAATGTAAATGTTGCCGAATCGCAAACGGATGGATTTACATCGCCATATTCGCCAAATTGTAACAAATCCTGGATCTTACTCGCCGGATCATATTTCATAGTTTTCAACTTTTTAATGTGATTTAATATACTTTCAATTCGGAGGTAAAAATATTAATAATACCAAGGATTGATCACAATTTCAATAAAAATGAAAAGTATTGATACTAAATAATCAAAAATAATTAAAATCAGTAAGTAAAAAATACCATTATTGACTTGTTTCTAACAATTTGAAAGGAAAATTGAAAAAAGGAGGTATTTCCTTGCGAATGTTTCGGTAATGGCAATGTTAAAACAATCCGATCCGGGGACTAAAGGATGGTAATTTTGAATGAAAGAAATGTGCAATAGCGTAATACAGCGATTTTCAGAAAAGGAATTTTGGATAATTCTCTACTCCAAAAGATACTGTTCCAGAAGTTTTCGTAATTCATGATAATCCTGAACTACTGGAAGTTTTGGATAATCGTTGATTACATTTTGTGGCGGCCTGAAAAGAATTCCCACTTCGGCCTGCTGCAACATAGTTACATCATTATAGGAGTCGCCAAAGGCAATAACTTCGTATTTAAGACTTTGCAGTGCCTCAACAACTTTACGTTTGGGGTCTTTCTGTCTGAGATGATAATCGATGATGTTGTCGTCTTGGTCAACCTTCAGCTTATGGCAGAAAAGGGTAGGCCGATCGAGTTTTTTCATCAGCGGGTCGGCAAATTGCGCAAAAGTATCTGACACGATAATGACCTGTGTGATTTCCTTCAGCCACGATAAAAACTCCTTTGCACCTTCCATAGGTTTGATGGTAGCAATTACGTTTTGAATATCTTTCAGTTTCAGGCCATGCTCGGCAAGAATTTTAATCCGCTGTTTCATCAGGATATTGTAATCGCTCACATCCCGTGTGGTGAGCCTGAGTTCGGGAATCCCGGTTTTTTCGGCAACATTTACCCACACTTCGGGGACAAAAACACCTTCGAGATCGGAACAAATGACGTACATTTTTTTGTTTTTTAAAGATTAATACTTGCTTTTGAGATAATTTTTAAATGCCTCATAGTCATTGTCCATGCTATCAAATTTTTCAGGTTTGTCTTCCAACCCCTGCAAACTGGGAGGCAATTCCGGGTCGAAGTTAAGGATTTCCCTGATTTGTTCGGGAAATTTTGCCGGGTGTGCAGTTTCGAGTGAAACACATAGTTGTCCCGGTGTATCAAATTCGGGATTATCTTTCATGAAAACTTCCAGTCCATGCCAGCCAACTGCTCCATGTGGTTCGAGCAGCAGTTTATAATTATCCCAGGCCGACCTGATGCTTTGTCTGGTCTCAGCATCCGTAACGCTGACAGCATAAATTTCCTGCCGGATTTTTTCCATGTCAGGCATTTTATGAATCTCACCTTTTTCATCCATGATACCACCATAAAGTGCGACAAACCGGGCCAGGTTGCTGGGGTGGCCCACATTCATTGCACTCGAAATACAATTGCGTGAGGGTTCAATTTTCTGATATTTTCCGGTTTCAATAAAAGTGGGAAACTCATCATTTTCGTTGGTGGCTATCACGAATTTCTTTACTGGTAGTCCCATTTGTCTGGCCAGCATTCCACCCATCATATCACCAAAATTACCCGACGGAACCGAAAAAATGATTTCCTCATTCGATGAGGGCTCACAAAGTTTGGCGTAAGCATAAAAGTAATAAACAATCTGTGGGATAAGCCTGCCGATGTTGATTGAGTTGGCCGATGAAAGGTTAAGGTAACCAAGATCCGGATCGGAAAAGGCCTGTTTTACCAGGGACTGGCAGTCATCGAATTTCGCATCAAGCCCGATAATCCGGATGTTTTCACCCAAGGTTGTCATTTGCTTTCGTTGTCGTTGCGTTACCTCCTTTTGTGGGAAAAGCACAACCACATTGATGTTTTTGAATCCATAAAAAGCATTTGCAATGGCACTGCCCGTATCGCCTGAAGTGGCAGTTAGTATCAATAGCTGGCGGTTATTCTTTTTCAGGTAGTGATTCATCAAACGCCCCATCATCCTTCCGGCAAAATCTTTAAACGATGCAGTTGGCCCCTGATCGAGACGCATCACATATTTCCTGTCGGTAACCTTTTCAAGCGGTACATCAAAATCGTAGGCATCTGTAATAAGCGCTGTTAGCTCTTTTTCATGAATTACACTTCGCAAAAACTTGCCGATGATGACGTCAGCAATTTCGAAATATTCCATCGGTTTCATCCACATCAGAAGATCCCGGGAAATGACCGGAATTTTTTCGGGCATGTATAAACCTTTATCCGGCGCCTGACCTTTGAGCAATGCTTCCGGAAACATTAAAGGGGTGGCCTTATGATTCGTAGAATAAAACAAAACCGCATTTTTCATCATTACCTCCTTAAAGTCGCTGAAGAAGCACCACCTGCCGAAAATTCCGGCGATGAAACATTTATTTTCTTTCCGTCCAGAACCGACAATGCCTGGTCGAGGTCCCTGATAATGTCGCCGGGATGCTCAGCACCTACACAAAGACGAATCAAATTTGCCGGGATATCGGCTAATTTACGGCCTTCCTCACCCTGCTGCGAATGTGTTGAAATGGCCGGAATCGTTGCAACCGACTTGATTCTTCCCAGATCGGTGGCTCGCCAGATATGCTGGAACCCATCGAAAACGTCACGGGCTGCCTGTGCACCTCCTTTTACTCTGAACGACATCAAATGGCCGTAACGGTTCACTTTTTCGCCATACTGTTCGTCGTATTCCGAATCGACAAGCCAGAGATACTTTGATGCCAGCCCGTGCAAAGGATGTGCTTCGAGACCAAGATAATCGACTTGTTCGATGTGTTTATGATTTTCCAGGAATTTTGAAACCGTCATTGTTGAACGGCTTTGTAAATCGACACGGGAGCGTAATGTACGGATATCGTTGATGGCAAGCATTGCATTCATCGGCGAAAGATTTGGTCCGTTATCCCGGTTAGGAAGCGTTTTACAATACATCGAAAAGTCAGCTTTCATTTCAGGATTATCAACGTTGGATACCAGGTTTTTACGCGAAATGACCGCTCCGGCAATACCAAAACCACTGGTGCTAAGGGTTTTGGATACCGACTGGACCACGATATCAGCACCAAGTGCCAGGGGTCGCATCAAAGCAGGGGTTGCAACCGTTGAATCAACGATCATCGGGATGCCATATTTGTGGGCAAGTTCGATGACTTTACTTAAATCGAAAAATGCCTGTCCGGGATTGCTTGGCATTTCGCCATACAAAAACCTTGTATTTTCATCGATAAGCGATTCCCATTCATTAATGTCGTGCGAATGAATGATTTTGCGCCATTCGATACCTCTTTCCTTTTGTTTCCTGATGGCGAATTGCTGAAATGTTCCTCCGTAAATCTGAGTTGTTGCCACAAAATTGATGGGTCTTGATGGATGTCGCGGATCGGGCAGCAGAAACGGATCGGCAGCAGTTTGGATAGCTGCCATCCCTGAGGCAGTAGCGATACATGATGTTTCATCATCGGTACCATATCCTTCAAGCAGTGCCAGTACACCTTCGAGGTAATAAATAGTTGGGTTGGCAATTCGGGAGTAACACCAGGTAGGAATCTGGTATGCCAACGCTGCCTCCATTTCGTCCGAGTCGCGGTATGCCTGCGAAGTTGACATGTAAATGGGTTCGATAATCGAACCCTGGTTAAAGTCGAGTGCTTCCTGCATCGAATACACACCGTGAACCGCGATGGTGTCGAAACGGCATTTCTTCATTTCTTTTAAATATTGCTGATGCCATGCCCCGGCACGTTTTGCCGCTTCCAGATAGTGGTTGATTCCCAGATTATTCATATAACTGCTCCTTTTTTATTGTATTGATTTATTGATATTTAGATGAAAATTCACTTCCCAACAAATGTATCAATATTTCGGTTTCGGCATGATAAAAATGATAATCCGGACGTAAAAATCCTGAAATATTTTAAAATTGTAATCTAAAGTTATTATTTTTGAACAAAAATGAAAATAAATTTTAAAAATTATGGCTCAAAACTTTCATCTTGATAGCCTCGACAAGCGCATCCTTTCCTACCTGACAAAAGATGCACGGATGCCTTTTCTTGAGGTAGCGCGAAATTGCAAAGTTTCAGGCGCTGCAATTCATCAGCGGGTTCAAAAAATGGTGGAAGCCGGTGTGATTTCAGGAACACAGTTTACCATTTCGCCAAAGGGTGCCGGTTTTCATACCTGTGCATTTATCGGTATCCAGGTAAATCTCACCTCCACGAGTACACATGAAGATGTTTTTCAGAAAATTAAACAAATTCCTGAGATTGTCGAGTGTCATCATATTACCGGAAAATACTCATTGCTGGTCAAAATTTTTGCACGAAGCAACGAGCATTTAAAACAGATCATCGTACAGAAAATCCAGTCGATCATCGAAATTGTTAACACCGAAACCTTTATTTCGCTTGAAGAAGGTTTTGTGAGGCAGTTGCCAATTGAATAAGTTCATTCCACTTCGTTCATACAAAAAATTATATAAATGAGTTAAATTGTGGTTGACCATACCGGAAAAATCAATATTTGACCATAGAACGGGCTATATGTAAAATTGGAAATGTAATGGAATTATGAATTTTTTTATTGTACATTTACGTCATAAAAAGTTCATTCGTAAGGTTAAATCATTTTGAAGATAATTGGTTTAATGAGAACATTATAAAACCAGTTTTTCTAGATCAATTCAGGCTAACATTAAATAATTGAGGACTTAATCATATAGCAGAAGTATTTATTTTTAACCTGAATTTCAAATTATTAGGTATGGATAATTTCATTGATGGTACAAGCAGATGTATTATAATGAACAAGCATGGTTTTAGCCTGCTAATGTGTATTTTGATGTTTGCTACAGATGTAGCGTACTCCCAGACAGATAGTTTAGCCATTTATGATTTAAGCCTGTCGCAACTGTCAAAACTAAAAATAACTTCTGCCGCCAAAGTTACACAGGAAGTAGGCGAGGTGCCATCGACGGTTTTTATTATTACTGGAGCACAGATTAAAGAAAACGGGTATTTTACACTTGAAGAGGCTTTGGCCGACCTTCCTGGTTTTCAATTCAGAAATATTCTTGGAATTAACAGCTATGTTTTTCAACGCGGGATTCCGAATCAAAATAACCTTACTTTGTTGCTGATCGACGGTGTGCAGGTAAATGAGCTCAATTCGGGTGGGTTTTATGCCGGTGGCCAGTATAACCTGTCAAATGTTGACCATATTGAGGTGATTTATGGGCCTTCTTCGGTGGCTTATGGCACCAATGCCGTAACAGGAATAATTAATATAATCACGAAAAGTGCGCTGGAAAAACGAATTGAAGTCAACGCACTGGCAGGGACATACAATACTTTGGAAAATGGCTTAACTTATTGTGATGTAAATAAGAAAAAGACATTCGGGATTAGTGCATCCGGTATGGTAAAAACTACGGTTAAGGCGGATTTAAAAGGCCAGGCAGGTGATAATAACTGGACAGATCTGATGGATAACTTTGAAAATGATTATTCATTTGACCTGAAAGCCCAGGTAAACGATTTTACAATCGGGACCAATTATCTTTTCAAGAAAGCTTCCACTGCTACCCTGGAAAAATCGGTCGGCACCCAATACAAAGACTACGGGACTTCATGGAATATCCGTTTTATAAACAGTTATCTGAAGTACCAAAATAAACTTGGCGAAAGACTTAGCTGGTCTTCCGTTCTTTATAACCGTAACGCAACTGTACTTGCCAATACAGTATATTTTGTTTTGGATACTACGCAGATTGGCTATTACAGGCCAAACAACCTGACCGGATTTGAAAATATTCTTAATTATGATTTTGATAATTTTTTTTCGATTACAGGAGGTTTGACAATGGAGCACGAGCAACTTTCTGAAAGCGCTTCATTATCTTACAGCAATTCCTCTGAAATTCAACCTCCTGAACCCCGAAAGCCAGACATGGTTGATAATAATCTCATCAGCCTTTTTATCGAACCTCGCTTTACGCTCTTTAAAAACCTTTATCTATCCGGTGGAGTTCGTTTTGATCAAAGCAGTGTTTACGATCAGGTTACAACGCCACGGGCTGGTCTTACCTATCATTTTCGCAAACACATTTTGCGCTTTTCTTATGCAGAGGCTTTTAGGGCACCGAAACCATGGGATTATACTGATGGCCTGGGTAATCCTTCGCTGCTTCCCGAAAAAATGAAATCGCTGGAGGTGGCATTTACCATCTCAGTTATTGAAAATTTTAAAATTGATTTGACAGGATATAAAAATAGGCTCAGGAATGCGTTTTCAAAAAGTATAATAAATGATGGATACAAATGGGTAAACAGTGGGGAAATCAGTACAAACGGGATTGAAATATTTCTAAGATATGCTACCGGAAATGTAAAATCATCTTTAAGCTATACATTTAACGACAGCAAGAATGAATTAAATGATTTTGTTCCTGAAATAAGCAAGCATAGCGGAACCGCTGGTATAACCTATTCCTTCAACAACTATATGAAAATAAATCTTCGTGCGAATTATGTCGGGAAAAGGGAGAATCCGAAAATGATTGTTTCAACCAACAACAGTGAAACTGAACCTTTTTTGGTATTTCACGGTGCCTTCTCATTTGTGAATTATAAGGGTTTTACAGTTCAGTTTGCGGTAAAAAACATTTTAAACGAAACGTACTATCATACCTCAAACAGAGATCCTGACAGGTATCGCCAGCCTCAAAGAACAATTATGCTATCGGTTGGATATGCGATGAATAATTAAATTGATCACAATGAAAAAAACAATTCAACTTTTCTGCTTAGCAATTGTTGGTGTTTTAATTTTAACTGTTAACTCAATGGCGCAGCAGGTTCAGCGACCTGTTGCCATCAGCGCCTATATTTACAACTTTGCCAAAAATATTCAATGGCAACATGAAGATTCAATCAGGGAATTCCATTTCCTCATCATTGGCCAGGACAAAGACATCATTCGCGAAATGATGACATTATCGAAAGCAAAAACACTGAAAAATAAACCCATTCGTGTTTCTTCCTCTGCCACAGTAGCCAATTTTGATCAGGTACAATTGATTTTTGTGACCAAAGAATATAGTGAAGATGTCGTTAAGATTTTCGATAAGATTGAAGGGAAAAATGTTTTACTTATTACCGACAGTTATCAGGATAAAAACCTGATCATGATAAATTTTTTCGATTCGCAAATGGGTACACTGCTGTTCGAGATTAACAAAGCCAACATTATTAATCAACATCTTAGCATCATGCAGGATATGATATTGCTTGGAGGTACCGAGGTTGATGTGGCAGCTTTATTCCGTCAGGGACAGCAAAGTTTAAGGAGCCTTCAGAAATACACCGAAGATATCGAAAAGAACCTGAGCCAGCTTGAGAAAACCATTATTTCCAGGAATAAGGAAGTTCAGGACAGCAGGGACAGTTTAGCACGGCAGGCCTCTAAGATTCAGGGGCAGCAAAAAATCCTGGATGCCCAGTCACTACTTCTCTTACAAAGAAAAAACGAACTTGAAGATCAGGTTCAAAAAATTCAGGAGCACCAGCAAATATTTAACCATCTGAAGCAGAATCTTGAAACACAAAAAGCTGAAATTGAAAACGGGAATATAATATTGCAGGACCAAAAAGAGTATATTCAAAGCCAAAAGCAAGAAATTTCGGCGCAATCCACCATCCTTGAAAAACAGAACCTGAAGCTTCACCGGCAGCGGAACCTGGTTTATTTGCTTGTTATTATTATCTTTATGGCGGTTATTCTGGCTTTTACGATTTTATATGCATACAGAAGCAAACAAAAATTAAATAAAGAACTCGAAAGCAGGGTTGCCATGCGTACAAAAGAGCTGAACAATTCGAACCAGCAACTCCTTGTCGAACTTTCCGAACGCAAACAAGCCGAAAGAAGATTGATGGAAAGCGAGATCAAATACCGTACCCTGCTTGAAAACCTTCCACAGAAAATTTTCTTTAAAAATAGTGCATTGACTTTTGTATCCTGCAATGAAAATTTCGCTAATGAGCTAAATATTAAGTCATCCGAAATCACCGGGAAAACTGATTATGACTTTTTCCCACAAGAAATTGCCGAAAAGTACAGGAAGGATGATTTTGATTTTCTTGCTTCCGGGAAATTATTGGAAACCGAAGAGTCAATGGTTCACGAGGGGCAAACTTACTGGACACAGATAATTAAAATTCCTGTAAAAGATGAAAATGATGCTGTTGCGGGTGTTCAGGGTATTTTCTGGGACATTACGCAGCGTAAGCGGGCCGAAGAAGAACTGAAAAGAACAAATCAGGAATTGATTTCAATCAACAAGCTTATATCGACAAGTACAAGCGTTCTCGACACCAGTGAGATGCTGGATAAGGTTTTGACAGAAGCACTTGATATTGTTGGCCTGGAGGGGGGTACAATTTGCGTTATCGAACCTGATGATACCCTTAAATTAGTTGCCAGCAGAGAAACATCTGATGCTACAGTTGAGGAGTTCACTACCAGTAGAATCAGAGTTGGCGATTGTTTGTGTGGAAATTGTGCACACGACAACTGTCCTTTGATTTTAAACGATCGGGACGCAGTTCTCCAATACTCAAAGCGTGAAGTACTCCGGAATGAGCAGATTCAGTTCCATGCTGCCTTCCCATGCGTAACAA
>Ga0172369_10004526_pt1 | contig 17588 bp, 9 predicted proteins | sample LakKiv25m_FD_114539 | JGI IMG/M metagenome (GOLD analysis project Ga0172369, IMG submission 114539) | Freshwater microbial communities from Kabuno Bay, South-Kivu, Congo - kab_022012_11.25m | ecosystem: Environmental > Aquatic > Freshwater > Lake | place: Democratic Republic of the Congo...
ACGGCCGCGTTTTCATCGGCACGCTGCGCGACGTGTCGGGCGGCGGCTGCTGCCTCGCCCTGCGCTCGGAGCCGCCCTCGACGGGTACGCACTTGGCCCTAGAGTTCGCTCCGGCCGGCCGGACTCGCGCCCGCCCGCACGTCGAAGGGGCGGTCACCTGGATCGAGCCCGAGGGGAGCCGCTCCCGCATCGGCATCCGCTTCGGTCCGGGCCAGGATAACGCAGTGCGTCGTTTCCTGTTCGCGGTGCTGTTGGCGGACTGACGCCGGGTCCCGCCTTCATTCTTCGTTCTTCATCCTTCATCCTTCCCAGGATGATCCCTCGCTCCGGGCCCGTTTCGGGGTTAGCCTTGCCCCCGGGCCGGACGGAGCCGGCCGCCGAGCCTGCGCCCCTCTGCCGCCTTGTCCGAAGCCGCTCTCCTCGACCCGCTTCTGCTCGCCCGCCTGGCGACCCTGCCGCTGCGCGCGCGCCGCGTCGTCGAGGGCGTCCTCACGGGCCTGCACCGCAGCCGCCACCAGGGCCAGGCCGTCGAGTTCGCCGAACACAAGGAATACGCCCCGGGCGACGAAATCCGACACATCGACTGGCGCGCCTACGCCCGCATCGACAAATACTATGTAAAGAATTACGAACTGGAGACCAACCTCCGCGCGTGGGTCGTGCTCGACGCTTCGGCCTCGATGGGCTACGGGCGCCGGCCGCCGGGGGCCGCGCGGCCGCCGGTGACGAAACTGGACTACGCGAAGGTGCTCGGGGCTGCGCTGGCGTACCTGCTGGTGCGCCAGGGCGACTCGGCCGGGCTGCTCGTGGCGGGCTCGCCCATGACGCAGACGCCGGCGGCCGGCGAGCTTTCCGTCGCGGAGCCGGCGCGCGACGCCGACGGGGCGCGGCTGCCGCCCGCGGTGCGCCGCTGCCTGCCGCCGCGCTCGTCGGCCGCGCACCTGGCGGGGCTCATGGACGTGCTGGAGAAGCTCCGGCCGGCCGGGGCGACCGATCTCGCAGGCGCGGTGGACTTCCTGGCGGAGAAGACGCACCGACGCTCCAGCGTGTTCGTGCTGTCGGACCTGTTCGACCCGTCGCCGCGGGCGCTGGCGAGCCTGTCGCGGCTGCGCCACCGCCGCTGCGAGGTGGCCGTCTTCCACGTGCTGGACCCGGACGAGCTGGAGTTCCCCTTCGAGGACCCCACCGAGTTCCTGGGCATGGAGGGACCGGAGCGACTGGAGGCGCACCCGCGCTCGGTGCGCGAGGGATATCTGGAGGAAATCCGGGCATTTCTGGCTTCGACGCGGCGCCAGCTCCGCGACGCCGACATCGAGTACGTGTCGGCGCCGACCGGGGGCGCGCCGGATCGTCTGCTTCTGGACTTCCTGTTCCGGCGGCGCGCGGCGGCCGCGCGCCGCGGGCGGGGCGGCTAGATGGGCTCGCTGGCGCTGGCGAATCCGTGGCTCGTCTGGGGCCTGCTGGCGGCGGGCGTTCCGGTCCTCATCCACCTGCTGAGCCGCCGGCGCGCGCGCCAGGTGGCGTTCGCGGCCGTCGAGTTCATCCTGCGCTCGCGCCAGCAGAAGGCCCGCAGCGTGCGGCTGCGCCAGATTCTGCTCCTCCTGGCGCGCACGGCGCTCGTGGCCGCGGTGGCGCTGGCGATTCTGCGTCCGATGCTGCAGCCCAAGGCCGCGGCCGCCGCGCAGACGGGCCCCGCGGCGACGGCGATCGTGCTCGACGCGTCGCTGTCGATGCGCTGGAAGGACGGCGCGACGCCTCTGTTCGATCGCGCGCGGGCGGAGGCGAAATCGCTCCTCGACGCGCTGCCCGCGGAAGCGCCCGCGACGCTGCTCGTCTGCGACGGCACGGCTCCCGAGGCCGAGCCGCCGGGCTTCGACCGCGCGGCCATCGCGCGACGGCTCGCGGCGGCGCAGGCGGGATGGCGCCCCGCGGACGTCACCGCCTGCACGTCGGCGGCGGCACGCGCTCTCGGGTCGAGCCCCCTGAAGGCCTTCCGCGTCTACGTGCTGGGCGATCTCACCTCTCCGTCCATCCGCCTGGACGCGCCCGCGCCGCGCGTGCCGACTCCGACCGGCGAGGTCGCGCCCGAAGTCGTCTTCATCGACGCCGCGCGCGACTCGCCCATGCCGAACCTGGCCGTCACCGACGTCCACCTTGCGCCCTCGGCGGCCCTGGGGACGCGCGGGTTCGAGATCACGGCCACCGTGCGCAACAGCGGCGACAGGCCGGCCGAGAACGCGCCGGTCTCGCTGCGCGCGGCAGGCCGCGTCCTGGTGCGCGGATTCGTGGACGTGCCCGCGCACGCAAGCGCGCGCAAAGTGCTCGCCCACCGATTCGACGCCGGCACGATCCTCGCCGACGTGGCGCTGGAGCCCGACGCGCTCGCCGAGGACGACGTGCGGGCCTTCGTGCTCCGGGTGCCCCGCGACGTGCGCGCGCTTGTGGTCGACGGAGCCCCCGCGGCCGTGCGCCAGAAGGACGAGGCGTTCTTCGTGGACGCCGCGCTGGGACCCGGACGGACCGGCGGGCGCATCGCGGCCACGTTCCTGGACGCGGACGCCGCGCGCTCGCGCCCGCTGGAGCCCTTCGACGTCGTGCTGCTGCTGAACCTGCCGGCGCCCGCGCCCGCGTGGGCCTCGGCGCTGCGTGCGTTCGTGGAGCGCGGCGGCGGGCTGTTCCTCTCGGGCGGCGACAACGTCGTGCCCGACGACTGGAACGCCGCCTTCGGCGAGCTGCTGCCCCGGCCGCTGCACCTCGTGCGCACGACCGCTGAACCGGGCGAGACCTCGGGTCCGCCGCCGGCGCGCTTCGCCCGGGTCGACTTCGCCCACCCCGCGCTGTCGCTTTTCGAGGGCGCCGACGAGGGATTCGAGACCGCGCGCGTGTTCCGCCACGTCCTGCTCCAGCCCGACGCGCGCCGCGACGAGCGCGTGCTGGCCTGGCTCGACGACGGATCGCCGGCGATCATCGAGGCGAGGCGGGGTCTGGGGCGTGTCGTCTTCTACACGTCCACGGTGGATCGCGATTGGACCGACTGGCCCATCCGGACGAGCTTTCTGCCGGCGATCCAGCAGCTCGTGGCGTATCTGGCCGGAGGCCTCGACGAGAAGCCTCCCGCGCCGTCGTCGCCGGGCGACGAGCGCACGCTGGACGTGCCGCCCGGGGCGCGCGTCGAGACGGTGACGGGTCCGGACGGAAAACCCGCGCGCGTCGAGGAGACGCGCGTGAAGGTCGCGATGCCCGGCCACCACGCCGTCGTGCTGCGCGAGGGAGCGGGCACGCGCGACGCTCCGGAGCTGGCGTTCGCGGCCGTGCTGGACACGCGGGAGACCGACACGACCCGCATCGACCCGAAGGAGCTGGAGCGCCATTTCGGAGGCGAGGCGCAGGCGCGCATCGCCGACGATGCCTCTGGAGCGCTTCCGAAGAGCGGCACACCTCTGTGGAGCTGGCTCCTGGTCGCGGCCATCGCGGCCTTCCTGACCGAGGGCGTGCTGGTCCGGCGCGGATAGGCCCGGGACCTCGGCAAAGTCGACGATTCCGGGGCGCGGCGGACCCGCGGCTCTGTCGGTTGTCCCGGGATGGGCCAACAGCTACGGCGGGTACGGAGGCGGAGGCGGCCGGGGAACCGCGCGCGGCAACGGCTGCACGAACCTGGAAGCCGGTGCGAACGGCATGGCGAACACCGGAGGGGGCGGTGCCGGCGTCCGCAACTGCATCGGGGCGACGGTTCCCGTGGCCGGCGCCCGCGGCTCGGGCGTCGTCATCACCCGGTACTGACCGCTACATTCAATGTACGACGCCGCCGGCGGAGTAGAGCGCGCAGAGGGCTCCGAGCGCCCACGCTCCGGCGGGAACCTCCTTCGCGCGTCCCGCGGCAGTCTTCAGCAGCGGCCAGAGCACCAGCCCGGCGGTGAGGCCGTTGGCGATGTTGTACGTGAACACCATCAGCGAGATGGTCGCGAACGCCGGCACCAACTCGGTCGGGTCGTCGGCATCGACGCGCGCAATCGACCCGACCATCAGCACGCCCACCGCGACGAGCGCCGGACCGTATGCGAAGCGCAGGTGCTGCAGCGGCTCCAGCAGCGGCACGAAGAACAGCGAGGCGGCGAAGAGCAGCGCGACGACGACCGCCGCCAGCCCCGTGCGCGCCCCTTCGCGGATGCCCGCGGCCGACTCGATGTACGCGCCCGACGTCGACGTGCCCGCGAGCGCCGAGAACATGCACGTCGCGGCGTCCACCATCATGGGGCGCTCGATCTGCGGAAAATCCCCTTTCTCGTCGAGCATTCCACCTGCCGCCCCGACGCCCACGAGCGTGCCCAGCGTGTCCAGGAAGCCCATCAGCACGAGCGTGAGCAGCACGGGCAGCAGCGCCGGCCGCAGCACGCCGACGACGTCCAGGTGCAGCGCGACGGGTGCGAGCGTGTACTCGCCCGTGAACGGCAGCGCGACCAGCGCGCGCGGCGCCTCCGCGGCGCCGACCAAGCCTCCGACGAGCGCGGTCGCGGCGATGCCGAGCAGAATCGCGCCCGGAACGCGGCGAATCAGCAGCGCGATCGTGAGGAGAAATCCGCCGATCGACAGCAGCACCGGCGTCGAGTGCAGGTCGCCGATGCGCAGCGGCACGTCCGGTGCGCGCAGCAGCCCTCCGGGACCGGCGAGCGCCGCCGCGGGCATTCCCGCGGCGGCCGACGTGACGATGCCCGTCTCGTACAGGCCGATGAAAGCCAGAAACAGGCCGATTCCGACGGCGAACGCGTGCTTGAGCGACGGCGAGATGGACGACGCGAGCCACGCGCGCACGCGCAGCAGCGTGCGCGCGGCGAAGACCAGGCCGCCCACGAACACCGCCCCGAGGCGCTGCTCCCAGGAGATGCCCAGCGACGCGAGCCCGAACGCGATGAAGGCGTTTTCGCCCATGTACGGTGCGACCGCCAGCGGACGGTTCGCCCACAGACCCATGAGCAGCGACCCGAACACGGCCGCGAGAATCGTCGCGACGGTCGACGGCCCGGCGGGAATCCCGGCGAAAGAGAGGATTGCCGGATTCACGACCACGATGTACGCCATTGCCACGAACGTGGTCGCGCCGCCCACGACCTCCGTCCGGATCGTGGCGCCCCGCTCCCGCAGGTGGAAGAGCCGTTCCAGCACGGCGGCAGTGTAGCGTTTCCGCCGGGGCGCGGCGGCTATCGTCCGCCGAGTGGCTCAGCGGGACTTCGCGCGACCCACCTTTGCGGAAATGCGCTCCAAGCTCCGGATTCGACGCTCGTGATCCCGGTACAGACCGCCCGCGAACTCCAGAAGGTGGTTGAAGCGGCCGTTCAGATCCTTGAAGCCCTTCTCCGTCTGGCGGGTCAGGGTCTCCACCTGCCCGGTGAGCCCGTCGACACGCTGGTTCAACCCATCGACGCGCTCGTTCAGCCCGTCTACCCGCCCGGTGAGCTGGTCCATGCGTCCGTTGAGCGACCGCAGCTCCTCCCGGATGTCCTGGAGGATCCGCACCGTGATGTCGAGAGGTTCGCCGCCGTCCTTTTTCCGCCCGGCCATGCGTGCATTGTCGCGCGTTCGCCGGAGCGCGGCAACCATGCGGCAGACCGGACGAGTGCTGCCGCGGCTCAGATGTCGAGGTTCTGGACGTCCAGCGCGTTCTTCTCGATGAACTGCCGGCGCGGCTCGACCTCGTCGCCCATGAGCACGGTGAAGACCTCGTCGGCCTCGACGCCGTCGTCCACGCGCACCTGCAGCAGCGAGCGCTTCTCCGGGTTCATCGTTGTTTCCCAGAGCTGCTCGGGGTTCATCTCGCCGAGACCCTTGTAGCGCTGGATGTTCTGGCCTCGGCTCGCCTCCGTCTCCACCGCCGCCAGCACCTCGCGCGCGTCGATCGCCTCGCGCGGCGTGCCGTCGAGCATGCACTGGAGCGGCCCCGGTCCCAGCGCGCCCATCGCCGCGTGCAGCGAGACGAGATCCGTGAACTCCGCGCTCGTGAGGAACGCGTGGTCCACCAGCGTCTCGCGCCGGTGCCCGCGCTGCTCCAGCCGCACCGCGAAGCGCTGGCAGCCGTGCTCCGCGTCCTTCTGCGGCGCGGTCACTTCGGGACGGTGCTCCGCGTGCGCCGCGACCAGCGCCGCCTTCAGACGCTCCAGCTCGCGCGCCAGCGCCGCCGGGTCGTCCAGCGTCGCGCGCCGAAGCGAAGTGAAGCTCACAATCGCGTCCACCACGCGCGCGTCGCGCCGCTTGTCCACCCGTGCCAGAAGCTGCTTGAAATGCAGCACCTTCTCCAGTACGGCCTTGAGCGCCGCGCCTTCCGTCACGACCGGCGATCCGTCCGGTTTCTTCGCGCTGGTCACGCGCGCCTTGTCCGTGCCCAGGTCCAGCAGGTACGAGTCGAGCGCCGGCTGGTCCTTCAGGTACGTCTCGCGCTTGCCCTTCGCCACGCGGAACAGCGGCGGCTGCGCGATGTACACGAAGCCGCGCTCGATGAGCTCGCGCAGGTGCCGGTAGAAGAACGTGAGCAGCAGCGTGCGGATGTGGCTGCCGTCCACGTCGGCGTCGGTCATGATGACGATCTTGTGGTAGCGCGCCTTGTCCGGCGAGTAGCCCTCGTCGTCCTCGCCCACGGCGCTCGTCTTGATGCCCGTGCCCAGCGCCGTGATGAGGGTGACGATCTCGGCGGAGCTGAGCATCTTGTCGATGCGGGCCTTCTCTACATTCAGTATCTTGCCGCGCAGCGGGAGGATGGCCTGGTTGGAGCGGTCGCGGCCCTGCTTGGCGCTGCCGCCGGCGCTGTCGCCCTCGACGAGGTACAGCTCGCTCAGGGCGGGGTCGCGCTCCTGACAGTCGGCGAGCTTTCCGGGCAGCGACCCGCCGTCCAGAATGCCCTTGCGCCGCACGGTTTCGCGCGCGCGCCGGGCCGCGTCGCGGGCGCGCGCGGCGTTGCCGACCTTGTCGCAGATCTTCCTGGCGACGGCCGGGTTCTCCTCGAAGAACTCCGCGAGCTTGTCGCCCACGACGCCCGCCACCACGCCCACCACCTCGGGGTTGATGAGCTTGAGCTTGGGCTGGCTGTCGAACGCCGGGTTCGAGAGCTTCACGCTCACGACCGCGACGAGGCCCTCGCGCATGTCCTCGCCGCTGGGCTCCACGTCCTTGAGGTTCTTCCAGAGCTCGTTCTTCTTCGCGTAGCCGTTCACAGTGCGCGTGAGGCCCGCGCGCAGGCCCGCCAGGTGCGCTCCGCCCTCGCGGTTGTTGATGTTGTTCGCGAAGGTGAAGACCTTCTCCTCGTACGTGTCGTTGTACTGCAGCGCGACCTCGACGCTCTTGATCTGCGGCGTCGGGTCCTTCTGCGAGAGGTAGATCACCTTCTCCGGGTGGACGACCTTGTTCTTGTTCACGTGCTCCACGAACGAGCGGATGCCGCCCTCGTAGTGGAACTCGTGGCTCTTGCCGCTGCGCTCGTCCGCGATGGAGATGAACAGGCCCGCGTTCAGGAACGACAGCTCGCGCAGTCGGTTGGACAGCGTGTCGAAGTTGAACGCGAGCTCGCCGAAGATCTCCTTGTCCGGGCGGAAGCGGATCTTCGTGCCGGTGCGATCGGTCTCGCCCGTGACGACGAGGTCGGTGGTCTTCGCGCCCTTCGCGTAGGACTGCGACCAGACCTTGCCGCCGCGGCATATCTCCACGTCCAGCGCGATGCTCAGCGCGTTCACGACGCTGACGCCCACGCCGTGCAGACCGCCCGAGACGGCGTAGCTCTTGTTGTCGAACTTGCCGCCCGCGTGCAGAATCGTGAGCACTACCTCCGGCGTCGGAATCTTCTCCGTCGGGTGCATTTCCGTGGGAATGCCGCGGCCGTTGTCCTGCACGCTCACCGAGTTGTCCATGTGGACCGTCACCTCGATGCGGTCGCAGAAGCCGGCCAGCGCCTCGTCGACGGCGTTGTCCACGACCTCCCAGACCAGGTGGTGCAGGCCGCTCTCGTCGGTGGGGCCGATGTACATGCCGGGCCGCTTGCGCACGGCCTCCAAGCCCTCCAGCACCGTGATGGACGCGGCTCCGTAGTCGCCCTGCCCGTCCGCGGCCGGAGGCGCGGCGTTGTCCCCTGTCGGCCCGGATCCGGTGACATCCTGTTTCACGAAAGAGAACCTCCGGCGACACGTCGCTGCGGCCCGTCCGGCATCCGGACGGCGCGGCGGCACCCTCGACGGGGAGTGTCGTCCTGTTGGAGCAGGAGAGCTTCCGTCCGTTTTCCGACCGGACCGCCGCCGCCCTGCCGTGCGCTTGGCACGGGGCCGAAATCGCCCGCGGGGAGCGACTCGACCGACACCCGCGTATAGCATGCGCGCCCCCCTCCGGCAAGGTGGAAAGGAGCACGCAAGACCTTGAATTCACTGGTTTTTTTGTCGCCCAAAGCGGGCTCCGGAAGGTGCTCCCGGGGCGTGCTTTCCCGCCCGCCTTCGACGCGGTGCGTCAGAGCCTCGAAAGCTGCCCGGCGGATACTCGGTACGCGACGGCGTCGTCCCCGGCGGCGCCCTGCACGAGCGCAGCGTCGGTCGTCGTGAGCACGACCTGCGCGTCGAGCGAACGCAGGTACTCCATGAGCGTGCGGTTGCGCTCGCGGTCCAGTTCGCTGGAAACGTCGTCCAGGAGCAGCAGCGGATAGCGTCCGAGCCGGTCGCGGAGACTCTCGATTTCGCCTACTTTCAGGGCCAGTACGGCCGCGCGCTGCTGTCCCTGCGACGCGTAGTGACGCGCGGGACGGCCTGCGACGCGCAGCAGCAAGTCGTCGGCGTGCGGGCCTGCGGAGGTGAAGCCGCGTTCGCAATCCAGCTCGAGCCGCTGGCGCAGCACCGACGACAGCGTGTTCGACAGCGCCTCGTCGGGCATGGCGGGATCCAGCTCCGCTCCCGAAGCCCGGTACGAAAGAGCCAGTCCGCCGTGACCGTGCCCCACCGCCTCGAACGCCTGCGTCGCGCGAGGGCGCAGGGCGTCCACGATGTCGAGGCGGCGGCGCCACACGCGCGCACCACTCCGTACGAGAGGACCGTCGAAAGCTTCCAGCAGCGCCGCCGGTGATTTGTCGCGCAGCAGCCGATTGCGCGAACGCAGGGCGCGGGCGTACTCGCGCGACTCGCCGAGATAGCCCGGAAAATGGCCGAAAACGGCGCGGTCGAGAAAGCGGCGTCTGCCCTCCGGCGGGCCTTTCGCGAGGTCCAGGTCGTCCGGCGTGAAGGCGACGACGGTCACTCCGCCGAAGTACGAGTCCACCGAATCGACCCGGCGGCCGTCGACCTCCGCGACGCGTTCGCCGTGGACGAGGCGCACGCCGAAGCGTCTCGGCCCGCCTTCCAACTCGAAATCGGCCTGAACGGAGGCTGTTTCGCCGATTTCGGACGGAGGCGTGCCGAGCTGTGCGAGTTCCGAGAGTCTGGAAGCACGAAGCGGACGCAGCGTTCCCGCGAACCACAACCCTTCGAGCGTGTTGGTCTTGCCCTGGCCGTTGTCGCCCACGAGCACGGTGGCGCGTCGGCCCGGCTCGAGCGCGACCGGTTCGCCGTCCCGGCCCAGGTTGCGGAAACGGCGGAAAACGGCGGAGAGAAGCTTCATGGGGCGCCGCGTCCCCCGCACACTTTCTCAGATGCGCATGGGCATCACGACCGCGACGTAGCCGTTGTCGCCGACCGGACGAAGCACTCCGGGCGACAGCTCGTCCGCCAGTTCCAGCCCGATCTGCTCCGCGTCCAGCGCCGTGAGCACGTCGATGACGTACTTCGCGTTGAACCCGATGCGCAAAGGCTTTCCGGGATAGTCGACGACGAGATCCTCGCGCGCTTCGCCCAGATCCGGGTTCTGGCTCGTGATGCGGAGCTGTCCGGGGCTGAGCTCGAAGCGCACCGCGCTGGCCCGGTCCGCGCTGATGAGCGCCACGCGCCGCAGCGTTTCCAGAAGACGCGTGCGCGGCAGCGCCAGTGTCCGCTCGCCTTCGCTCGGAATGACCTGCGCGTAATCCGGGAACTGTCCGTCGATGAGGCGCATCATCATGACGAGGCCGGGGCGCTTGAAGATGCCGGAGCTTTCCGAAAAGCCCAGCTCTCCTGCGGCAGCGCTGTCCTCGCTCAGCAGTCGGCGCAGCTCGCCCAGCCCCTTGCGCGGGATGATGATGCCGCGCTTCAGCCCGAAATCGCCCGGAAGCGGCTTCTCGATGAGCGCCAGCCGGTGCCCGTCGGTCGCGACCATGCGCGTGCCGGTCGGGGTCGGGTCGAAGTACACCCCGTTCAGGTTGTAGCGCGTGTCGTCGGTGGAGATGGCGAACTGGGTCTTCTCGATCATCTCGAGCAGCACGCCGCTTTCGACCGGGACGAAGGGAATCGCCTCGACTTTCGGCAGAGCCGGAAACTCCTCCGCCGGCTGGCCCACGATGCGGAACTCCGCGGTGCCGCTGGAGATCTCCACGCGGTTGTTCGCGGTCTTCTTCAGCACCACCACGTTTTCGGGCAGATTCCGGACGATCTCGTACAGGCTCTTGGCCTGGATGGCGACCGCCCCTTCCTTGAGGACCTCGGCCGGGTGCTCGCCCGTGACGCCGACCTCGAGGTCGTAGGCGGACACCGTGATTCGACCGCCCGCGTCCGTCTTCTTCGCCTCGACGAGGACCGAGGACAGGATGGGCATCGTGCTCTTCTTGTCGACGATGCCTTGGGCGCGGTAGAGCGCCTTGGAAAGCTCGTCCACGCTGATCTGGAACTCCATGACGCCCTCCGAGGTCGGGGCTGACGGGGCGCGGCGTGCGGGCCCCGGCAGCGGCTTGAAGAGGGCGGGTCTAGCACATCGCGACCGGTCGGGGGAGGGGGACCCGGGGACACCCATCCCCGGGGGCGACGGACGACGGGTCGTCCTTTTCTCGAAGAGAAAGATCCGTCGTCGTCGTCGGGGGTGTGAAAAGTCGGACAAGCGGCCCAAGTGACCGGATTTATTGGAGTTTTCGACGTGACAAGTTCTCGGGACAACCTCGGCGGCCGCTGCGATCAACCCGGCGTGTCGTCCCGTCCAGGACTTTCACCCGGGATGTCGGTGCGGGGCGCACAGGGTTGTCCCCGGGCGGACAGAACGCCGGCACTATCCGGTCGAGGCGAGCGAGGAGGCGGCCGCCGCTGCGTCCGGATGTTCGGCGTAGGCGCTATCGACGACTTGGATCAGGGAGAACCGCAGCGAAGAGGGCTCGACGATGGCGTCGAGGGAGCCGACGTCCCGCGCGCGCTGCACGGAGTGGATCGAGTCGAACCTCTGCGCGATCTCCTGCGCTTTCTCGGCATGAACGCGCGCGAAGAGGTCGCGATACTCCTGCTGGAGCCTCGGTCCCGGCCGGCCCGCCTCGAGCCGGGCCTGCATGGCGGCGACGCGCGGGTCCTTGAGCGCCAAGGCCCGCGCCTCCTCCGGGAACACGACCGCGGCGGCCGGCGCCCCCCCGATGACCGACGCGTACGAGCCCGTCAGCGCCAGCGCCCGGAGCTGCGGGTTGAGCGAGCGCGAGAAGACGACGTACGCGCCGCCGTGGTAGCGCGCCACCACGCAGAAGACGAGCGGACCGCGGAAGTTGACGACCGCGCGGCCGATTTCCGCTCCGTATTCGAGCTGCAGCCGGCGCAGCGACTCCGGCGAGCCGTCGAAACCGGAAAGATTCGCGAGCACCACGACCGGCCGGTTGCCCGAGGCCGCGTTGATCGCGCGCGCCACCTTCTTCGACGAGAGCGGGAAGAGCGTGCCGCCGGACCACGCGTCGGGCCCGTCGGACGGGACGTAGCCCAGCCGGTGCAAGGGACGGCTTTCGATTCCGATCATGCAGACCGGCCACCCGCCCAGGTGCGCGTCCCATACCACCGCGGACTCGCCGTGGCGCAGCGTGGCCCAGCGCTCCAGGGGAGCACAATCGGCGTCTGCGACCGCGCGCAGGAGCACGCGCACGTCGAAGGGTTTCTTCCGACCGGGATTGAGGCTCTCGTCCCACAGATCGCCAAGCCGCGCGAAACCGTCCGCATCGCAGGGAGATTCGCGCACGTCGCGCGTCGCCGGGTCGACGGTCGGATGGCGGCGCGGATGTCGCTCTCCCGGAGCGATGTAGGTGTGCTCGTAGCGGCGCAGCAGAATGCGGCAGGCCTCGTCGAGATCGCGCGCCGCGTACTGCGCCTGCCCGTTCGGGCCCATGACGCGCTCGAAGCCGCCGATGCCCCGGTTGTCCTCCGCGCTCACGCCGCCCGAGTAGTCCAGAGCGCGCTTGCCCGTGAGCAGCATGCAGCCGCGCGGCGTCATGACGAGGCACCCGCGCGAGTGCATGAGCATCGTCGCCTCGGCGTTCCAGTAGGACTGCGCGCCCACGTTGATGCCGTCCACGACGACGTTGATCTCGCCTCCGCCCTGCGTGAACTCCACGATGCGGCGCAGCACGGCGGCGGTCCAGTCCAGGTTCTCCGTGCCGCTGTCCATGGCGATTTTCGCGCCCGACGAAACCGGAAACCATTCCATGGGAACGCCCAGCCGCTGCGCCAGGTCGATCGCCGCGATGATCCGGCGGCACTCCGGCTCTGCAAGCGCTCCCATATCCCGAGTGCCGTCTCCCAGCACGAGCACGCGCGCCATGCCTTCGGGGTGCTTCGCCGTGAAATTCCGTACGATACCCGTCACGACGTTCGCCGTGTTCTGTCCGTATGGACGGCCCTTCACGGACACGAGGCGCCCGGCGTCCGCGCCCGCGCCGAGGTCGTATTCCTCGAAGTCGCCGGCCGGAAAGTCGGCTGTCGGCTCCGGCGGTGCAAGCATCTTCACGATTTCGTAGACGTACGCGATGCGGCGCTGCCGGGCCCGGACGAGCTGCAGCGTGTAGTCGTCGAGCGCCCGCAGCGGCTCCACGTGCGGCGCCGCGAGCGTCATCTCGAGGCGCTGCCCGCTGCGATCGGAGAACGACACGACCGTGTCGCGCGGCACCTGCGAGGCGTCCTCGTGGAGGCGCACGCGCAGAGAGGTCTTCTCCAGACCCACGCCGACGGCCGCGTGGAGCAGTCGCCGCGCGATCGCGAACATCTCGTGGCGGCGCGCGAGCAGCGCAGGACGCACGAACACCGTCACGCGGTTCCAGTGCAGGCGCCGGCGGGCGTCGCGCCGGGCCTGCTGCTCGCGGATCGCGTGGAAGGCCTGAAGAATGGCGTTCTCCAGCTCCGGCACGGCGAGCAGCCTGCCCGACGCTTCGCGCACCGGGTGCAGGTCGCGCACCTCGGCGAGCGCGAAGAGCCGCTCGTCCCGCTCGTTCTGGCGCGCCTTCGCGTGGAAGAGGTACAGGTTCTCGCTCGTCGCGACGCGGCGCACGTGGAAGTTGCGCAGCCGCCACAGCTCCAGCCGCTCCGCGATGGCCGGGTGGAGTCCGCGGAGCGTCGTTTCCTCGGAGAATAAAGCCGAATCCGACGCGAACGTGCGGTAGCGCAGACGGCCCGCCGCCGGGACGAGGACCGCACAGACGCGCGAAACTCGGGGGGCGAGACCGGACCCGCACAGCGCCGCGCCCAGAGTCGCGGCGTCCTCGTCGTCGTCGGGCGCGGGGCGCTCGACGAACAGCTCCACACATGGACGCGACTCGGGCGGGAGCTGCGACGCCAGCTCCCGCAGGTCCGCGAGCACCGCGTCGAGGCCGCCGTCCGGAGCGAACGCGCCCAGGATCGTCGTCGGCCCGGATTCCTCGTGCAGGAGAACGTGAGACCTTGCGTTCAATTGCAGGACGCACGCGTCCCCGAACGGACGCGGGCGGTACAGACGCCTCGAAAGCGTTTCCAGCAGCAGCGCACGAGTGGCGGGATCCGCGCCGGGAATCATCGGGCCCAGGTGGTCCGCGAGGCCGAACGGCGTCGCCACGAGCTCCGCCCGCACCGCCGCCCGGCCCGGGCCGTCGGGATCGCCGCGGAATCGCGCCACGGCAGCGTCCACCCGCCGCATGGCCTCGGCGCGGCGCTCCTCCAGCAGAGCGCCGTCGAACAGCTCGTAGCGGGCCTGGTGCAGGGCCTCGCAGACCTCCGGGTGCGGACCCGCGGTAAGCGACTCCAACCGCTCCAGAAGAGCGCGGAATGCGGGCGAGCGCGCCGACTCGCGCCAGGCGGGCCGGTCCAGACAGCGCTGCAGGAGGGCGACGACCACCCGGTTCTTCCGCGCGACGATGCGGTGCGATCGGAACAGCCAGTACAGCGCGTCGTCCAGGCGCGGCGAAGGCGCGAGCGACGCGACGCCGTAGTGCGCGAGCGCGTCGCGGACGGCACCCAGAAACGCTTCCGGGAGCCCGCGTCCCTCCGCCCGCACCTCGCGCAGAAAGACGTGCAGACACTGCTCGTGCGAAAGCCCCCGCGCGCCCGGGCCGCCCGTGTAGTCGCGCGAGAAGAGCGTCTCCACGTCCAGGTAGAGGGAGAACAGACGGCAGACCGCGTCGAATCCGCCCTCGGGACCGCGCAGATCCGCGTCGAGCAGCGCCCCCGAGGCCGCCGTCCAGCGGCCCGCCGCGGCGTCCAACTGGTCGTCGCCCACGTCGAAGCCCAGCAGAACCCGTCGCAGAATCTTTTCAATGTATCGAAAGCCCTGCTCCCCGGCGTCCACGGGGGGCGGAAGCTCGCCGCGGAACGGCAGACGCGCCCCCTGTGCCGCGTCGGCCTCGGCGGCGGTCGACTCCAGCACGAGCAGCGGATCGCCCGCGGCCACCTGCACGCCGCGCCCCACGAGAACCTTGCGCACCCGTCCCGCAGATGGAGCGAGCACGGGCATCTCCATCTTCATCGCCTCGAGGCCCAGCAGACGATCGCCCGCGGTGACGTTTGCGCCCTCGGCGGCGTCGAGCGAGATCACGAGGCCCGGCGCGGGAGCCCGCAGAAGCCCTCCCGGATCGCGGGAAACGCGGTGCGCGTGCCCGTCCACTTCGACCCGGTGCTCGAGTCCGCCCGGCACGCTGACGATGCGGAAACGCCTCTTTCCGTCGGGCGTTTCGAAACAGAGCCTGCCCTCCCAGGGACCGTCGTGCTCGAATCGGAACTCGAGCACCGCGTCGTCCACGCGCACGCGGAAGAGGTCCGGCTCCAGCGTGGAGACCTGGAATTCGTAGGGAGTTCCGCGATGCCGCAGCTCGACCGGGCGCGGCTCCTGCGAGGCGAGCGCGGGGCGGCCGCGCGCCGCGCTTGCGAAGAAGTTCAGCTCCTCCTCGCGACGCTGGCGCTCGTGCTGGTCGACGGCCGTTGCGAGCAGCGCCACGCACGCGCCCGCGTCGTCGGCCTCGTCTCTGCGCACGCGGTCGAGCCACCCCGTGTCGACGCGGGAGCAGGCGAAATCCGGGTGTTCCAGCAGGCGCAGCAGGAAGGCGCGGTTCGTCGTGCCGCCCTCCACGACGACCAGGGTCTCCTGCAGTGCGCGCAGCAGACGCGCGCGCGCCTCGTCGCGCGTGGCGCCGTGCGCGATGATCTTCGCGATCATCGAGTCGAATTCGACGGGAATGGCGTCGCCCTCGCGCAGGCCGGCATCGGTCCGCACGCCCGGTCCCAGGGGAGGACGGAAGCACACGACGCGTCCCGGTGCGGGTGCGAAGCCGCGCTCCGGATCTTCCGCGCACAGGCGGACCTCGATGGCATGTCCCCGCGACGCAGGAGGAGAGCCAATCAGGGGTTCACCGCGCGCGACGGCGAGCTGGAGGCGCACCAAGTCCAGGCCCGTGCACGCCTCGGTGACCGGGTGCTCCACCTGGAGGCGCGTGTTCATCTCCATGAACCGGAAATCCCCTGTTTCCGGCCGGAAGAGGAACTCCACGGTGCCCGCGTTCACGTAGCCCGCCGCGCGCGCGAGCCGCGCCGCCGCGTCGCAAAGCGCCGCCTCGTGCTCCGGCCCGACCGCCGGTGAAGGAGACTCCTCCACGATCTTCTGATGGTTGCGCTGGACGCTGCAGTCGCGCACGCCCGCGGTCCACACGGTTCCGTGCCGATCCGCGATCACCTGCACCTCGACGTGCCGCGCGGCCGCGACGTAGCCCTCCAGGAAGACCGTACCGTCTCCGAATGCCTTCTGCGCTTCGGCGGATGCCGACGCCAGTGCGCCCGCGAGCGCGTCCGCCGAGGAGACGAGGCGGATGCCGCGACCGCCGCCGCCCGCGGCAGCCTTGACGAGCAGCGGGAAGCCGATGCGTTCCGCAGGAGCGCGGACTTCCTCCGGCGACGCGACAGGACCTGCGCTCCATGCGACGACGGGGACGCCGCAGGTTTCTGCAAGCTTTTTCGAGGCGATCTTGTCGCCGAGGCGGCGCATGGCCTCGGGCGGCGGGCCGATGAAAGTCACGCCGAGACGCTGGCAGAGTTCCGCGAATTCGGCGTGTTCCGCGACGAATCCCCATCCGACCCAGGCCGCGTCGGCGCGCGTGCGCACCAGCGCCTCGGCAAGCCGGTCCAGGTCCAGGTAGCGGCTTTTCAGCCGGGTGCGCCCGGTTTCGTCGCGGGCCTCGTCGTCGGCGACCAGGGCCGGCCCGAGGCCGAATGCGAGATCGGCTTCGTGTACGAACAGGGCCTCGCGGTCGGGATCTGTGAACAGTGCAATCGTCTTCACGGCCGTGCCGCGCTCGCGGTTCCACTCGCGGACCGCGCGCACGAGGCGCATGGCCGGCTCGCCGCGGTTCACGACGGCGATGCGCTGGAAATCGCGGAGAGTCGGTTCGTCCATTGTTCCCCCGTGAGCGCTCACGCAGGTGCTTCGCACGGCTCGGGCGCGCGTTCAAATGCGGCGGAGGGCGGTGGCGCGCAAGGGAATCGCAGCAGCTCGGCGGGCGTCAGCGCGGGCGGACCGACGCGCGCGACGGCGACGACGCAGGCGCCGAGGCTGCGCACGAGGGCCGACGCACACGGTCCGAGCCGCGGGTCGAGCCTGACATCCACGGCGGACCAGTCCTCTCCCGGCGGCGCCGCGCCGACGCAGTCGACGCGACGGGTGTCGGCGCGAAGACCGAGTCGGAGTGCCTTGAGAACGGCCTCCTTCACGGTCCATGTCGAGGCGACGATGCGCGCCCGCACATCCGGAGGGATTCCGGCAACCGCGGCCGCCTCCGCCGCGGTGAAGAAGTCCTCCACGAAGGCATGCGAGCGGGGCTCGCACAGCTCCAGGTCGACGCCCAGCGGGACCTCCTGCCCTTCGGTGAGAATGCAGACACACAGTGCCCGGCGATGGCTGAGCGACACGGTGAGCGGCGCCAGGTCCCGCCCGATCCGGACGCGCGGCGAGCCGTCCGGCGACGGCTCTATCGTCACCGCGGACGGAGCCACGATCCGTCCCCGATCGGCCAACCAGGCGCACACGAGCGACTTCGCCGCGATTCTCCCCAGAATCCAGTCCCGGCGTCGGTCCCCGAAGCGCAGGCGGCTCGCGACGCTCCTCTCCGGGTCGGAGAGCAGCTCCACGGGAGCGCTACCGTGCATAAGCTCCGGGACCGCCCTCGCGTCCGTGAGGGACCAGAGAATCACGCGACGCTCCCCGAGACCGCTTCGCGCAGCGGCCGCACGAGGTCGGCCGGAAGTCCCGATGGCAGGGCC
>Ga0172369_10004534_pt1 | contig 17565 bp, 10 predicted proteins | sample LakKiv25m_FD_114539 | JGI IMG/M metagenome (GOLD analysis project Ga0172369, IMG submission 114539) | Freshwater microbial communities from Kabuno Bay, South-Kivu, Congo - kab_022012_11.25m | ecosystem: Environmental > Aquatic > Freshwater > Lake | place: Democratic Republic of the Congo...
AGCGTCCCGCCGCGCACGTCGAAGCCGTACGCACAGGGGCCGTCGACGGTCGACGCGCGCGCGGCGACCCTCGCGTCGCGCGTCGCGACGGCGTGCGCCAGCGAGGACTCGGCCCCGGCCGCGCAGCGCACGCGCACGTGCTCCATTTCGAGGCTCCCCCCCGCGACGGCCACCGCCGCCTCGGAGGCGTCCTCGAAGGCGCACCCTGCGAGTGACACGTCGGAGCCGGTCGCGTCGACGCCGCGTCGATCCGCGCGGATGGTCATGGCCTCGAGCCGCAGGCGGGCGTTTTCGACCTTCACCGCGACGCCGCCGGCGGCGAGCACCGTGCGGCCGACCCCGGCGCCCCGCAGCGTCAGCGGCCTGCGCACGACGAGCGGCCCCGACCACGCTCCTTCGCCCAGTTCCACGACGGCGCCGGGCGGCGCGCGATCGACCCGGTCCTGCACCCGGGCGGCTCCGGAGCCCGGCTTCGCACAGGCCGCGGGCATCATGCACAGCAGCACCGCTGCCGCCCTGCGGGTCGGGGCGCTCGCGGGGCGGGGCGGGATCATCGTCGGACCCTAGCACGCGCCCCGCCCCCTCCCCGCATCGCGCGACCGATCCCGATCGCTCCGGGCCGCGCCGGGATTGAACCGGCGACGGCGCCTCGTTTTTCCCCGGTGATTCCGAACCCTTGCGCGGCACGGCCCGACGGGCTTCAGATGTTCACCCCAATCCCCGGGGTACGAAGAAGCGGGGAGCGGCACGGATGGTGTTTTGCGCTTGACGCGGGGCGCGCGACCTGCTACCGCACTGCGCTCGACAAAGGCAACGCTTCCGCATGGGCGGAGCGCGGTTCGCAGGGGCCCGGGAGGGCCCGCCGAGCAGGACCCCGAGGGGGTCCGGGAGAAGGCAGATGACGAAGGCGGAGCTGATCGTCGCGGTGGCAGGGCAGTACAACGGCACGATCACCAAGAAGATGGCGGGCGAGATCGTGGACACGATGTTCGACACGATCCGCAAGGCCATCAAGAAGGAGAGCCGGTTCTCCTACCCCGGCTTCGGCACGTTCACGGTGCGCACGCGCAAGGCGCGCAAGGGCCGCAACCCCCAGACCGGCGCGCAGATCACCATCAAGGCGTCCAAGACCGTGGGCTTCCGGCCGTCGCGCGAGCTCAAGCAGAGCCTGTAGAGGCGTCGACAGAGTCGACAGTCGACAGTCCAGAACCGACAGTCCGCGCGCCCCGCCGCATCCCCGCGGCGGGGCGCGGCCGTTTTCGGCGTTCGGCTTTCGACTTTGGGTGCAGGTACTCCTGAACGACGCGACCTGTTGGGCAGCCCCGGCTTTTCGCATGCCCGCCTCGGCGGCGCGCCCTCGGCGAGACTGGGTATCGACCGCGGCGGCGGGTACGCCTCACCCCCCGGCCCCCTCTGGTATCTTGTCGCCCCGGAGGGAGGCCCCCTGCCCACGGGTCCGAACCAAGACCGCGAGTGAGCTTCGATGCTCGCGAGGAATGACCCGGCTGTGCTCGGCAGAATCTACCCGGGGCTGAGCCCTTCAGGTGGAGAGCGCTCGGAGTGTCAGGCGAGGGGGACGGGCGGGACGCGGTAGGTCCAGCCGCGGACGGGCCGGCACGGGTGGTCGCCGACGATGGGAGTCCAGGACCGGGCGTCGAAGATGAGTGCCCAGGGGCAGGCACGGTCGTCGGGGAAGTGAGGCACTTCCGGGACGAGCCGGAAGAATCCGACCCACCTGCCGCGCGAGGCGACGAAGAGCCGGTTGGAGTCGGGCGCGGCGTCCAGGCCGCGGGGCAGCCGGCGGCAGTTCCAGACCTCCTCGGAGCGACCGCGACCGCGACGGCGCTCGAGCTTGTGCTCGAGCACGGCGGGCGACCAGCACACTCCCACGTCCATCGACGCCCCCGCCCCCCGCGGGCGCTTCGGTCCGAAAAATCGAGATTGTTCCCATGTCCTGCGAAGGGCGCAAGGCGCACCGCGTCGTGGCGCCCCTGCCGGAGGACCCATGCACTCGGAACTTTTCGTCGGGATCGCGCGCTCGTCCAGCGGGGGCAGGGGTTTCTGCGTCTGCATCGACGGGCTGGGCAGGCAGGTGGGCCAGACGCAGTTGGGCTGGAGCGCGCCGGGGCTGCGCGAGGTGCTCGAGCGGGTGCGGGCCGAGGCCGCCGAGGCGACCGTGGCGCTGGAGGCCGGGGGGCTCCGGGCGACATCGTGCGCGCGGTGGAGCTCTCGGGCGTGCGCGGCCGCGTGCTGGACGCCGAGGTCGTCGACTCCATGGTCGCGCTGCTCAAGCGCCGCCAGCAGACGCTGCGGGTGCGCGCGCAGTGCGTCGCCCTGCTCCTGCTGCTGTCGGAGGCGCGGCCGCGGCCCCTCGCGGCCGACGAGCGCCCGGTTGAGGACCGCTCGCGCGGGGCCCGGCTGCGTGCCGTGCTGGAAAGGCTCGGGTGACGCCGTGGACATCGAATTCCACAGGCTCGACCTGCGCTACGAGCTGCTGCGCCGGCGCAGTCCCGAGCGCGAGAAGCGGCTGCTGGCCAGTCTGGCCGAGCACGGCCAGCAGCAGCCGGTGCTCGTGGTGCCCGAGGGCGCCGGCTGGGTGCTGCTGGACGGGTGCAAGCGCGTGCGGGCGCTCAAGGCGCTGCGGCACGACACGGTGCGCGCCACGGCGTGGGACCTGCCGGAGGCTGACGCCCTGGTGCTCGAGCGGCTCATGCGCCACGGCGAGGGCGACGACCCGTTCGAGCAGGGGTGGCTGCTGCGCGAGCTCAAGGACCGCTTCGGCCTGAGCGGCGAGGAGCTGGCGCGCCGCTTCGACCGCAGCCCGAGCTGGGTGAGCCGGCGGCTCTCGCTCGTGGACGACCTGCCGCGCGCGGTGCAGGAGCAGGTGCGCCAGGGCAGGCTCGGGGCGCACGCGGCGCAGAAGTACCTGGGACCCCTGGCGCGCGCCAGGCGCGACGAGTGCGTGCGCCTGTGCGAGTCGCTGTGCGCGAAGGGGCGGCCCACGAGCCGGCAGGTGGGCGAGCTGTACACGGCGCTCGTGTCGGGCGGGGACAGGGCGCGCGAGCTGGTGCTCTCGGACCCGTGGCTCTTCCTGCGCTCGCAGGCGGAGGCGCGCCGGCCCGACCCGGAGAAGAGCCCCGCGGAGCAGCTGCTGGGGGACCTGGGCGCGATGGCGGGCATCGCCCGGCGGGCGCACCGGCGGCTGCGCCAGGGGGCCGCGACGCGGATGTCCGCCGCGGAGAAGGACGAGGTGCGCCGCTGCGCGGCGCAGACGCGCCTGGACACGAGGGCGCTGCTGGACCTGTGCGAGAAGGAGACGGCGGATGCTGGACCAGACGATTCGAGGGGCCATCCTGCGCCTGCGTGAGCAGGGGCGCGGCATACGCACGATCGCGCGGGCGCTCGGGGGCTCGCGCGCCAGCGTGCGCGAGGTGCTCGGCAGCGGCAGCGAGCAGGTGCCTCGCCTCGAGCGCGACGAGAAGGCCGCGCAGTACCGCGACGAGATCCTGGCGCTGCTGCCCGAGTGCAAGGGCAACCTCGTGCGCGTCCACGAGGAGCTCCTCAAACAGGGCGCAAAGCTCTCCTACCAGGCGCTGACCGCCTTCTGCCGCCGCCACCGCGTCGGCCACGAGCCCGGGGCGCCCGCCGGCCGCTACGAGTTCGCCCCCGGCAGCGAGATGCAGCACGACACCTCGCCGCACACGGTCGAGCTCGCCGGGTGCAGGCTGAAGGCGCAGACCGCCTCGCTCGTGCCGTGCCACTCGCACATGCTCTTCTTCCGGCACTACCCGGTCTTCGACCGCTTCCACTGCAAGGTGTTCCTGGCGGACGCTCTGGCGTACTTCGGCGGCGCGTGCGCGCGCTGCATGATCGACAACACGCACGTCGTGGTGCTGTACGGCACCGGCAGCCGCATGGTGCCCGTGCCGGAGATGGCGGCCTTCGCCGACCGGTACGGTTTCCGCTTCGTCGCGCACGAGGTCGGGGACGCCGACCGTTCGGGCCGCGTGGAGCGCCCTTTCCACTACATCGAGAACAACTTCCTGGCGAAGCGTCCCGCGCGCGACTGGCACGACCTGAACGCGCAGGCGAGGGCCTGGTGCGACGAGAAGAACGCCGTCTTCCGCGCGCGTCTGCACGCCTCGCCGCGCGAGCTCTTCGCCGCCGAGCGCCCGGCGCTCAAGCCGCTTCCGGTCTGGGTGCCCGAGGTGCGCCGCATCGAGCAGCGCATCGTGGACGTGGAGGGCTTCGTGAGCATGCGGCGCCACCGCTACTCGGCTCCGTACGAGCTCATCGGCCGGCAGGTGGAGGTGCACGAGACGAAGGACCGCGTGGAGGTCTTCCTCGGGCCGCGCCGGGTCGCATCGCACGCGCGCGTCTGGGACGTGCAGGGGCCCGACCGGCGCGTGGCGGACGGGGCCCACCGGCCCCCGCGCGGCCAGGGCCGCAGGGCGCAGCAGGAACCGCCCGAAATCGCGGACCTGCTGCGCGTGGCTCCCGAGCTGGGTGCGTACCTTTCGGCGCTGCGGGAGCACACTCCGGGCCGCGGCACGCTCGCCGCGCGGCGCCTGCTGCGCATGGTGCGCGACTACCCGCGCGGGCCCCTGGCCGCCGCCGTGCAGACGGCGCTCCACTACGGCCTGTTCGACCTGGACCGGCTCGAGCGTCTCGTGCTGCGGGGCATCGCCGGCGAGATCTTCCCGCCCCCGCCGCAGACCGACCCGGACGCCGGCGACCCGGACGAATAGGAGCAGGACGATGGATGACGAACTCGAACAGCTCCTCAAAAACCTGCACCTGAAGAAGATGCTGGAGATCCTGGATACCGAGCTGTCGGCCGCGGACAAGAAGAAGCTGCCGTACCGGGAGGTGCTCGCGCGGCTGCTGCGCGCCCAGTGGCACGCCCGCCAGGAGGGCGCCCTGCAGTGGCGCATCGAGCGGGCGCGCCTGCCCGAGCAGTGGTCGCTGGAGACCTTCCCCTTCAAGCGCCAGCCGGGCGTCGACCAGCGCCAGATGCGCACGCTGGCGGAGCTGGACTTCGTCGCCAAGGCCGAGAACGTCGTCTTCGTCGGCAAGACGGGCGTGGGCAAGACCGGGCTCGCCAGCTCCCTGCTGTTCAAGGCGCTGCAGAACGGCCGGCGCGGGCTCTTCATGCGCGCCCAGGACCTCTTCGACGAGATGTACGCCTCGCTGGCCGACCGCTCGTCGCGCAAGCTCCTGGATCGGCTGGTGCGCGTGGACGTGCTGCTCGTGGACGAGCTGGGCTACCTCAACCTCAAGCCCGAGCAGACCCACGTCTTCTTCAAGCTCATGGAAGAGCGCTACCGGCACCGTCCCACGATCATCACGACCAACCTGGACCACGAGGAGTGGCCCAACTTCCTGGGCAACAAGGTGCTGGTCGAGGCGCTGCTGGGAAGGCTGCGCGAGCGCTGCCACACGGTGCGCATCGACGGCCCGTCGCTGCGCGAACTCACCGGCTGAAGGCCGCCTCCCGATCCCGCACGTCCGGCCCCCGCAAGCCCGCGCTTCCGGGGGCTTCGTGCTTCGCGGCGGTGCAGCTCCGGCGCGCAGCCGCGGCGCGCGACGACGCAGCGCGGCCTTCGCCCGCAGCCTCCGCGCGCGAGCTCGCCACGGGCCGCGGACCCGCGACCTCCACACGCTTTCCCGACGGGCCCGTCCACGAGAGCAGAGACGGGTCACTTCTCGTGAGCGCCGAAGCGAGTGAGCCTCTGCCCCCTCCAGAAAGCCGCTTTTTCGCAAGGCCCGTTGGAGCTCGAACGGCTGCCAGAAGCGCGTTCCCAGCAACGCAGCTCGTTTCGCTGCGAATCCCAACAAGAACAAGAGCGTCCGGGATTCTCCGCGAAACGAGAGGGGGACGGGGGGTGAGGCGGGACGGCGCGCCAGCCGGCTCTACGGGTTCTTGCAGTGCGCGCGCATCGTGTCCCAGGGCGTGACGCACGTCGCCTCGCGCGCGGAACAGTCCTGGTCGTGCAGGCAGCGGGCGGCGCACAGCCGGGGCCCGGCCTCGACGAACTGCACGCAGTCGGGAGCGTCCGCGTGGCAGTCCTTCTGGCCCGTGCAGGTGTTGCCGGCCGAGGCCCCCCTGGGCACGCACAGCGACGGGTACACCGCCGGCAGGCCGCCGGACGCATCCGGGTTGAGCGCGACCGCCAGACACGTGCTGCCGGGCATGGCGGCGTCGCAGTCGGCGGGCACGCCGCAGGGCATCGTGCAGCGGTTGGAGCTTTCCTGCGGCACGCACAGGCCGTTGACGCACCCGGGAGAGCCCGCACAGTCCTTCTCCTCGCCGATGGCCACCCCGCCGGCGACCCGCGAACGGCACGCGAGCACCGCGTTGGCCGGCGTGGTCGCGTACAGGCCGCACGACAGCCCCCACGCGCCGCACTCGTCCTCGCGGCTGCAACGGCGGAACGCCTCGTTCACGCACAGCGCGATGGCATCGCCGCGCGCGGCGGAGAACCTCCGGCACGCCGGCGCGATGGGGTGCGCCGCCGGGTCGCAGTCGGCGTCGCCCGAACACGTCTTCGTACACACGCCGTCGGTGAACCCGCCGTACGGCAGCAGGCAGAAGGCGCCCGCGTCGCGGCAGTCCGACGAGCTGCGGCAGGGCGACCCCAGGCTCTGCGGGAACACCACCGCCACGCACTCGCCGTCCTTGCACCCGTAGCCCGCGGCACACCCGACGTTGGTGCACGAGCGCGCGCAGTGGTCGCCGGCCCACACCTGGTCGGCGGCGCATGCCGGTACCTTCCGGCACGTCTTCGCCGAGTCGCAGAAGTACCCGTCCAGGCAGGCGTCCTTCGAGTCGCACGCCAGCCCTTCCAGGTCCGTGTTGAGCATCAGCGAGCAGCCGCCGCAAAGCGCCGCGGCCACCAGCAGAGCAAGGATGAAGGATGAAGGATGAAGGATGAAGGACGGCTCGCCGCGAACGGGAGGGAGCCGAAGGACGCGTCGCGCCATTAAAAGCGCCCTCCGATGCCCGCGACGACCCCGTCGCCGAGCAGCCGCGCGAAGACGCCCGGGTCCGGCGCGCGCACGGGTTCCAGCGACCCGAACGGGTCGTCGTCGCCCGAGTCCGGCCGGTGCGGGTCGGGCGGCCGCTCCGGCGCGGTGTCGCGCCGACCCGGATCCTCCAGCACCGGCGGCGCCACGAGGTCCGTCTTCTTCGCGTGCGTGGCGCCGAACTGCAGCCAGGCCCACACGCCGGTCATGACGAGCCCGGCCCCGACCATCACGTCGGACGCCAGCGCCTCGCCGAACACGGTGCCCGCCAGGCCCTCGGTCTTCGGGTCGTTCTGCGTCATGCGGCGAAGCTGCTGGCCGTCCATGTACGCCAGTACGCCCACCACGCCCCCGGCGACGAGCAGCGCCGCGGCCCCCGCGCCGGTCGCGATGCGCGCCGTGCGCGTGTCCACCGAGTCCCACAGCCGCGCCAGCCCGCCCTTGAGCGGCATGGGCTCGCCGCGAACGCCCCGCGGCTGGTCGCGCGAGAGCAGCTTCGTGGCGGCCTCGTCCAGGGAGGCGGCGAACTGCGGGTCCTTCTCGGGCATCTCCAGCCCCGCGACCCCGAGCGCGTGCCCGTCGCGCGCCGCCAGCCGGTGCAGCTCGATCTGCAGCCGCCCCGAGGCACGCCGCACGCCCGCCACGAACAGCTCGTCCACCTCCACCGTGCGCGCCAGCGTGCGTGCCGCCAGCACCTCGTCGCCCGTGCCGAAACCCTTCTGCATGCGCTCGAGGAACGACAGGTACGGCCGCGCCCGCTCGGCCGGCACCAGCACCTCGGTCGCGGTGGAGCCCGGTCCGGCGCGCACCTTCTTCTGCACGATCGTGTAGCCGGGCGCCACGAGCGACAGGTAGTGCTCGCCGGCGACGAGCCCGCGCACGCTCGTGGGCGCCGTGCCGCGGTAGACGCCGTCCAGATACACGCGCGCGGCCACGGGACTGGTGTTCACGTCGAGCGAGCAGCGCGGCTCGGCCGCATGCAGCTCGCGGGTGCGCGTGATCTCCGCCGCAAGGTCGGGCGGGGTCAGCTCCGCCGGAAACTCCTTTTTCGGGAGCATTCCCAGCAGCCGCGCGATCTCGCGCCGGGTGCCGATGGGGTCCTCGCCCCAGCGCGCCAGAATGCGCATGACGAGCGCGTCGCCCAGCAGGTCGATGGTCTCCCATAGATTGCTCTCCTCGAAGGTCTGCACGGCGCGGTCGAACGACTCCAGGCTGCCGGGCTCCAGGTTGTCCAGGGCGCGGCGGCCGAAGGCGAGCGCGTCGCGGCCCCGCTCGCCCTTGTCGCGCCGGTCGGCGGTGCCGAGCGGGTCCAGCACCTCGACGGGTTCGGCGAACGTGTGGCGCGCGGAGCGTCGTGCGGCGGACTCGACGACGTAGGCGACCTGGGCGGCCTGGCCCACGGCGTTGTCGGAGAGGATCAGCACTACGGGCAGCAGCCGGGGGCGCGCCGGCGGCTGGGCCGGTGTGCCGGCCGGGGCGGGCCCGCCCGCGGGGGCGGTGCGCGCGCCGGCCGCAAAGGCGGAAGGCGCCGCCGCAACCAGCGCGAAAGCAGGCAAAAGAGCGTGGATGACCCGGGGCCGAGTCGCCATCGGTGCGGATACTATCAGCGAACGCGCGCCCATGCCGCATTCTCGGCTTTCGGCTTTCGACTTTCGGCTTTCGGCAGGGCGTCTTTCCCCGGCCCCGGAGGCGTTTCTCGGCTTTCGGCGCCCGACTTTCGGGACCGGGGCTTTTCCCGAACGCCGAACGCCGAAAGCCGAAAGCCGGCTTTTCTCACCGGCTGGACGCGCTCCGGGCCCCTGCGAGCGCGGTGCGGAAGGCGTCCCAGCTCCGCAGCGCGTCGACGGCGGCACGGAGCTGCGGATCGCCCTGCAGAGCGGGATCCGGCGTCACGGCCGGGTCGGGCGCCGGCGCCGGGGGAATCACCGAGGCGTCGGCCATCCGATGACTGGCGGCCGCGGGCGCGTCGTTGCGGATGTGGCCCGGCAGCGCCGACTCGCGCGGCGGCTCCTCGCCGGCCACGGCGGGCACCCACACGTCCGGCGGGATGCCGCTTTCCTGGATGGAGCGCCCGCTGGGCGTGTAGTAGCGGGCAATCGTGAGCTTGAGCGCCGAGCCGTCCTCCAGCTCGATGACCGTCTGCACCGAGCCCTTGCCGAAGCTGGTCGTGCCGAGGAGGACGGCGCGTTTCTGGTCCTGCAGCGCGCCCGCGACGATTTCGCTCGCGCTGGCGGTGCCGCCGTTGACGAGCACGACCATGGGGTAGTCGGGCTCGGTGTCGCGCTCGACGGCGTCCTGGGTTTCGGGCCGCCGCCCGCCGCGCCCGCGCGTCGTGACGATGTTGCCCTTGCGCAGGAACCGATCCGCGACGCGCACGCCCTCGTCCAGCAGGCCGCCCGGGTTGTTGCGCAGGTCCAGCACCACGCCCTTGAACGCGCTCCCCGCCTTCGTGCGCAGCTCCTGGAGCTGCGTGCGCAGCACCTGATCGGTCTTGTCCTGGAAACTCTTGATGCGCGCCAGCACGAACCGGCCTTCGACGAGCCTCGTCTCCACCGGCATCACGCGGATCCGGTCGCGCACGAGGGGGAAATCGCGCGGCGCGGTGAAGCCGGCGCGGAACAGGGTCAGCTTCACGAGCGTGCCGGGCGGCCCCTTGAGGCGCGTGGCGGCGTCGGGCAGCGTCATGTTGCGCGTGGGCACGCTGTCGATGGCCTTGATGACGTCGCCGGCGCGGATGCCAGCGCGGCTGGCGGGCGTGTCGTCGATCGGCGACAGCACCAGCAGCTCGTCGTCGCGCTGCGCCAGCTCGATGCCCAGCCCGCCGAACTCGCCCGAGGTGTCCTCGCGCATGGACTGGTATTCGCGCGGATCCATGAAGACGGTGTGCGGGTCCAGCGTGGAGAGCATGCCGCGGATGGCGCCGTAGACGAGCTTCGACTCGTCCACGTCCTCGACGTAGTTGTTCTCCACGTAGGCGAGCACTTTGGCGAAGATGTCGAGCTTGCGCCAGGGGCCGTCGGACTTCTTCGGCGGGGCGGGACGCGCGGGCGCCGCGACGGCGGCTCCGGCCTGCGCGAGCAGGGCGGGCCGCGGCTCGGACGGCGGGGACGAGAACGCCACCAGCGCGGCCGCTCCCGCGACGAGCGCCGCCGGCAGCAACGCCGCTCGAAGGCACGCGCGGAGGCGGTGCAGGTCGGGCTTTCTCACGCCATCTCCCGGGGCGTCGTGGACGCCGGCCGACAATCTAGCAGACGGGCGGCGGCTTCGCGAATTCCCCCCGGGGCGTCCGGGGCGCGCGGCCGGGTGCCTCGCCTGCGCCATCTGTGCTACTGCGACCCCTCGGACCTGCACGGGAGGCGGCCATGCGCGCGATCCGACGGGGCATCTGGACGGCGGCGTTCTTCGCATTCGCCTGCTCGGAAACGAGGCGCGAGGAGCCGCCCATCGACGACGGCGGCACCGGCCCGGAGTGCAGCGTGGAATCCTGCGCCGGTTGCTGCACGCCCGCCGGATGCGTGGTCGGCACCGACGTGACGCAGTGCGGCAAGGGCGGGGCGGCGTGCCTCGACTGTTCGGGCCAGGGCCTCTGCACGGCGGAGGGCCGCTGCGCCATCGCGCCGGATCGGGGCGATTCGTGCGCCTCGCCGCTGACGCTCGCGGTGGAAGGCGGCTCGACCACGATCACGGGCACGCTGGCGGCGCGCGCGGACGACGCGTCGTTCGGCTGCGGCGGCGCAGGCGGAGTCGACCTCGTCTTCCGCGCGGACGTGACGACCGCCGGCACGCTGCACCTGCGCTTCTCCCAGGACGGCGGCGGGAGGCCGCTGGTGGCGCTGCGGCGCGCGTGCGACGAGCGCGGCTCGGAGGTCTCCGGCGGCTGCGCGACGGGATTCATCTCGACGCCGGCGGCGCTCGACGCGGACGTGACCGCGGGCACGTGGTTCGTCTGGATCGACGCCAACGGCGTGGCCGGCGGCCCGTTCACCCTCGCAGCGTCGCTTTCGACCGGAGAAGGCGACAGGTGCGACAAAGCCTGGCCGCTGCCGCTCTCGCACGACGCCGCGAACGTGTCGGGAGGCTTCCTCGGTACGCACGCCGATCGCGCCCTCGCGTGCAATTCCTTCGACGGCCCCGACGTCTTCTATTCAGTGGATGTCCCCCGCCGCGCCAACCTGATTGCCGTCGCGCGCGGCAGCGGCGGCCGACGCGTCTCCCTGCAGGCTTCGAGGGCATGCACCGGATCGCCCCTGGCGTGCACGGAAAGCGACAGCGCGGGCATTGCCGAAGTCCGGGAGACGGTCGACGCGGGCGCGGTGATTCTCGGTCTGGAATCGTCGCGCGCGGCCTCCGAGGGCACGGCCTCGGACTATTCGCTCGACGTGCGGCTTGCGGAGCCTCCCGCCAACGATGCCTGCGCGGGTGCGGTCGCATTGGACCTGTCCAGCGGGCACGCCCGGGTGGCCGGCACGACGGCCGACGCGGCCGACGACGCACCCGCGTCCTGCGTCGAGGGCGGCGGCGATGTCTACTATCGGTTCACGACGAATTCCGTGCTGGATCTCGACGCGGACGTGCAGGCCGGGGAACCCGACGGCCGGCCGGGCATCGCCCTCATCGGCAGTCATTGCGGCACCACCGTGCGCGGCTGCGCGCAGCCGTCGTATTCGGGCAGCACTCACCTGACCTTCCGAGGATTGCCTCCCGGCACCTACGACCTGGTCGTCGACAGCGCGCCGGGACACGCTGGACGCTTCACGCTGGACGTCACCACCGCCGCCCGACCCAGCGACGGAGAGACCTGCGCCGGCGCGAAGACGCTGGCCTTCACGACGAACGCCGACGGCTCCCGCACGGCGAGCGCGACCGAGGACATCCACCGCTATGCCAAGGACGACCCGCTCGACTGCTCCGACGGATGGAACATCCAGCACGACGTCTCCTGGGCGTTCACGCTGTCGCAGGCGACCAATCTGACGGTCGCCGCGAGCTGGGCCGCGGTGGACGGAGGCATTCTGTACCTGCGCGTCCTGAAGGCGGATTGCATGCGGGACCATTCGCTGGCGTGCAACGGCGAGTACATGAACGACATCGACCCGGTGGAGCTGGGAGCCGTGCCTCCCGGCGAATACCGGATCACCCTGAGCGCCTTCCTCATCGACGACACCGTGCCGACCAATGTCCGCTTGGACGTCTCCGCCGTTCCCGCGCCGCAGGGCGAAGGCTGCGCGAATCCGACGGAGCTGGTATTTCCGCAGGGCGACGCCGGAGGCCAGGTCACGGTATCGGGCGACACCACCAACCAGATGCGCGACGTGGCCTATTCATGCGGCAGTTCGTCGAGCCGATCCACAGCCGGTCGCGATGTCGTGTATGCCTTCGCGACCACGCAGCCGATGAATCTGTCGGCGTCGGCGACGACCACCGACGGATACTTCCGCCTGGCGCTCTATTTGCGGCGAGGGTCCGAATGCGCCGACGGCGACGAGCTGGCATGCGACACGGACGGCGGAAGCTGGAACGCGGACAAGCACGTGGAAATCGCCGAAAACGCCCTGCCCGCGGGCCGATACGTGCTCGTCGTGGACGCGTCTCCGCGCCCGTCGTACACGTCGGACAAATCCGGAGGGCCGTATCAGCTCGTCGTGGGGCTCACCCCGACGCTGCCGGGAGAAACGTGCGAGAACCCTCTGCCGCTCGCGTTTTCCAACGGTGCCGCCGGCGGGACGGCGACGGTCACTTCCACCACGGTCGGCATGCTCAACGACATGGCCGTTTGCGTCGGCAGCGGTCCGGACGTCGTCTATTCCTTCACGACCGATCGCGAACTCGACTTCCGAGCGATCGTCACGACTTCCACCGGTCCGCGCGCGAAAGCGTATCTGTCCCGCGGCGTGTGCAACAGCGCCACGGATGCCGTGTGCGCCTACGACAATGCCTCCAGCGGACCCTTCACGCTTTCGGTTGGAAGCCTCGCCGCAGGCTCCTACAAGCTCGTCGTCGACGGCGACAGCTCCTACGGAGGCTCGGCGTACACGCTCGCGGCGAGCCTTTCGGCGCACCAGCCGGGAGAGACCTGCGTCAATCCGCTGCCTTTGGCTTTCACCAATGGACCCGCGGGCGGAACCGCTTCGACGACGGGCGATCTGTCTGCGTTCTTCGAGCAGGGAACCCCCTGCGGCGACAGCGATCCGGACGCGGTCTACACCTTCACGATCGACCGCGTGCTGAATCTCGTCGCGAAGGTGGAGCCCGACGCCGGGGCGCAGTCGCAGGCCACGCTGTCGCTCGTGCGCAACTGCGCCAGCATCGGCTGGAGCGATTGCTCCGCGTCGCCGTTCCTAGGGAAGGCCGAAATCCAGGCCGCGGGATTGACCCCCGGCACGTATCTGCTCGCCCTGGACGGCAAAGGCCCTTACCGCCTGAGCGCGACGCTTTCGGCGCCCGTCGCGGGCGACGGCTGCACGAATCCGCTGTCCCTGTTCCCGGCGGGCCAGTCCTCGGGCAGCGTCACGCTTCACGTCGACCCGACCGGCACCTTCGACGATCTGCGGCCTCCTTGCGCGAGCTACTCCTCGGGCACGCAGGATGTCTTCTATCGCTTCACGACCGCAGCGCCGACGGCCGTGCGCGCGGTCGCGACGACGGTGCAGCCCCACGGCTACGGGCCGTATCTCTACATCGTTCCCGCCGGATGCACCGGCACGTCGCCCGTCTGCAACGCCTCGGTCTCGGGGCGCACGAGCACGCTGGAGAAATCCCCGCTGCCGGCGGGCGACTGGCTGCTCGTGGTCGACACCAAGGGCGACTACGACATGTACCGCGGGCCGTTCGACGTCGCCGTGACGGTGGGTCCACCGCCGGCGGGGGATTCCTGCGCCAATGCGGTTTCCCTCGGCATTCCGGCGGCCGGCGGTGAAGTCACCGTCACGGGCGACACCACGGATTTCTTCGACGACCTGGACGCGACGTGCGAGGCGCACGGCCAGAAGACCCCCGGGCACGACGCGGTCTACCGATTCGAGACGACGGCGGTCATGAATCTGCGCACGCTCGTGCGGGCGGGAAACGCGACGTACAAGCCTTCGCTGTATCACGCGTCGGCCGCCTCGGGAGGGTGCGCGTACGACTCGCGGATGTGCGCATACGTTCCCTTGTATTCGGATTGGGAAATGGCGGATTTCGCGGCGCTTCCGGCGGGCACTCATTACCTGGTGGTCGACGCCGCGTCGGGTGCGGGACCGTTCACGCTCACCGCGCGGCTGATGCCCGTCGCCCAGGGGGAGTCGTGCGCGAATCCGCGGCCGCTCGCGCTGAGCAGCGGCACGGCGCACGTGACGGGAGACATCCGCGACTGGTTCCCGGACACGACGCCGAGCAGCCAGGGCAACTGCGGGAGCTCGATGACCAGCGGCGAGGACGCGGTGTACTCGTTTTCGACGAACGCGGCGCGCTATTTCCGGGCGACGCTGGCGACGACGGCACCGGAAACGGACTACTTGCCGGCGCTCTACCTGCGAAGCGGCACGTGTACGGGGACCGAGAAGGACTGCCAGACGGGCTCGGGCGGAACCGCGACCATTGCGGCCTCGGTGGCGTCGGGGCAGCATTTCCTCTTCGTCGACTCGACGCTCCGGCAGCAGTCGCACGGCGCGTACACGCTGGACGTATTCGTGGGCGATCCGCCGCAGGGCGATACCTGCGCCAATCCCATACCTTTGACGCTTTCCAACGGAGCCTCCGGAGGCACGGTGCGGGTGCAGGGAGACACGACGACTTTCCTTCCGGACACGACGCCGGGGTGCGGCAACAGCTACGGATCGCCCTCGGCGCTGGGGCGGGACGTGGTCTACTCCTTCGCGATCAACCGCACGCTGAATCTGACGGCGAAGCTCGAAATGACCACCAGCGGCTACGACGGTGTGCTGACCCTGCGTTCGTCCTGCGGAGGGGCCGAAGTCGCCTGCGTGGGAGGCGCGGGGGCATACAGTCCCAAGACCATTACGAGGCAACTGTCGGCGGGGACGCATTACCTCACGATCGACAACGGGATGAACGCGCGCGGGCGCACCTACACGCTGGACGTGACGCTGGCGCCGTGAAGGGCGCCGAATGGGGCTTTCCGCTCTGCCCCGGGCCGCGGGGGAGCGCCGGGCGCGGGAGGCGGGCGGCTACTCCATCGCCGCCGCGACGAGCTCCGCGACGTCGCGCGCCTTCATCTTCTCGTCGCGACCGGTCTCGGCGATGCCGTCCTTGAGCATGGTGAGGCAGAACGGGCACGCGGTCGCGATGGTCGCGGCGCCGGTGGCGGCGGCCTCGTCCACGCGGTTGCGGTTGACGCGCGTGCCGAGCTTCTCCTCCAGCCACATGCGCCCGCCGCCCGCGCCGCAGCAGAATCCCTGCATGCCACGGCGTTTCATCTCCACGGTGCGCACGCCCGGCACCGCCGCCAGCACGCTGCGCGGCTCGTCGACCACGTCGTTGTACCGGGCCAGGTAGCAACTGTCGTGGTACGTGACGAGCCCCTCGGCCGTGTCCTTCGTCGGCTTCACGCGCCCCTCGCGGATGAGCTCGTCGATGAGCTTCACGTGCGGCACGACCTGGTAGCGCGCGCCGAACTGCGGGTATTCGTGCGCCAGTGCGTTGAAGCAGTGCGGGCACTGCGTGACGATCTTCGTCACCCCGTACTGCGCGAACTTCTCGATGTTGGCCTGCGCGAGCGTCTGGTACAGATATTCGTTCCCGAGCCGCCGCGCGCTGTCGCCGGTGCAGCCCTCCTCCTCGCCCAGGATGGCGAAGCTCACCTTCGCCTCCTTGAGGATCTTCACGAGGGCGCGGCTGACCTTCTTCTGCCGGTCGTCGAACGAGCCGGCGCACCCGACGAAGAACAGGTACTCGAACTTCCCGCCGGCGGCGGCGAGGTTCGCGGCGACCGGAACGTCCAGGCCCTCGGCCCAGTCGGCGCGCTTGTTGGCGCCGACGCCCCACGGGTTGCTCTGCTGTTCCATTCCCTGGAAGACGCGCTGGGCCTCCTCGGGGAAGTCGGCCTCCATGAGCACCTTGTTGCGCCGGAAGTCCACGATGCGCGGCACGTTCTCGATGAGCACCGGGCACGCGGTCTCGCACCAGCCGCACGTCGTGCACGCCCATGCCGTCTCCGCCGGCACGATGCCGCCCTCGCCCACGAGCGGCACAAGCTCCGGAAGCTGCGGGCCGGCCGCCTCGGCGGACGCAGGCGCCTCGGCGTGCCCGTCGCCGTCGCCGTGACCGTGGCCGTGATCGGCCGGCGCGCCCGCGGGCGGCAGCATCGTCCTGGCGAAGAGCTTCCCGAGCGGCAGCGGCATCTTCGCCTGCACGTCCAGCACGTGGCGGCGGATGGAGAGGTTCAGCTCCTTGTGCGACAGGGGCTTGCCGGTGACGTAGGTGGGGCAGTGCGTCTGGCAGCGCCCGCACTCGGTGCAACTGTAGACGTCGAGGATCTCCTTCCACGACAGGTCGGTGAGCTTCGCGCTGCCGAACTTCTCGGTGTTCTCCAGGTCGAGCTGCGACAGGCGTCCGGGCGGCGGCAGGCGGCGGAAGTACACGTTCGGCAGCGCCGTGATGATGTGGAAGTGCTTGCCGTACGGGAGGAAGTTGCCGAACGCCAGGATGAGCACGAGGTGCGTCCAGAATCCGAAGCCGCTGACGTACGGGAGCGATTCGCGTCCGAACCCGAGCGCCAGCAGGCCCTTGCCGACCGGGGAGGCGACGAACAGGTGCGAGGGCCACTCGGGGGCGTAGACGGTGGACTCGACGCGCGCGAGCGCCAGCCGCCCGCCCTCGAAGAGCAGCTCCGTGATCATCAGCGCGGCGATGGTGAGCAGGATGGCCCAGCCCTCCCAGTGCAGCGTCATGCGCTCCTTGGGGCGCACCCAGCGGAACCACAGGAACACGCACACGCCGGCCAGAGCGCCCAGCACGAAGAACTCCTTGACGAACTCGTAGGCGTGGCCGGTGGGCGTGGCGGGGTCGAGCAGAGGCAGGTGGAACGCAGGGTCGAAGCCCTGGCCGAACAGGGTGACGGTGCGCAGGGCGAGCACCAGGAACGCGAAGAAGATGGCGATGTGCGCGATGCCGGGCACGCGCTCGCCGCGGTCGGGCATGCGCCGCTGGCCCAGGCCGAACAGGAACAGGCCGTCGACGCGGTCCATGGGCCGGTCCCAGCGCACTTCGTGCCGGGCGTGGAAGAGCGGCCGGATGCGCCGCTGCAGGGTCCAGAGGAAGAAGGCGCCGGCGACGAGCAGCAGCAGACCGGTGACGACGGGGTTCATGAGCGATGCCTCCGACGGTGCGGGCCGCCGCCGCTTTGACGCGGTGCGGCGTCCGCGGGCGCGCGGACGCTAGCACCGGTCCCGGGGGAGCGGCAACGCGCCGCGGTCACCGCGTCCTCACCCCCCGGCCCCCTTCTATGTGGACCCGTGCGGTGTCAAGGCCCGGCGTGCGTGTTGGTTTTGGCATGGCTTTTCCGATCGGGCGCCGCCCCGCGGCGCCCCCCAGGGGCCG
>Ga0172369_10004535_pt1 | contig 17561 bp, 16 predicted proteins | sample LakKiv25m_FD_114539 | JGI IMG/M metagenome (GOLD analysis project Ga0172369, IMG submission 114539) | Freshwater microbial communities from Kabuno Bay, South-Kivu, Congo - kab_022012_11.25m | ecosystem: Environmental > Aquatic > Freshwater > Lake | place: Democratic Republic of the Congo...
GAGACGTGCCCATGATGCGATCCAACTGCCCAGGACCGGCACTTGCCCACAGTGCCACGAACTTGTTTTGCCTCATCATGTGTGCCCTGAATGCGGGACTTACAGGGGCAGGACGATCCTGAAGATAAAAGAGAGCTGACATGAACGTGGCCGTGGACGCCATGGGGGGGGACTATGCCCCTGAATTGGTGGTTCAGGGTGCAGTGGATGCTGTTTCTGAACTCGGCATCAACATTATCCTCGTCGGTCACGAGAAACGGGTGGCAGAGGCCCTGAATGGTCATCCGACGGGTGGTCGTATCTCCTTCCATCACTGCGAGGATGTCATCCGAATGGAAGAGTCGCCGCTCAAGGCCTTGCGGAAGAAGAAGGATGCCTCGATCCGGGTGGCATTCGATCTGGTGAAAAGCGGCCGTGCGGATGCCGTCGTCAGTGCCGGCAATTCAGGGGCGACATTAGCAGCCGCTGTCATGACATTGGGCCGCATGAAAGGGGTGGATCGCCCCGCCATTGCGGGCATCCTCCCGACGGAGGGGGGCCCCGTTGTTCTAATTGATGTCGGCGCCAATGTGGACTGCCGACCGTCTCACCTGTTCCAATTCGGGGTGATGGCCAATGCCTTCGCCTCTTCGTGTCTCGGGATAAACAACCCAACGGTAGGGCTCCTGAGCATCGGCGAGGAGGAGGGTAAGGGAAATGAACAGGTCCGTTTGGCCCGCGAACTGTTTGCCAAGAGCGACCTCAATTTTATCGGAAATGTGGAAGGTCGCGATATTCTTTCAGGCAAGGTCAATATCATTGTGTGCGATGGCTTTGTCGGAAACGTGGTCCTGAAATTGACCGAGGGCACAGTAGCGGCCATGAGACGGGTCATCGAAAGGGAATTGATGGGTTCTTTCTTAGGGCGGGATGCCTTGATGCTGGGCCAAAACGCCATCTACAAATTCATCCGGAGACTGGACTACGAGGAGCACGGCGGAGCTCCCCTGTTAGGGATTAACGGCGTCGGGATGATCTGCCATGGAGGATCTTCGGCCAAGGCGATCAAGAACGCCATCCACATCGCGGTTCAGTATGTGAACAACCGGGTCCTCGAAAAAATGACGCTTCAATTGAAGACCTCAAAAGCTTGTTAAAGAGATCGAAGATAGGGAAGAACCATGGAACAGTCGCGCAGCAGAGTGGTCGTTATTACTGGAGGTTCAAGGGGAATCGGGCGCTCTGTGGCCTTCAGGTTTGGTGAAGAAGGCGCGCGGATTGTTCTCGCGCACTATGACGCAGACGACTCTGCAGCACAGGAGACCCTGGACACACTCAACCGCAGGGGGATCACCGCAGAGGCCCATAAGGTGGATGTCTCTTCATTCGGTTTTGTAGACCAGTGGTTTAAAGAAATTTTTAAGCGATTCGAACGGGTTGATGTCCTTATCAACAATGCCGGCATCACCCGGGATACCCTTTTGATGCGAATGAACGAAGGGGATTGGGACGCTGTTTTGGGCGTCAATCTGAAGGGCGTATTCAATTGCACTCGGGCAGTCATACGGCCCATGATAAAGGAGAGAAGAGGGCGGATCATCAATATTTCCTCTGTGGTAGGACAGATTGGAAATGCGGGGCAGGCCAATTATGCCGCTTCCAAGGCCGGCGTCATGGGTTTGACCAAAACAACAGCCCGCGAGGTAGCCGGAAGGGGCATTACCGTCAATGGGGTGGCCCCGGGGTTCATTGACACCGAGATGACGGCGGTTCTTTCAGATAGAGTCAAAGAAGAGTTCCTGCGTCAAATTCCGATGGGAAGGATGGGGACTCCCGACGAGGTAGCCGAGGCCGTATACTGGCTCTGTTCTGAGGCGGCCAGTTATATCACCGGACAGATTATTCACGTAAACGGCGGGATGTATATGTAGCGGCGGCAGCCTGTCAAGGAAAGGCGCTTTGAGACGTCGTCTCGTCTCCAGCCGACACGATTCAGCGTTTTTATATCCAGTCTGAGATAAAGGGCACAGCCTATTTTTGCAGGTATGCGTACGTAATTTAATTTATGGAGGTAACGGTTTATGTCATCGGTTGAGGACAAGATTCGAAAAATCATTTGTGAACAGTTGGATGTCCCTGAAAAGGATGTGGTTCCCGAGGCTTCATTCGTAGATGACTTGGGCGCCGATTCATTGGACCAGGTGGAGCTGATCATGGCGATGGAAGAAGAATTTGACGTTTCTATCCCGGATGAAGATGCGGAGAAGATAGCGACCGTGCAGGATGCCATTGATTATATCAAGAAGGCGATTAAAAAGTAGTTTCGGGGCTGGCCCCATGAGGGTTTTATCAGCAGAACCGCAGGGCCTCGACAGTCACACGTCGCCGCCACGGAGACGGGCAAACCTTGAACGATAACATCTGAAGGAGCAGGAAGATGGCCAGAAGGGTTGTGGTGACAGGGTTGGGAATGGTTACTCCCCTGGGAACCGGCGTCGAGAAAAGCTGGGAAGCTGCATGCTCTGGCACATCAGGGATTGCACCTATCACAAAGTTTGACGCGACGGGATTTGCATCACAGATCGCAGGCGAGGTCAAGGATTTCAGATCCCAGGACTTCATGGATAAGCAGGAGATCCGGCGCTTCGATATATTTATCCATTATGCCATTGCCTCAGCAAGGATGGCCATAGAGGATGCAAGGCTGAAAATTGACGCCAGCAACTGCTATCGGGTTGGCTCTGTGACGGGAACGGGCTTGGGCGGGCTTGCCACGCTGGAGCATTATCACTCTGTCCTTTTGGAGAAGGGACCCAAGCGGATCAGCCCCTTTTTTATCCCCGGGATCATTGCCAATATGGTCCCCGGACAAATCGCCATCGAGTTTGGCGCTAAAGGACCGAATATCTCCATAGAGACGGCATGCGCAGCCAGTGCGCATGCCGTGGGAGAGTCCTTCCGGATGATACGGGACGGCATTTCAGATGCCATGATCACCGGCGGCGCTGAGGCAGTCATTACCCCTCTGGCCCTCGGCGGCTTCTGTTCCATGCGCGCCCTTTCCACCAGAAATGATGCGCCGGAAAAGGCTTCCAGGCCCTTTGATCTGGATAGAGATGGGTTTATTATGGGTGAAGGTTCAGGGATACTCATCCTGGAAGAACTGGAAGGTGCGCTTGATAGGGGGGCGAAGATCTATGCCGAGGTCGTGGGTTACGGGCTGACAGCCGATGCCTACCACGTGTCAGCGCCTGATCCTGAGGGGGAAGGGGCAATTCAATGCATGAGGATGGCCCTTGATTTTGCCGGTCTTCGACCTGAAGCGATCGGCTACATCAATGCCCATGGCACCTCCACCAAGCTGAATGACCTGTCGGAAAACAAGGCCATAAAGGCGGTATTTAGAGACCACGCCTACAAGCTCTGCATCAGTTCTACAAAGTCGGTCACGGGTCATCTCCTTGGCGGGGCGGGGGGGGTTGAGGCCATTTTCACGGTCCTGACATTGAAAAACGGGATCATTCCCCCGACCATGAATTATGAGACGCCTGATCCGGAATGCGATCTGGATTATGTCCCCAATGTGGCGCGGAAAGCGAATGTCAAACTGGCCATGTCCAATTCATTCGGATTCGGGGGCACCAATGCCAGCCTTATTTTCAAGGCATATGAAGAAAATAGGAATTGAGGGATTATGAATTCAGGAATTGAGGAATTCGTGTACATCCTCATGAAAATCAGGGGTTGACTGAAGAAGCGATGTTAAACGGACAGAGACTTAAAGAGCTGGACCCAGAGGTCTACGGTGCGATCAGGGCAGAGCTTCAAAGGGAACAGCGAAGCCTCGTCATGATTGCCTCCGAAAACTATGCCAGCCGCGCCGTGATAGATGCCCAGGCCAATGTGATGACGAATAAATACGCCGAGGGCTATCCCGGGGCCCGCTATTATGGGGGTTGTGAATCGGTTGACAAGGTTGAAAGACTGGCCATTGATCGGGTGAAACGGTTGTTTGGCGCTGAGTATGCCAATGTCCAGCCGCATTCAGGATCTCAGGCGAATATGGCCGCCTATCTGGCCCTGCTCACGCCTGGAGACACGATCATGGGGATGGATCTCTCCCATGGCGGGCATTTGACCCATGGGAGTTCTGCAAATTTCTCAGGGAAATTTTTTAAACCTATTTTCTATGGATTAGATAAAAAGAGCCAATTGATAGATTATGGTAATGTCAAAAGACTGGCCCAGGAATTCAGGCCGCGGATCATTGTGGCCGGCGCGAGCGCCTACCCCAGGCGCATTGATTTTTCGGCATTTGCCGATATTGCCGATGAATGCGGGGCCTTTCTCATGGTTGACATGGCCCATATCGCGGGACTGGTCGCGGCCGGTCTCCATCCCTCTCCGGTGGGGAATGCGCACGTCATCACCTCGACCACCCACAAGACCCTGAGAGGTCCCAGGGGCGGGTTCATCCTATCTTCTGAAAAATTTGGCGACAAATTGGACAAGGCCGTTTTTCCCGGCACCCAGGGGGGGCCTTTGATGCATGTGATTGCGGCCAAGGCGGTTGCCTTCGGAGAAGCGCTGGATCCGTCGTTTGTCGACTACCAGAAACAGGTCCTCATCAACGCAGGAGTGCTTGCAGAGGAGCTTGTCGGTTATGGTTTCACCCTGATATCGGGGGGCACTGACAACCACTTGGTCCTGATGGATCTGACCGAAAAAGGGATCACCGGGCTGGAGGCAGAACGGCTTCTGGGCAATGCGGGAATTGTGACGAACAAAAACAGCATCCCCTTTGACAGGCGGGGTCCCAAAGTAACGAGCGGCCTGCGATTGGGCACACCGGCCCTCACGACAAGGGGAATGAAAGAACCCGAAATGAAGGAGATATCGCGCTTAGTCAGAGACCTATTGGAACATCCGGAAGACGCTCAGGTCCTGAAACGGACCCAGGGGATGGTCTCCGACTTGTGCAACAGCTTCCCGATATATGATTAGGAATTCAGGGATTGAGGAATTTAGGAATGCTGGAATTGGGGAATTGATATCTGCGTAATCTGTGGATGGGATTGAGGAACTCGGGGATTTAGGGATTGAACGGAGGCCATTATTCTTGATTCCTGAATTCATCATCTCTTAATTTTTAACTTGAACTCACGCCAGGCACTTCTCATGCCCCGACCTTCCTGGAATGAATATTTCATGACCATCACCGAGATGGTGTCCAGTCGATCCACCTGTCTGCGGCGCCATGTGGGCGCCATCCTGGTCAAGGAGAAGAGAATACTGGCAACAGGCTACAATGGCGCGCCCGCTGGTGTCAAACACTGTGAGGAGACGGGCTGCTTACGGGCGAATGAATCGGTGCCGTCCGGTATGAGGCATGAGCTTTGCCGAGGGTTGCACGCTGAACAGAATGCCATTATTCAAGCGGCCTGCTATGGAATTCCCATTAGCGGCTCGGCGCTCTATTGTACGAACAAACCCTGCATCATCTGCTCCAAGATGATTATTAACGCGGGCATCAGGACCGTATTTTATAAAGAGGGGTATGATGATCCCCTGGCGGACAAGATGCTGGCCGAGGCCGGCGTCCAGATTGTGAGGTTTCCACCGTGATTTGCCCCTACTGCACCCAAATCGACAACAAGGTGATTGACTCCCGACTCAGCAAGGACGCCAGGACCATTCGACGGCGACGGGAGTGTATCGCCTGCGGTCGAAGGTTCACCACCTATGAAAAGCTGGAAGACATCCTCCCGATGGTGGTCAAAAAGGATGGCAGGCGCGAACCGTTCAGCCGCGAAAAGATCATATCCGGCATTCGGAAGGCGTGTCAGAAACTGCCCATCAGCGTGGCCCGGATTGAAGAGTTCGTAGACTCCCTCGAGACCCACTTTCAAGACCTGGGGAAAAAGGAGATTGACAGCTCGGAGGTCGGGGAACGGGTCATCAGAAAACTGAAGGAATGGGATGAAGTCGCCTATGTCCGGTTTGCCTCTGTATACAGACAATTCAAGGATATCAAGGAGTTCATGTCAGAATTGGAAGAAATACTTAAGGCAAAGCAGGAGAAGTCGAATCCCTGAGCCAATTTTATTGGTGGACCCATCGTCAATTCAGCGTGTTACACGACCTCCCAGTGATGAATAAACACCCATGTCATGATCTGGACGCCACATTGATGCGGCTGGCCCTGCGAGAGGCCCGGAAAGGGTTGGGTCGGACCTCGCCCAATCCTGCGGTGGGGGCGGTCATTGTCATCAACGGGGAGGTCGCGGCAAGGGGGTATCACCGGCGGGCAGGTCTCCCCCATGCAGAGGTGGAGGCCTTGAGCCGGTTGGGGAACCATTGTCCCGAAGGCACCCTATACGTCACCCTCGAACCCTGCAATCATGTGGGAAAAACGCCGCCCTGCACTCAGGCGATTCTGAAGAGCGGCATTCGAAAAGTGGTGGTGGGGATGAAAGATCCCAATCCACGGGTGACCGGGGGCGGTTGTGCTTTCCTCGAGGCCCACGGCATTGATGTGACAGTGGGCGTCCTGGAGGCCGAATGCCGGCGACTCAATGAAGACTTCCTGGTATCTGTCAGAGAAGGACGTCCCTTTGTCATTGCCAAGTCGGCCATGACCCTGGATGGATGGACCGCAACATCCGCCGGGCACTCAAAATGGATCTCCAACGAGGAATCAAGGGCCTTTGTTAACCGCCTGAGGAACAGGGTGGATGCCGTGATGGTGGGGATCGGAACGGTCCTTGCGGATAACCCCTCGCTGACCACGCGACTGAAAAAGGGGAAGGGGAGAGATCCCCTCCGCATCGTTGTGGATACCCATCTCAGGATTCCACGCGATGCAAAGGTGGTGACCCAGCATTCATCCGCACCTACGCTGATTGTTACCGGTGAAGGCATGGCAGCACCGGATTGCCAGCCCTTCCGGGGAGGCGGCGTCTCCACACTGGCCTGCCCGCTCCGGGAAGGGAAAATCGATCTCAAGGCGTTGATGAAGCGGTTGGGAGAGATGTCGGTCATGAGCGTTCTGCTGGAAGGGGGCGCGGCCATTATGGGCTCCATGCTGAGGGAAAGACTGATCGATAAATTTTACCTCTTCAAGGCGCCCAGGCTCCTTTGCGGGGATGACGGTGTTCCCATGGCAGGAGGGCCGGGACCCGAAAAAATGGACAACGCCATGCTCTTGAAAGATATTCGAGTGAGACGATTTGGAGATGACATCCTAATAAGGGGGTATCCGGCATATAAGACTTGATACTGGATGCCTGATGCTGGATATCTCCATTGTGTTCAATCGTTAGCACTTGCATTCCAATGCGGCATAACCGCAACCAAAAATATCTCACACAGAGCCGCGAAGAGAGAGACAAAGGGAATTTCTGTCCGATTACTGGCCCGGCAGCCTGGCGATAATTCGTTCCCAGAGATCGGAGAGGACTCCCGAGGCCTTTCGGGAAGCCTCAATGACATTTTCTACCGAGGTCCGCTCCATGCAATCAGGGAGATTGACGTTGGTAATGACGGCGATGGCCAAGACCCTGAGGCCGCAGTGGACCGCGACAATCGTCTGCGAGACCGTGGACATGCCTACCGCGTCTGCGCCGATCATCCGCAAAAAGCGTGTTTCCGCCGGCGTTTCAAGGGAAGGTCCAAGGACGCCCACATAGACGCCCTGCCGGATCATCATCCCCGACCGAACAGCTTCCTCGTTTGCGATCCGAATAAGATCCTTTGGATAAGCCTGGCTCATATCAGGAAATCGGGGGCCGAACCTATCCAGATTGGGGCCTGTCAATGGATTCGACCCCTTCAGATTGATGTGGTCGGTCACGATCATCAGGTCTCCTCTATCAAACTGCGGGTTGAGCCCTCCGGCGGCACTTGACATCAGGAGATACCGTACGCCGAGACCGGCCATCACTCGGACAGGAAAGGTGACCTCCTGAGGCGAATACCCCTCGTAGAGATGTACACGGCCTTCCATGGCAATGATCGGCCTGCCAGCAATGTTGCCGAATGCCAGGTTCCCCTTGTGACCTTCAACCGTGGACCTGGGAAAATGGGGAATCTCTTCAAAGGGGATCCGCACCTCACCGGTGATCCTTTCTGTGAGCGCCCCTAAGCCTGTTCCGGTGATCATCCCGATCTCAGGTTTTGCATTCAATCTGGCCCGCAAAAACGTCAATGCTTCTGATAGGTTATCTTCCACTTAGAGTCTCCTTTCCATGTTCAAGCGTGCAACGATCTGGAAGTCCCCTTTCTAATTAGGCCTGCAAGGCCAAAATGTCAATAGATTGCAACGGGCCTTGATCCAGGATGCCAAAGAGAGGAGAAATTGGGGCGTCAACGCCACACTTTAGCGAGCTGATCACCTGTGTTTCATACGTATTTATATTGCGTAACAATTATAATTCAATGAGTTAGATGATATTCTGGTTTTCTGGCATAAAAACTGCGTGCCATGGTAAAACAAAGAAAAAATCTTGTCGCCGCACCGCGTTCGATGGATCAGGCAACGAAGTCCGACTGATATTGAGCACAACACAATTTAGATAATAGTACCTTATTGCCAATAACCCTGTCACAAAAAACAAGAAAATTTTTGGTCAGGTGTGGGGATCCTCACCCAATGCGGCTTTCCGATGTTTTTGGTGACAGTAGTTTTTTCAGATACTGGGTTGCGGGCTTAGCCCGCGTTAGACTATATAAGGAAATAAGATATGAATGAAAATCTAATTTTAAGATCGGTTTCATTGAAAAAGGTTGTTTTGGTATTTTATTTTTTATTGATTGCTGTTTTTTTTCACTTGAGTTTTTCGGCGAGAGAGGATTCGGCCAGCTTTTTGGTGTCTGATCCCTTAGAACCTTGTCACCCAAAACAAGAAACTCCTTGCGGCGTTCTGGCCTTGCATGAGCCCTTATTTATTTGTGGCTATGCCTTCTTGGGAGAAGGATATCCCACCGATTTTTCAAGAGGGGAGAATCTCGTGTCCCTCCCTCAAGATAAACAGGTGGAAGAACAGTCTGAAGTGGACATCCAGGTCGAGATACCGGCAGCCCTGGGGAAAATGTCTAAGCCCTATTATCCGATAATTATTAGGGCTGCAAATCGTTATAAGGTGGACCCGTCCCTTGTCAAGGCAATTATTATGGCTGAATCAGGGTATGATCCTCAGGCCGTCTCCACTGAGGGCGCCGCAGGCCTCATGCAGTTGATGCCAAGAACGGCCGAGGCATTGGGCGTGGAGGACGCATTTAAACCGGAGCATAATGTGGACGCGGGCGTCAAATATCTCAAACAACTTCTGGAAGAGCTTGACCACGATGTCGAACTGGCCTTAGCGGCCTACAACGTTGGAATTGGCATGGTCAGACGGCACCAAGGCATCCCCCCCATCAAGGCAACCCAGTATTACATCAAAAAGGTCTTTGCCTACTACCATTACTACAAGAACGAAGCCATCGGCAAAACCGACAGTGTATGAACCCGACGTATGGGTATCGCTTCTCTCTCCCTCTTATTCATCTTTTTCCCCTTTTCACCTTGACCTGTCTCTACCCTCTGATATAAGTATACGCCGATGTGACTTGGGGACCTGGTCGAATCGCTGACATACGCGATCCATGTGGGAAAGTCGAGAAATGATGCCATCGTACCGGCCTCTATGGTGCATCCCGAAACGAGAAACGCTGGTGTGTTTTATGATGTGATAAGAGGCTGTTAGGTATCGAATCCTTTTGGCACATCGGGGGATTCGTCAACATCGACTCAAAGAGAAGGCAGCAAGAGATGGAACTTCCGAACCCAGAAGGGCAGGGGAGATTAATCGCCCAGGTGATCACCCAAGGCCTTTGTGTCCGATGCGGCGCCTGCGTTGGAATATGCCCTTATTTTAGATACTTTGATGGCAAAGTGGTGATGATGGACCCCTGCCCTGCCGGGGAGACATTTCGATGCCTTCAGGTATGTCCCAGGGCCGGTTATGAGGGGACTTCCTCATTCCAACAGGAATACCCAGGCGATATCGGCGCCTGTCAGGAGATCCTGACGGCCCGGGCAACCGATGAAACGATCCGGATGAAATCCCAGTATGGCGGCGTCGTATCTGCGCTTCTCATCTATGCCCTTGAAAAGGAGATGATATCCTCGGCCGTTCTGACAGACGCAGGAGACCTCTTCGCGCCGAAGGGCAGACTTGTGCACACGAGGTCCGATGTCGTGGATTGCGCCGGTTCCAGGTATTCGGCCTCCGGGAGTTTATCGGTGATGAACGCGGCCATCAAGGAGGGCTATTCCCGATTGGGAGTGGTGGGTCTCCCCTGTCAGATGGAGTCCCTTGCCCGAATGCGCCTGGCGCAGCCGGATGGAGAGGAGAGGGCCAGGGCCGTGTCGCTCAAGATTGGGCTTTTCTGCACATGGGCTATTGACTATGCACGGCTGGAGGCCTACCTGGTCCGGCAGGATGTGAAAGGCCCTGTACTGAAATCGGATATTCCGCCGCCCCCGTCTGAGACATTCAAGGTGCAGACCCCAACCGGCTGGATGGATTTTCCCCTCTCAGATATCCGGCCGATGGTTCAGAAAGGCTGTTCCCTGTGTGAGGACATGACGGGTGAGCAGTCTGACATTCCAGTGGGGACGGCGGAAGGACGCGACGGGTGGAATACGGTGATTGCAAGGACAGATACGGGATTACAGCTTCTAAAGAGTGCTATTAAGGATGGCTGGCTTGAAACAGATGATCTGCCCGGCGCAAACTTCGATCATCTGAAGGAGGCTGCACGCAATAAGCGAAAAAGGGCCAGGCAGGCGGAACTTGACCGATCAAGGCAAAACGAGTGATCTATGAATAAAATCAGTGAAAAGAGTGGGAGTGAGGAACTCCTCCTTCAGGGAAACGAGGCTATTGCCCGGGGGGCCCTGGAGGGGGGCGTGAGGTTCTGTGCAGGGTATCCGGGCAACCCCTCATCAGAGATCATCGAGACATTGATCCAGGCATCCCATGACCTCCCGATCTACGTGGAATGGTCGGTCAACGAGAAGGTCGCACTTGAGGCCGCCGCAGCCGCTTCATTTGCCGGATGCCGGGCCCTGACCAGCATGAAGCAAAACGGCGTCAACGTGGTCTCTGACTTTCTGACCAACCTGGCCCTCTCCGGGACAAAGGGGGGGCTGGTCCTGGTGACCTGCGATGATCCGGGGGGCATATCGAGCACCAATGAGGAGGATGCCCGGCACTTTGCCCGGCTCGCGCAGATCCCGCTGCTCGAACCGGCTACACCCCAGGAGGCCCTGGAGATGACCCGGTGGGCCTTTGAGCTGTCCGAGATCATCGGAAATATTGTGCTGCTTCGAAGCGTGTCCCGCCTCTCCCATACCCGCAGCAATGTCCGGACAGGGGCGATTCCCGACAACGACACAAGACCTTGCTTTGACACGCGTATCCCCTTCCACACATTTCCTGTGGTCGTCAAGGACAGGGCGAGGTACGAGAAACTGAGACAGGCGGCCGAACGCTATGAGGCGTCTCCCTTTAACCGCTATGATGGCCCGGACAGACCGGAGACCCTCATCATATCATCCGGATGCGCGTGGAGTTACGCCGTGGAAGCGGTTGAGATCCTGGGGCTGCGCGAAAGGGTGGGGATACTGAAACTGGGGACCACCTGGCCCCTTCCGAAGAGGCTCATAGAGAGGCATTTGAGCCATTGTGATCGAATTCTTTTCGTGGAGGAGATCGATTCATTCCTGGAAGACAACGTCAAGTCCCTCGCGGCGGACCTCGGTGAAAAAATCGGTCTCAAGGGATATATGGGGAGGGCTTCAGGCCACATACCCCTGTGCGGCGAACTGGCGCCTTCGAACATCCTCCATGTCCTGGGAGACCTGTTCGACATATCTTGGGAGGATCGCGGATACCGGGACAATGTCTCAGATCTTACGGGGGGCGTCCTTGCTCCAAGGGAATTTGGATTCTGCCCGGGATGCCCCCATCGCGGATCATACTATGCCATTAAGACCGCTTTGGCCTGGGACAACCGGGACGGCTTTGTCTCTGGGGATATCGGTTGTTACAGCCTGGGATTGTTTCCCACCGGATTCAGCCAGGTGAAATCCGTGCATGCGATGGGTTCCGGGCTGGGCATTGCCTCCGGCTATGGAAAACTCGATAGATTCGGTTTTGATCAGCCCGTGATCACCGTGGTCGGAGATTCCACCTTTTTTCATGCAGGCCTCCCCGGACTGATCAACGCCCTGTTCAATCAGTCCGACATCCTGCTCCTGATCCTCGACAACAGCGCAACGGCCATGACCGGATTTCAGCCCCACCCCGGAAGTGGCAGAACTGCTATGGGCGTCCCGACCGTTCCGGTGGATCTCGAAGGTCTCTGTCGGGTATTGGGGACCCATGTGGAGGTGGTTGACCCCTACGATATGGAGAACACGGCCCAAACCATCTACCGTCTGATGCGAATGACCGGTCCCAGGGTCCTTGTCATGCGACGCAAATGCGCGCTGGTGCAGGGAAGGGAAGGGGGGTTTCCTTACCGGATGCGCGTCAAGCCGGAGCAGTGTCTGGGAGAGAGATGCGGGTGCGGACGGTATTGCAACCGGGTCTTTCGATGCCCCGGCCTGATATGGGACCAGCAGGCGGGTAAGGCCCGGATCGATGACGTGATCTGTGTAGGTTGCGGCATTTGCGGGGATATATGTCCCCAGGGGGCCATTGAGCGAGAGAAGAAATCATGATGAACCTGTTGAATCTGATCATCACCGGGGTCGGCGGGCAGGGGAATGTCTTGGCTTCCCAGATACTGGGCCAGGCTGCGGTCAAAAGGGGGTTGTGCGTCACCATCGGCGAGACCTTCGGACTGTCACAGCGAGGCGGGGCCGTGATGAGTCATATCCGGCTGTGCGAGAGGGGGAATTACGGTCCGCTGATACCGCCCAACATGGCCGATGTCATTGTCGGGTTGGAACCGCTGGAAACCCTGAGGACCGTTCTGGAATACGGAAATGAAGAGACGGTCTTTATTGCCAATTCAAGGCCGATCCATCCCTTGAATGTGATTGCGGGCGATGTGGAGTATCCTGATCCTGAATGGATTCGGAACATCCTAAAAAAGGCCGGCCGAAGGCTTTACTGGCTGAATGCAACAGAAAAAGCCCTGGATCTGGGAGGACCCATCATGCTCAATATGATCATGCTGGGCGCACTCTGCGCATTGGATCATTTTCCCTTAACAGCCGAGGATATCCAGGGCATTATTCAGACTGTTTTTCCTGCCTCCAAGCTGTCCGCAAACGTGAAGGCCCTGGAAATCGGTGGAAATCTGATTCGAAGCGATGAAAATTGATCTGCATATACACTCCAGAGGTTGTTCGGACGGTAAATTGACCCTCCCCGAGATATTCAAGGAGGCCCATTCGAGGGATATCGGACTGATTTCCATCACCGATCACGACAATATTGCCTGCCAGGTGATAGCTGTTGTCCTCCACGCCGAAGACGGCATACGCTATCTGTCCGGTGTGGAACTGAACATCTCTTTTTCGCATCCTCGATACAGGGATGGAAAGGCGATCTCTCTGGACGTTCTGGGATATCAATATGAAAGCGACAATCCTGCGCTGACTATCAAGATAGTGGAATTGATCGCGTATCGTCGGCATCGCGCCGAAGAGATTCTCGATAACATCAACCGGGAATTTAAAAAGAGGGGACTGGCGCCCTTTACGCGGAAAGACCTCGAGGCCATTGAGGAGACGGTGGACGGCGCCTTTGGAAGGCCCCATATCGCCAACTATATGGTCATGAAGGGGATTGTCGCCAGCCGGCAGGAGGCCTTTGACCGCTATCTGGTGGCCTGCAATGTGCCCAAGATGCCCCTTTCTCTTGAGGAGGCCTCCAGCCTGATTCGCGGGGCAGGCGGCAAGCTGATGCTCGCCCACGGCAATGACCCCAACGGGACCTCCCTGGCAGCCTTCACCACATCCATCGAGGAACAATGCCGGATCATTCGGGAGGCCATGCTCCCTTTCCTGGACGGGATCGAGTGCTGGCATTCCAGGCTGAGCCCTGAGACCACATCGGCCTATATTTCACTGGCCAGGGAAAATGGTCTGATGGTCTCGGGCGGGTCTGACTGTCATCAAGACCCGATTATCATGGGCACGGTCGATGTGCCGGCCTCTGTGGCCGGACAGTTCGGCATCGGCGAGGCGGAGAGGAGACCATGAAGGATATGATCATGGACCTTCAAGATCCTGCCGCCCTCCCGGATCCGACAGGGCGCGTCACGGTGGTCCAGACCCACATCTCCATCGTTTTTGTGGCTGATGCGTTTGTGTATAAGATCAAAAAGCCAGTGAATTTCGGTTTCCTTGACTTCTCCACCCTTGAAAAGCGGAGGTATTACTGCCATCGGGAGATCGAACTGAACCGACGGCTCAGCAGGGATCTGTATTTAGACGTCCTTCCGGTCACCCTTCAGGGGACAACTCACACCCTGAGAAAGACCGGCGGGGAGGCAGTGGAGTACGCTGTCTGGATGAAGCGGATCCCGGATGACAGGCTCATGAAATCGGTGTTTGCCCGGGATGAAATTACAGAAAATCATCTCAGGCAGATCGCAGAGGTCGTTGCCGGGTTTCACGCAGAGGCCGCCATGACCCCGGAGATCACGGCCTTTGGGTCCCCTCAACGGTTCAAGATCAATACGGATGAGAACTTCGAACAGATCAGCAGATATATCGGGATAACGGTTTCGAAGAAGCAGTTCCAGGGCCTGAAGGGCTGGACGGAGGATTTCTACCGATCGAACCAGTCGCTTTTTATGGAGAGGATAGCGCATGGTCGGATCAGGGACTGCCATGGCGACCTTCACATGGAGCATATCTGCCTGACCAAAGACCTCCCCATCTTTGACTGTATTGAATTCAATGACCGGTTCCGTTACAGCGATACCATCGCAGATATCGCCTTCCTCTTGATGGACCTGGAATACCGGGGGGCGGCGGACCTTGCCAGGACCCTCTGGGATTACTACAAAGACCTGGCCCGGGAAGAAGAGATGGATGCCCTCTTGACGTTCTACAAGGTCTACCGGGCAGTTGTGCGGGGAAAAGTGAACGGATTTCAAGTGGATGATGCGTCTATCGGCGAGGAGGAAAAGGAGAGGGCGGTCTTGACGGCCAAAAAATACTTTGAACTCGCAAGCTCGTATATAGGGATTTAAGAATTCAGGGATTTAGGAATTGTGGGATTAAAGGAAAAAATCTTTGTGGCTTCGTGTCGTTGTGTGAGATATTTTGGGTTGCAGTTATGCCGCGTTAGGAATTGAGGGAGTGCGGATTAAAGGAGTGTTGTCATGAGGGAACCGTTTGTGGAGTTTATGAAACATGAGTTGGGGCCAAAGACCGTCCTCATTGCCTGCGGTCTGCCCGCATCGTATAAAACCGAAACGACAGAGGTCATAGCGGATCTCAAGGGATACACCATTCTGAGATCCGACCTGATCCGGCTCGAGGTGCTCAAGAACGAGGATATTTTTGATGAAAAGGTCGCCTCCAATATGAATAAGCGGACCCTCGTGTATGACGAGATGTTCCGGATGGCGGATGCCCTGGCGGCCACAGGCGCATCCATGATCCTGGACGCCACATTCGTTACCCAGGCCCTAAGGCAGCGGGCCGCAGAGGTAGCGGCCCGACATCACATGATGCTGATTATTCAGCAGACCCAATGTCCCAAGGAGGTTTCCCTCAGGCGCATCTCAGAACGGACCAAGGAAAAATACGAATCCAACGCCCTGACCGAGCAGGCTTATACCAATAATGTCAAAAAATTCGAGCCGGTGGACTTGGATGACCTGAAAGGCCTCCACCCCGGCTTAAAGATCACCCATCTTCTGGTGGATACCGCATCGGATTTGACAGAGGAATGGTTCGTCATCGGAAAGGTGACGCGGTAGGGAAATGAATACCAGGATGAAAGTTGCGATAGAGTCCCTCAAGCAAAGAATCCTGGCTTCCAGGGGAGAGATCCCGGCTGATCGGGTCCTGAAAGGGGGCCGTGTGGTCAACCTTTTTTCCGGCGACATCCAGAAAGGAGATGTAGCGATTTTTAATGGGGTCGTCGTGGGTCTGGGCCTTGCCTATCATGGAAAAGAGGAGATTGACGTCAGCGACCAGTGGATTGTGCCAGGACTCATTGACGGACATCTGCACATCGAGAGCAGCATGCTCTCCCCTTCCCGCATTGCGGCCGCGCTCCTGGTTCACGGGACCACCGCCATTGTGGCAGACCCCCATGAAATCGCCAATGTCATGGGCCTGGACGGGATCCGGTATATGCTCGATGAGAGCGCCGGCATCCCGTTTGATATCTTTTTCATGGCCCCCTCCTGTGTGCCGGCCACCCACCTCGAGACCTCGGGCGCAATCCTGGACGCCTCCGATCTGAAGGAGCTCTTGAAAGAGCCGCGCATCCTCGGACTGGCGGAGATGATGAATTTCCCCGGTGTTCTCATGGGAGACCCCCAGGTCCTCGAAAAGATCGTCCTATTCCAGGACCGGGTGGTGGATGGTCACTCCCCCATGGTGACAGGATATGATCTTCAGGCATACCTGAGCGTGGGCATCGGTTCAGATCATGAATCGACCCTTCGACAGGAGGCCCTTGAAAAGATGGAGAACGGGATGATGGTCATGATCCGTGAGGGGACCTCGGCCAGAAATCTCGAGGAGTTGCTCCCGCTGGTCACGGAGAGGAATTCGCACCGGTTCTGTTTTGTCTCAGACGATCTTCACGCAGAGGATATCCAGGATCGGGGGCACCTCGATTTTGTTGTAAAAAAAGCGATCCGATCCGGTCTCGACCCGATAACGGCCATCCGGTTGGCCACGCTCAATCCCGCCGCCTACTTTGGGCTCCGCAGACGGGGCGCCATAGCCCCCGGGTATCGGGCCGATCTGGTCGTTTTAAATGATCTCAACGAGTTCGATGTCGCGGCCGTGTACAAGGACGGCAGGCAGGTGGTTAAGGATGGCGAACTGACTGATTCTCAGTGGGATTCTTTCGGTGTGTCGTTCAAACCACGCGGGCCCTTGTCTGTTGCCCCGCTCCAGGCGGATGACTTCGGCATTCCATACCCCGGAGGAAGGGCACGGATTATTGAGCTTGTGCCGGGACAGATCTTTACCCGCGGTTGCATGGAAGGCGTCCCGTCGGTAAATGGGTTCGTCAAGACAGACCCTGAAAACGACTTGTTGAAATTGGCGGTGGTGGAACGACATCACGCGACCGGCAATATTGGACTGGGCTTTGTCCGCGGTTTCGGGCTTCAGAAAGGCGCCATCGCCTCATCCGTTGCCCATGATTCTCACAATGTGATCGTCGCCGGAGTCACGGACGAAGAGATCTGCATGGCCGTCGAGGTGGTGAGGGACATGGGGGGAGGTCTTGCTGTGGTGCAGGGACATGAGACGCTTTCGAAGGTTCGCTTGGAAATCGGCGGACTGATGTCCGCACAGTCCATCGAAATTCTGGTCCCACAGC
>Ga0172369_10004547_pt1 | contig 17537 bp, 21 predicted proteins | sample LakKiv25m_FD_114539 | JGI IMG/M metagenome (GOLD analysis project Ga0172369, IMG submission 114539) | Freshwater microbial communities from Kabuno Bay, South-Kivu, Congo - kab_022012_11.25m | ecosystem: Environmental > Aquatic > Freshwater > Lake | place: Democratic Republic of the Congo...
GACGGTGGGCCGGAATTTGAGGAGTTCGGCGCGCAGTCCTTCCGGCAGCGCCTTCACCGGCCGTTCGGTATATTGCTCGAGATCGTGCAGGAGCACCTCGCCGCCCGCTTCGGACGCCTCTTCGCTTAGCAGACGACCAATGCCATGCGTCACCTTGTCCGTCAAGATGAACACACGATCGGCGGGTGTGATGCCCATACAAGTGCGCGCCGCCACGCGCGCGCCCGCGCGCATCGCTTCCAGTTGGTTGAAGGTGAGATGTGAAGCATCTGTGGGCATGACGCCTCCCCGGATCGTGAATGAATTGTCCGACCTGTATCGGTCGCAACAACGCTTATTCTACCACGTTCGGCCCACAGAGAAAAAATGTTGGATGCTTCACACGTCTTCAACCCACCTGAATCACTTCAGCCCGAACCCCTGCCGCTCCAGCACCTCCCGCAACTCCGTCCGCAACGCCTGGGCCACGCGCCGCGCGGAGTGCTCCGTCCAGCCGTAGTCAGCCAGCTCGCTGGGTTTGCCGGGCACGGGGACCTGCCGGCCGCCGTAGATGCCCGTGGCGGCCATCACTTGATCGTACTCGGCCAATTCGACGTCCTTCGGCGCAGGATCGTACTCTTCCCAGTGCAAGATCGCGGAGGTCGCCAGTCGCGGGCGGACGACCGGCGGCTCAACCGGCCAGCCGACCGTCATGCCGACGATCGGGAAGACCAGCCGGGGCAGCTTCAGCAGTTCGATCACCGCGGCCGTGTTGTTGCGCAGGCTGCCGATGTAGCAGATGCCCAGGCCCAACGATTCTGCGGCTAGCGCGGCGTTCTGGCTGGCGATGGCGACATCCACCGCGGCGACCAGGAAGTTTTCGACATAATCCGTGACCTGGGTGTAGCCGCGCAACGCGCAGGCGCGCGCCAGCCGGTTCAGGTCGGCGCACCAGGTCAGGAAGACCGGCGCCTGGGCTACGTGCGCCTGCCCGCCGCAGATTTCAGCCAGTCTGGCGCGCATCGCGGGGTCGGTCACCGCGACGACGCTGGTCATTTGCAGGTTGGACGAAGTCGAGGCGCGCTGGCCCGCCAGGACGAGCGCCTCGACGGTCTCCGGCGGGACGGGATCGGGTTTGTATTTGCGGACGGAACCGTGGTGGTGGATCAGGTCAAGGGTGGGGGTGGTCATGCGTTTGTGCCTCACTGCAAAGGGTTGATGTGGGTATCGTAGAAACCGATTGGTAATGCGGTGCTACGGGTGATCGTTGGGGTTGTCCACGGCCAGCCCCTCCGCGGACGCGGCCTGGAGCAGGCGGTCGTCGGCGCAAAGAAAGATCGGCCCTGGACGGCGGGCGCTGATGAGCTTTCGATGCACTAACAACGCTGTTGCCAGATGAACTGCATCGTATGCGCGTAATGGGTGGCGTTCGAGTAACTCAGAGGCATGACGCAGGATCGGCATGGACACGGCAACTAATTGATAGCGAGAGCGACAATCATCGCGAAATCTGCCGATCAGACGGGCATAATTCGTGCTTGTGACCGTGCCTTCTCGTACGCGGCGATTGAGAGCGCTCGTCATCTCAGCAAACGTGAGTTGGGTGGTCGCCACAACCGTCGAATCGGACGCCAGCGTCCTCTGAACCCAGGCGCTCCCCGATTCGTTCACATACTCTTTCAGGATTGCGCTCGTGTCCAGATAGTAAGCTACCATCGTTCGTTTCGTTCTTCAATGATGATTTCTGATAGCGGCTGTCCCATGCTGAACTTACGTCTCAACTCCTCCAATTCTATATCCGAAACGGGTGGAACGGTAGGCTCCCAATCCGGCTGGACCAACAGTCCGGCTTCCTCCAGAATGCGTATCACTTCCTCGCGTTCGTCCGGCTCGGCCGGCCGGGGCCGAATGATGATCTGCTCCTGTTCTTTGATCACCTCCACCCCGCGTTCCAACCATTCACCGAGCGCCGCGCGCGGTACCACTAGTCCTTGCGGAATCATCTGCGTTGCAATTGGCGTGCTCATTTTGTCCTCCGCCTCATCGTTCATGAAGTATAACGCCCAGGAGCGGTTCCGTCAACTGGTTTCGCGTACGCGCGCCCACCAGCGCGTATCCGCCAGGAGATTCGCAGCCATTTCGGGGTGGAGTTGGGGGATGATGACCGCGTGGATGAGCGCGGGGCCGGCGATCGTGTCCGCGCCGATCTGCACGGCGGCTTCGACATCGGCGACCAGGCCGTCGAAGAAGACCAGGCCGTGGCCGCCCAGCCCATCAGCCAGGCGCACCTCCAGCAGGTTGACCGCCGCGCCCTTGATCCCGGCGTCGGCGGCCGCGATGGCCGCGGCGACCGTGCGCGTCTCGACGATGCCGAGCGCGGCCACAGGCTGAGGCCGGCGGGCCGCGGCGATGGCATCCACCACGTGCGGGTGGACGCCGGGCAGATAGACGGAATCGAGCACCGCGGCCGCGCCGGTCAGTAATCCAGCCGCCAGCGCTTCTTCCACGTCGGCCACTTCCCCGGCCACCAGCACCAGGTATTTGCCGTTGTGGACGGTCCCCGCGACGATCCGGGCGATGGGCGCCTTTTTTGCCATCGCGTCCCCGGCCGCGATGCCGGCTGCGATGGAGTCGAATTCGATGAGGGCGAGAGCTGGGTGCATGGGACTGGAAACCTGACGAAAGATGAAGGACGAAAGACGAAGGGCGAAACTCAGACTCCTGTTTTGGTCATTCGTCGTTCGTCATTCGTCCGTCGTCAAACGATTCGGAAATGATCCACCATCGTGCAACGGCGCACGCGGGTGAACGTCAGCGCGTTGGTCAGGCCCTCGCCGGTGGGGCTGGCGATGGACATCGAGGCATAACCTTCGCCGCCGTAGCCCAGGCCGGCCAGGTTGGGGCCGTTCTTGACGAAGATGCTCGTGTTGACCGCCCGCGCCATCTTGCTGAGCGCCTCGATATCGCGGCTGAACATGCTGGCGGTGTGGCCGTAGCCGTGCTCGGACTGGACGGCCAGCGCGATCCCCTCGTCGGCGCTGCGGACGCGGGCCAGCGGCAGCACTGGCATGAGCTGCTCGGTCCAGATCAGCGGGTGATCGGCCGGCGTCTCGACCAGGATCAGCCGGGCGTCGGCCGCGCTGACGCCGACCTCCTTCAAGATTTTGCCCGCGTTCTGGCCGATCCACTCTTTGCGCATGACGCCGTGCTCGCGCGGGCCGCCGAGCTTCTCGAAGATGACCCGTTCGAGCGTTTTGAGCCGCCACGAGGGCAGTTCGACCGCGCCGTGCGCGACCAGCGCGGCTTTCAGCTTGTCCGCGATCCGATCCACCGCGAAAACCGCTTTTTCGTCCACACAGATGATGTTGTTGTCGAAGCCGGCCCCGAAGACGATCTGCTTGCCGGCCAGGTCGAGGTCGGCGGTCTCATCCACGACGACCGGCGGGTTGCCCGGCCCCGCGCAGATGGCGCGCTTGCCGGAGGTCATTGCCAGCTTGACCACCGCGCCGCCGCCCGTCACCAGCAGGATGCGGATGCCCGGATGCTGCATGAGCGCCTGCGCGCTCGCGACGGTCGGCTCGGCGGGCGCGGTCAGCAGATCGGCCGGCCCGCCCGCCCCCACGATGACCCGGTTGATGAGCTGGATCTGATAGGTCGAAACCTTCTTGGCGCTCGGATGGACGTTGAAAACCGCCGCGTTGCCGGCCGAGATCAGGCCGATGGCGTTGTTGATGATCGTCGAAGTGGGGTTCGTGACCGGCGTGATGACGCCGAAGACGCCGTAGGGTGCGCGCTCGACTAATGCCAACCCGCGGTCGCCGGTCCACGCCAACGGCTGGAGGATCTCCGGCCCCGGCGTCTTCTCGATGACGAGCAGGTTCTTCTGAACCTTGTCCTCGTAGCGGCCCAGGCCGGTCTCCTCGTGCGCCATGCGGGCCAGCACTTCGGCGTTGGCGCGCATGGCCGCGCGAATCGCCGCGATCAGCCCGTGGCGTTTCTCCAGGGTGAGCGCGTCGAGGCTGCGGAAAGCGCGCTGCGCAGCCGCCACAGCGCGATCCAGGTCGGGGTAGATGCCATCGCGGCCGGCGGTTGGCGGTTCGTTCCAGTCCGGCGGCAGGTCGGGGAGGGGGGGCAGTGTTGGCAGCGGTGCGCCGGATGGCTCTGGCGCAGTTGGCTCGGCCGCCGCGGCTGCGCCGCGGCAATTCTCGCACGGCTTGGGCGTCAGCTCCGCCTTGAGGCGTTGGACGATGGTCTCGATTTGGGCGTCGGTGAGTTGATCGGTCATCGCTCACACATCAGCTTCGGCCGCTTGACGCAATGCCAGGAACGCCTCTTTGAGGGGTTGACTGACCGCGCTATCCGGTTCGGCTAACACCAATTCCTGGTACGCATCCAGGTATGCAAGCCGAAAACGACGAAAGAAGTGGAGGAAGTGTCGCAAGAAGCCGATGCAATCCAGGATGACCAACTCGGTACCGCCAGTGCGATCATATGCCTCAGTTGCATAAGACTTTACGGTATCTTCGATCACATCGCTCGTGATAAAGATGTAGTTATGGATTCGTTCGTTTGCAGCGGCAATTTTCTGTAGGGCGCGATCAAGGTCATCAATCGTTACGCGCTTCAGCTTCATCTCGTATGCCGTGACCACATGATCGTCGCCTTCCAGACAGATTTCCACATCACCTAATGCGCCGGTTTGTTCATCGGCAGCATTGTGTCCCTTCAATGATAGCAATCGTTCGCCAATCTTGACGCCCGCGACTTGGTACGCCGCTGCGACAATCAGTACCGGCAAACGACTGCTATTCTTGCAGGCCAAGTGTTGCTCGATCAGCGCCACGATCGCTTCTGACGAGAGAGGCATGGCATCACTGGCCTGGCGTAACCCGGCTAGCAGCGTCGCCATACGACTGGTCTTTTCCTCACGCATCGCCAACAGGATACGGATAACTTCCGCCAGCAGGGCGTCGGCTGCGATTCTCCCAGCATGAACATCGTCCAAGAGGTGAAAAACATTGACATAGAGTTGCCGTGGTCGTCCAACCAACTCTAAATCGGTTGTCAATGTACGATCTATGTTCCGCAAGGCTGGGGTCAAGAAGGCGGTTGTGGAATTGCAAGGGAGACGATGGACATTAATGAAATGTGTAATGTAAGTTTCGTCATAATGACGCCCCGAATAAACATCGGGACCGCCAATTTCGGTGTAAGGTTTACGTAGATCAACGCTGGGCCGGTCTATTTTCGCCAGCAGGCAAGCCATCAATAAACGCACACCGGCGCGGTTACGCAAACAACGGCACACGTATTCTGCTCGTTCCAAAACTTGCACATCCTGAACCACCGGCGTCAGTGGACTCGATGCAGCGCGCGCTAACGCTTGCTCAAGGATGGCGGAGGGATCGTTCATGCCGATGGCCTTTCAAACAGTCGTAAAGTGCCCGTCCCATGCGCCAGCGGATCATAATTCATCCACAGTGCTTCGGTTCGCTTATCCTTCGTGGAGTGGATCGTTTTTTCGTTAGCGACGTATTTCCGCCACTTCGGCGGCGGATAGAGCTCATCCATCAGGTCGCACTGATAGTTCGAGATGGCGACAAAGCCCTGCGCCGCGTTGAGCGTGCGCGCCAAATCACGATGTTCATCATCGCTCATCTCATACCCGTAGGCGTTGTTGTCCCCGCGGGTCAAGTGGATATAGGGCGGATCGCAATAAAATAGTGTTTCGGGCGAATCGTACAGGCGGATCACATCCAGCGCGGGGCGATTCTCGATCTGCACGCGCAGTAGCCGCTCGGCGATCTCCGGGAGATCTTCGACGCTGCCCAACCATCGGCTGATGACGCCGCTCATTCCGGCGCGGCTCGTGTTCTTGCAGTTTGCCCATCGCCCCAGGCTGGCCGTCTGCGCCAGGCCGGTGCGCACCTGCCGGGCGCGGACGAAGAAACGCCGTGCTCGCTCCAACGGGCTGGCCGCCGGATCAAGTACACAGGCGATATCGAACTCCTCGCGTGAGAACGGCGTCAGACCGATCGCTTCAACCAGCCGCTCCTTGTCATTTCGTAACACGCGAAAGAAATTCACGACCTCACCATCAAGATCGTTGTACGTCTCAACCGGTGAAGGCGTGCGATTCAGGAGGACTGCGCCAGAACCCGCAAACGGCTCGCAGTAATGGTGGCATGGTGGGAGGAGCGGCAGAAGCCAATCCAGGTGCGAAAATTTCCCGCCATACCAGCCAAATGCAATCAGTTTCCGGTTTCGCAACCCGGTGACGGGCGGCGGCGCGACCTTCTTGGGCCGTGAATAGATGGCCGGTATGACGGTCGCATCACCAGCATCCCCGGCGAACCAGGCGCCTTCTGATCGAATTTCGACAGCCATACGTTGATCCGTCACAAGACCTTGTACCTCAACAAGCATCGCATTCAGTCTACCTACGACTGATACTCTCCCGTTACCTTCCGGTACTTCACGACGCCGCCCACTTCCCACTGATCAATGATCGCCATGATGACTGCGTCGCAGGGCCGCTTGTCGGTGATGGTCGTCTGCCGGGCGGAGGAACCGGTGGCATAGAGCACCAGCTCGCCCAGCCCCGCGCCCATCGCGTCTACGGCAACGACGTAGCTGCTGCCTTCCCGGCCCTCAGCATCCACCACCTTGAGGACCAGGAACTTCATCCCTTCCATCTTCTCGTCTTTTTGGCTGGCGACCACCGTGCCGACGACTTTACCGATTAGCATGTATTGCTACTCCTGTGGTTATAGCGATCGGCTTATGGTCTCGCCCGACGAACGCGAATGCCTCTCGGCGTAACCACGACAACATCACCTGCGAGATCACGCAAATCATAGCCAGCCAGAACTTGTTCGAGCAATTCTACAACTGGCCGAATTCCATCTTGGTCAGGACGCAGTAACAGGACGCCGGCGTGTGTGCCGGGCCGATGCGTGCGTACATCGGCGAAACCTTTGTCCGCGGTCACCAGAAAACGCTGTTCAGCTTGGATTGCCTGCCATAGAGCCGGGTCTTTTGTCCCGCCCATTTTCTGCTCAATGACGCTAATGGCTTCATACCCATGTTGACGCAGAATTTGGGAGATCGCTTTGGGCAGATCCTCATCTACTTTGATACGCATGGCTCTCTCCTAGGCATATGCCGGAAGGGGAGCCAGCGTGATTTCTTCGGTTAACGCGGCGGCGTATGCCAAGGCAGCCTGGATGTCTTCGTTCGCCAGTTGCGGATATTCTTCGCGTATCTCGCGCGATGTCATGCCCTCAGCAAGGCTGCCGACGATTATGCTGACCGGGATGCGGGTTCCTTTGATACACGGATCACCATGATGTAGGTCGGGAGCGATTACGATCCGTTCCTGCCACTTCACGCGAGCCATAGTAAGATCCCCCTGACATTGTGCATCTGCGATCAGCAGTCTTATAGCCCTGGCAATCCGAAACGATCATCGAAGAGCTTGATCGAACGTAGAATCTCGGCTTTGGCGGCCTCGGCGTTTTCCCAGCCGATGGGCTTGGTCCGCATCCCTTCCAGATCCTTGTACACCTCGAAGAAGTGCGCCACTTCGTTCAGGAAGTGCGGCGGCACATCCTTCAAGTCGTGATACTCGGAGAAGAGCGGATCGGTCGCCGGCACCGCCAGGATCTTGTCGTCATGGACGCCGCGATCCAACATGCGAAAAACGCCGATCACCCGCGCCTGGATGATGCAGCCCGGAAAGGTTGGCTCGTTGGTCATCAGCAGGATATCCAGCGGGTCGCCATCATCGTAGAAAGTGCGCGGGATCAACCCGTAATCGCCCGGATAGTGCAATGAGGAGAAGAGCACCCGATCCAGCACGATGATGCCGTTCTCCTTGTTGTACTCGTATTTGTTGCGCGATCCCTTGGGAATTTCAACAATCGCGTAGACGACATCGGGGATCTTCGGCCCCGGCCGCAATTCACGCCAGACATTTTGCATAGGCATAGGCGCTGACCTCCTTGTCTATCGCTGGGTCAATCACCCGAACCCGCATCAAGTTTCTGATCTGCGGCCGCCGGCTTCGGCCCACGGCCCAGCGGCAGCACCAGATCGACGTTTTCGTGCGGCCGCGGGATCACATGGACCGAGACGACCTCGCCCACCTTCTCGGCCCCGCGCGAGCCGGCCTCGAGCGCGGCCTTGACCGCCGCGACATCCCCGCGCACGATGGCGGTCACGTATCCGCCGCCGATTTTCTCGTAGCCGACCAGCTCGACCTTGGCGGCCTTCACCATCGCGTCCGATGCTTCGACCATCGCCGCAAACCCTTTGGTCTCGATCATGCCGAGTGCTTCTGCCATGAAATTGTCTCCTTGTCGGTCTTGCTGTGCTCAGTTATCATTCCCGCTTCCCCTGCTCTTCTGTCCGACCGCTCATCCCTTCGATTGCGGCGACCGCCGCGCCGTAGCCGGCCATGATGTCGCGCTCCTCGCCGCCCAGGAAGACACGGCCGAAGGAGCCGAACGCGATGACTTCCAGGATGTTGATCTCCGCCGCTTTTTCGGCCTCGTTGGCGGCCAGCGCGGCATAGCCGGCCGGCTCCACCTCCAGGACGTAGAGGGTTTGCCCGGCGAGCAGCATGTGGCCGTGGCGCATCCGGTTGATGAGCTGCACCTGGTGCGCGTCCACGTTGCGGATGATCTGCGAAGAGACGATGCGCGGCTTGCGGCGCTCCTCTTCGCGCACGCCGAGCGCGGCCAGGATGGCGGCGCCCGCGGCCCGCGTTTCCGCCTGGCTCTCGGAGTGGACTTCGAGCAGGCCGTAGAGTCGCTCGACGATCTGCATCCCCGGTCGCACCCGCGTGGCCTTCAGCGCCACATCGGTGATCCGGTTGATCTCGATGCCGGGCGAAATCTCGACCCAGAGGGACGCGTCGCCGGGCAACGGCAGAAACCCTTTGGCGACGGTGCCCAGGAACGCCGCATGTTGCGGCTGCAAACTATCCAGAAAGACATACGAACGCAGATCAACGGCCATCCCGACTCCTTGAAACTGAAAACCTTGCTCTGGCCGGTCTCTGACCGAGCCAGTTGGGCGTCTTCTACAAATGCCGCAACCGCACCACCGGATGGTTGGCGTACTCGTTCAGCTCGGCCGTGCTGATCCCGCTGACCTTTGCCAGGCGTTCAGGCGTGAAGAGGTCGGCGGCCTGGAGCCGGGCGATGATCTCCCGTTCGCTCTCGGAGAGCAGGCGACCGGTCAACACCGCCTGGGGCGCGGCGAGGAGCCGGTCTCGGCAGGCGACGCAGAGTTGCGCGTGCGCCAACACAAACAGCAGTTCGCGTTGCGACATCAGCTTTGTCCTCTCAGCTCGGCCATGATCTTGACGCCCGCGCTCGCCCCGATCCGGCTGGCGCCGGCCGCGACCATCGCCCGGAAGTCGTCGGCGTTGCGGATGCCCCCGGCCGCCTTTACACCCATCGTCGGCCCCACCACGCGGCGCATCAGCGCCACGTCGGCCGCGGTCGCGCCGGCCGGCCCGAAGCCGGTCGAGGTCTTTACGAAGTCCGCGCCGGCGTCCTGGCTGGCCACGCACGCCGCGACTTTTTCGTCTTCGGTCAAATAGGCCGTCTCGATGATGACCTTGACGAGCGCGCCGGCCGCATGCGAAACGGCCACGACCGCGGCGATGTCGGCGCGCACGACGCCGTACTGCTGGTCTTTCAGCGCACCGAGGTTGATGACCATGTCAATCTCCCGCGCGCCCAGGGCAATGCACCGTTCGGCCTCGAACGCCTTGGCTTCGGGCAGGTCGGCGCCGAGCGGGAACCCGACGACCGTGCAGACCTGGACGCCGCTGCCGGCGAGCAATTCGGCGCAGCGCGCCACCCACACCGGATTGACGCAGACGGCCGCAAATTTGTGCTCGGTCGCCTCGGCGCAAAGCTGGCGCACCTGGTCGGCGGTGGCGGTGGGTTTGAGCAAGGTATGATCAATCAGGCTGGCGGGATTCGCACTTGAGTTCATGTGGCCTCCTGCAATTCAATTCGCCGCGCTGAGATCGGTCAGGTCATACTGCGGCACGATGGCCCACAACTGCGGCGGCCAGTACGACAGGATCGCCTTACCGATGATTTCTTTTTGGGGCAGCGGCCCCCAATTGCGCGAGTCGCTGGAGTTGTTGCGGTTGTCGCCCATCACAAAGATCGTGTCTGGCGGCACCCGCAGCGGCCCGAAGTTGCGCGCGCTCGGGTTCGGGCCGAACGGTTCGGGCGCCAGTTGACCATTCACGAAAACCTGGCCGTTCTTGACCTCGACCGTTTCGCCGGGCAGGGCGATGACGCGTTTGATGAAGTCGCGGCTGGTGTCGAGCGGATATTCGAACACGATCACGTCACCGCGGCGCGGCTGGCTCACGCACCAGGTCTTGTTTAGCTTGACGCCGAGCGGCGGCGCCTCCAGGTGCAGCCCTGGGCAATAGGCGAAGCGGTTGACGATCAGAAACTGGCCGTTGTGGAAGTTCGGCTCCATGCTGATGCCATCAATGCGGAAATTCTGGATGACATTGCGGATCAAGAAGAACAAAACGAGCGCCATCAGGATCGTCTGCACGAATTCCTTGACGGCCGCCAGGAAAGAAATCCCAGGCTGCGGCGCGGGCGCGGCGGGCGTCGCTTCGAGCGGGTCGGGCGCCGGCTTAAGGGTTTGCGGCGCCGTTTCGATCGCTGCCGCGTCGGTATCAGTATCGCTCACGGGTCTCCTCTTCCATGCTTCGATCTGTGCGCATTATAGCACCGGCGTTGTCGCGTGGCAACTGGGGTCAGCCCAGACTTACGTGGCCGAAACCGCGTATTCCGTGCGCGTAGCGCGTAGAGCGCAAAACTGTTGGCACGCGCCCTGAGCCTGTCGAAGGGCGGCGCTTCGGCCCTCGCCTCGTTTCAGCGCAAGGTAAATGGTACAACCGCGCCCTGAGCCTGTCGAAGGGCGGCGCTTCGGCTAGCTCAGCGACCGTGCCCCCGACACATTTACGGTATACCCATTCCGTGCTGGATCATGTTATAATGGGCCATCCTATCGCGGAGGCTTCATCCATGTCCGAACCCTCGCCGCTTGTTTCGGCGCCCGCCCCGGCTGCGGCCGCGCCGGGCCGGCCAGACCGTTCCCTGCCGCCCTGGCAGACGTATCTGCTGGCTTTTACCGCCAGCGCCTGCTCGCTCATCATCGAGTTGGTGGCAGGCCGGATCATGGCGCCGCTGATCGGCGTCTCGCTTTACACCTGGACGAGCATCATCGGCGTCGTGCTGGCCGGGATCAGCCTGGGCAACTACCTGGGCGGTAAGCTGGCCGATCGCTTCGCATCGCGCCGCACCCTCGGCCTGCTCTTCCTGGTCAGCGGCCTGGCGTCGCTCAGCATTCTGTTCACCGCCACCGCCCTGGCGACCTACAAAGGCCCGACGACCTTTCCTCTGATGGCGCGCATCGTATTGCTGACCGCCGGCATCTTCTTCCTGCCCAGTTGTCTCCTGGGCACAATCTCGCCGCTGCTGGTCAAGCTGACGCTGCGCGACCTGACGCGCTCCGGCGATGTGGTCGGCAAGATTTATGCAGTTTCGACCGCCGGCAGTATCCTCGGCACCTTCGCCACCGGCTTTTATCTCGTGTCGCTCTTCGGCACGCGCGCGATCGTCCTAGGGGTGAGTCTGTTGCTCTTCCTGTTGGCGATCCTGTTCGGCGACTGGGGTGGCCGCGGGCGCGCCGTCCGCTGGGTTGGCCCCAGCGCGCTGCTGGTCGCGGTCGTCGTCGTGGTGGGGCTGTTGGTCAACAGTGGGAAGCTCACCTCTGACTGCTTGCGGGAGACCAACTACTACTGCATCAAGGTGAACGATGAGGAGCAGGGCGGCGATCCGGTCAAGGTGTTGGTGCTCGACCATCTGGTGCACAGCTACAACTCGCTGACCAAACCCGAGCGGCTTGTCTATGGGTATGAGTTCATCTATGCGGCGCTGACCGAATATGTGGTGCGGCAGCAGCCCGATCAACCGCTGCGCTCGCTGTTCATCGGCGGCGGCGGTTACACCTTCCCGCGTTACGTCGAATCGCGTTACAAGAACGATGCTGTGGATGTCATCGAAATTGATCCTGAAGTCACCGCGGTCGCCAGCGCGCACCTCGGCTTGAACCCTAATGGGATCATCCGTAGCCTGAACCTGGATGCGCGACAGGCCGTCGAAGAGATGCCCGCGGGCCAGATATATGACGTGATCCTGGGGGATGCCTTTCACGGCTTCTCGGTGCCGTATCATCTGACGACCAAAGAGTTCAACGACAAACTCCGGTCGCACCTGTCGCCGGATGGCATCTACATGCTGAACATCATTGATGGCCGGTCGGGCGATTTCGCGCGCAGCGTGGCGCGCACGTTGGCCGAAACCTTCCCGTATGTCGCGGCGATCCCGGTCGTCGAGAACTACACCGATCTGGTGCGCAACACCTGGGTGCTGGTGGGCGCGAACAAGCCGATTGATCGGGAGAAATACCTGACGGCCGCCGCGATCACCCCGCGGCCCGACATCGCCGCACACCTGTGGGACGGGGCCAAGCTCGCCGATTTCGTCGCGGCGGGCCGAGCCATCCTCATCACGGACAGTTACGCGCCGGTGGACAACCTGCTGGCGCCCGTGTTCGAGGAATCCGGGCTGTGAACTGCAGCGGATCTGCTTTTGCTGGATGACAAGCGGCCCGTTTCCCATGCGAAACGGGCCGCTTGTGGGTGAATGCACCCATCAGGTCGCGATCAGTAAGGTCGCGGGGCGATCCCCATCAGATAGCCGAAGCGCGCAATGAACTCGCTCTTCGAGAGTTTGGTCTGGGCGGCGATGCGTTCCAGGAACGCCTCATCTCGGGCGTGTTCCGGTTTCAGACGGATCATGAAGCGATATGCAGAGTGATAAATGGTTGAATCCACGTTGACCATCCGCACCCGCGTGCGTCCGGTCGCAGGGTCAACATATTCATCGTAGGGTACCGGCACAACCTGGCCGTTCTGAATGGTGATCGTGGCGTCGCTGCCGCCTTTTGCCAGGAAGTCGGCGGCGCCTTGCCCCATGCTCACCGTGTAATCAATGTCGAACGCGGTGGGGTCTGCGCAGCGCAGCTCATAACCCAGCTCTTTGTCCACCAGGCGCATCTTTGTGCCGACGCTAGCCAACGTTTTGGCGACTTCCTTCTTCAAGATATCCGAGAAGTTGACCTCGGCCAGGCGGATGTGGTTGTGTTCGTCGTGTTCCACCCCCTCAAGCTCGTGTTGATCTTCTTCCGCCAACTGCTCGACGATGCCTTCGGCGATCATCGCCACGCCGTAGCCGCGGCCTTCGGCCAGCCGGCGCAGGATCGAGGTCGCCAGGATGTCAACCACGTGCTGTAAGCGGATGGGCCGGCCGCGCCACTCTTCGGCGATGATGGTCAGGGTGGCGCCGGCGCTCTTGCCGATGCCCAGCGCCAGATGGCCGGCGTGGCGGCCCATCGCGACGATCAGGAACCAGCCGGGGTTGGTGCGCGCATCCTCCATCATGTTCATCGTCAGCCGCGTCCCCACCTCGCGGGCGGTCTCGAAGCCGAAGGTCGGCACGCCTTCGGGCAATGGCAGGTCGTTGTCAATCGTCTTTGGCACGTGCGCCGAAGGGATCGGCCGGCCCATGACGCGCGATTGCTCTGAGACACGGCGCACTGAGTGCGCGGTGTCGTCGCCGCCAATGCCAATCAGATGGGTCACACCGGCGGCTGCCAGGGTGTTCACGCATTGGATCAGATCCGCTTCCGACTTGGTCGGGTTGGCGCGCGCCGTGCGCAGGACCGAACCGCCCAGCCGGTAGATGCGACTGACGTCTTCGATGGTCAACGGGTCGGCGGCAATTTTACCGGCCATCAAGCTCTTGAACCCCTCGTAGATGCCGAGCACGTTCATGCCGTTGTTGATAGCGGTGATGGTGGCTGCGTGGATGACGCCGTTGATGCCGGGCGCCGGCCCGCCGCCAACCAGGATGCCCAGAGTTGGGGTAGATGAACTACTCATTGCTGAAACCACTCCTCCAGAAAAAAGATTATGAGACGCTTCATTATAGGCCACACAAGCCAAAGCTGATATGACGCGCGTCAGACAGCGCGGCAGTCGCCGTATTCGCGCACGGCCTCGACGAACGCCACGATGTTCTCGAACGGCGCGAAATCCAGATCGTAGGCCGGGCACAGCAGGAGGCCCGCCGGGCCGAGGGTTTCGATCCGGGTCTTGACCTCGGCCCGGATGTCGGCCGGCGCGCCGCGATCCCACAGCCCTGCGCTCCCCACCGTGCCCCACAGCGCCAGCCGGTCGCCGAACCGCCGCTTAATATCCAGCGCATCCATGCAGTCCGGCTGGATGGGGTTGATCACATTGACGCCGACCTCGATCAGATCAGGCAGAACGGCGGTGAAGTCGCCGTCGCTGTGATAGAAGATCAACAGGTCGGGGTTGACCTGCCGCGCCAGCCGGATCACATCGGCTAGCCGCGGCTTGAAAAACTCGCGCCAGGTGTGCGGGCCGATGATGGGCCCGGTGGACATGGCGATGTCATCATCCAGCAGGAGGATGTCAATCCCGGCCCGCGTCAGGATCAGGGCGTTATGGACGAGCAGCGCAGTGAGCTGGTCGAGGAGGTAGTGCGCCAACGGCTTGCGCAGACGCAGATCGGCCATGAAGTTCAGGAAGCCCCGCAGCCGGTAGCCAGACTCGAACAATTCGCCGCCGAGATGCGGCGGCGCGCCGGCCACGGCCAGGCCGCGTTCGTGATGGGTTTGCACCTGTTCATCCAACCCGCGATAGCGGTCCGGATGGGTCAGATCGGGGAAGACGTAACGCGCCAGCTCATCGGCCGTTTGGATCGCGCTGAGCGGGCCATGGGCGGTCAGTTCGGGGTGATAATCCCATTCGTGGTAGGTCTGCAACTGCGCCAGATTGCCCACATGAACGTCTTTCGGCAGCCCGCGCAGATAGCCCAGGAAGTCATTCTGCTCGGCGGGCGCCTTGAACTGGACGAAGCGCACATCCAGCCCGAAATAATCGCCCGGTGTGTCCGGGACGGTCTGCGGGAAGGACTCCTCCCAAAACGCCAACGCCAGCGGAATCCGGTCGGGACGGCGACAGGTCAGGGCGAGACGAACGCGTTCGCGAGAGTTCATAGGACACCTCGGCGTGATGCGATGGACGACGACGGACGACGGACGACGAATGACGAATGACGGACGACAGACGGCTGATAACTGACGGCTGATAACTGACGGCTGACAACTGATAACTGACAACTGACGCCTAACGGCCAACGACTCCCCGCGCCTTGTGCTCTTGCGGCAACAGCGCGGCGTAGAAGAACCGAAACGTTGGCGTCGGCACGTGCAACTCGGCGCCGAAACGCACCAGCACGCCGATCATGGATTCCAGCTCGGACGGCTTGCCTTCCATCACGTCGCGCTGCATGGACGCGGTCTGTTGGGGCGCCATGTTGTCGCAGAAGGCCATCGTCCTGGCGACGATGTCGGCATCGAGCGCGATGCCCCTGGCGCGGGCGACCGCCTCGACCTCGCGCATAGCCTCCTCCAGCAAGCCGCGTGCTTCGGGGCAGGCCATGATCTCACCAGCCGGCGCACGCGCCACCGCGCCTACCCCGCTGAACGGCGCGATGAAGATGAATTTCGTCCAGAGCGCCTTTTGGATGTCGCTGGTTGCTTCGGCGACCGCGCCGGCCGCCTGCAATGCTGCGACGATCGCCTGGACGCGCGGCGTCAGCGCGCCGTCCAACTCGCCCGCCACGATCCGGCGGAACTGGCTGATCTGCTTGATGACGCCCGGCGCGGCGATATAACTCCCCACCTGGCACAATCCGCCGATCACGTGTTCGCGGCCGAGCGCAGCCGCGGCGCGCTCGGCCGCATCAATGCCGTTTTGGAGCGGCAGAATCGTGGTGTGTGGCCCGATCAGCGGCCGCATGGCGGCGAGCGCCTGGTCGAAGTGATGGGTTTTTGTGGCGAAAAGCACATAGTCCACCGGCCCGACCGTTGTTGGATCATCGGTCGCCTGGGCCGGGCGGATCGTGAAATCGCCGTGGACGCTTTCGACCCGCAGGCCGCGCGCCCGGAGCGCGGCCAGGTGCTCGCCGCGGGCGATGAAGACGACATCCTGCCCGGCATGGGCCAACAGCCCGCCGAAATAGCCGCCGACCCCGCCCGCGCCCATGATTGCGACGCGCATGTGACCTCCATGAACTGTGAGTCGGGATGTGCGCTTACGGCTGACTGGCGGCCGAATCGCCGGCCCCGGCCTTGCGCCGCCGTTCCAAGGCGATGCTGGCATACCGCGCATATTCCGACGCTGGCCAGGTATCCAACACAGCATTGAACTCCAAGGTGGCCTGGGCATCCAACCCTTTCTTCTGGTACGCGACCGCCAGGTTGTAGTGACAGGCAGACTCGTGTTTGGCGCCCAGATAGCCACTCGCGGCTTCGGCCAGCACCTGGCGCAGGCCGGCGATGGCGTCATCGAGCTGGCCGCGCTGCAAGGCCAACACCCCCTGGTTCATCCGCACGATCAGCCGGCTGGCGTCGTCGGGCCACAGGCGTGCGGCCACGGCATAAGCGCGAGCCGCCGCCACCCATTCCTTGCGCCACGCCAGCGCGTTGCCCAGATCTACCAACAGCCGGGCGCGCATCGTGATGACGTGCAGCAGGATCAGAAAGAGCGCCGGGTTCATGGCAAAGCTGGTCGCCTGGGCCACACCCGCCACGATGATGACGATCACGCTGGCCTCGATCGCAAAGCGAGCCGAAATTCCCTCCTGGCGCAGGAACATCAGCCCGCCGAAGACCAGGATGTAGAGCAGCCCCAACAGGGCCAACAAGAGCGGCGGCGTCATAATTGCCTCCCCTTCGATGATTAGCACAAGTATACCGTTCGTGGGCTGCTTGGTCAATTCAGACGCCCGGTGTAGACGCACAGTTCGTCAGGGGGGAACGATCCCTGGAAGTGTCAGGTGTATGTTTTTTGGATTTTATTCTCACAAAAGACGCCGTAATCTCTGCATCTCTTCACGATCCCTTCACGCCCCTGGCGTATCATTCCTCAAAGAGGGGTGGATGTTGCGTCGCGGGAAAATAGAAATGACGCGTGCTTCTAACTGGGTGATCCCATGCTTGATTTTGTTGAGCGTCAGCATTGGCGTGGCTGGCTGGCCGGCTGCTGCGCTGGAAGCTGCAATCGTGACAGCTGTCAGCGGCGCGATCGGGCCGGGTAGGGCGGCGCTGCCCCTGCCAGTGCAGGCGGCCAATGTGACGCGGCTCGGCGCAGCTACTGTTCAGATTGGCTACGACCCCGCGCTGCTGCGCGTGACCGACTGCCAGCGCAACCCGGTCTTCGACGTGGGGCTGTGCAACACGGCGTTGGATCGAGATCGCGACGGCGTCGCCGATGCCGTACTCTTCAACGTCGTCTCGTTGAGCGGCATCAGCGCAGCGGGCAGTCCCGTCACCCTGGCGCAGATCACCTGGGC
>Ga0172369_10004550_pt1 | contig 17530 bp, 15 predicted proteins | sample LakKiv25m_FD_114539 | JGI IMG/M metagenome (GOLD analysis project Ga0172369, IMG submission 114539) | Freshwater microbial communities from Kabuno Bay, South-Kivu, Congo - kab_022012_11.25m | ecosystem: Environmental > Aquatic > Freshwater > Lake | place: Democratic Republic of the Congo...
CGTTCATGCTATGGAAGCTCGGCCTCTCTCGCATCACTACACACAAACAGAAGAAACAGTTATGGGATATGTGGAAGCGCCGGTTATATCACTCCTGAGCAACCACTTTGCTTTACATCAGCTTGATATTTGCTTATTTTGCAAAATCACACGCTTTGCCCCTTGGGATGTCTTTTTTTGTGTTTCAAGCAATTTCAAATCTGGTTGAACTTTCGAAAAAATCAAAACACGTCAACATTCTTCATTTTTTGACATACTTTACCTTTTTTCCAAAAATACTCCAAGGACCGATAACGCGGTGGTCGGAAATTCAAGAGTCATTTATCAAACCCCACATCTCTTATGTTTCCATATTTGATGGTTTTATACGGTTTTTCTTTGGTTTAGGAAAGAAAGTCATTCTTGCTGACAATATAAGCGTGATTGTTACTTCGGTATTTTACCTTCCCGCAACATCATTGAGTGTTACAGCTGCTTGGTTGGGTTTGTTAAGTTATACATTACAGATATACTTTGATTTTTCAGGGTATACTGATATGGCGCTTGGTTTAGCACAGATATTAGGGATACGCTTACCGGAAAACTTTAATTGTCCTTACTTAAGTACCTCAATCACGGAATTTTGGAATAGATGGCATTTGTCGTTATCCCGATGGCTTAAAGATTACGTGTATATCCCACTTGGTGGGAACAGAAAAGGGGAAAAGCGGACTTATTTCAACGTGCTGGCCGTGTTTGTGATTAGTGGTCTCTGGCACGGAACGGGTTTTCAATACTTGGTGTGGGGAATGTATCACGGTCTGTGGGTGGTAATTGAACGTTTGATTGCTAAAACACAACTGCGCATACCCTCGTATATCCTGCGCCCCTTTACCTTTGTTGTGATTATGATTGGGTGGGTATTTTTCCGTGCACCTTCACTAACTTATGCACTACATTACTTACTTGCTCTTGTATCATTCCATCGCTCGCTTACATTACCGTATACCGTTAAGGTTGCACTTGATACTTCAAAAATCGTAGTGATGATTGCTGGACTATTTATTACATTTGTCGGAGAACCTCTAACACTCAAGCTTCCAAAGCGATTGAACATAGCAAAACTTGTTGTGCGCGGAGTGTGTGCCGCTGGTGTGTTTATATACGCACTTGCTGTGATTGCAGCATCTTCATTTACACCATTTCTATATTTCCAATTCTAATATGCAAAAACAAACACGAAATCCCCACACATCTATTCATGTAAGTTTTATTTTGTTTTTCTTCTTTATACTCATCCTCCCATTTTTACAGCAGAAATTTGTTTTTGTAAAAGAATATAAGCTTGATGAGAATAGAGTAAGAAAGCAGTTTCCACACATTTCCTCGGTATTAAAATTTCCATCACATATTGTTGACATAGAGGCATATGTAAAGGATTCATTTGGTTTTCGTGATACCCTCATTCGTATAAAAAATCAAATTTACCTATCGCTTTTTCATGTCTCTGACAAGGTATATATAAATCCAAGTGGATATCTTTTTTCTCGTGAATTTGATAACAGATATCGTGCTGAAATTGATGCTGCTACGACCGCGCATTGGGAAGAGCTTTTTGCCAGAATGCGCTACCTTCAAGAGACGCTGAAACATCGTGGAATTACTCTCATGTTAGTTCCAATTCCACTTGCCGACAGCATTTATCCCGAGCATTTTTCAAATGTACCAAGCGTTGGTCATGGAGAGAAAGTGTATAGGAAGTTGTATGATTTTTTTGATCAGAATCACATAGTCTATGTAGATGTCATACGTGAACTTAAACTGCATAAAGAAGAACAAATCTACTATAGTACTGATATTCACTATACGCAGATTGGGGCGTTTTACGTAATGAAAGCAATGGTAAATAAGTTATATAAGCATATGGGAAAAAGAATAGTATGGGATTATCCATTACATTATGTATCTGATCCGTTTTCCGGGGAGCTTAACAAGTATCTTGGCGCATTTTCAACTTATCCAGACACAAATCAAACAATTGAACGAAATTGGCCAAAGTGTTCAGCGCTCGACGGTGATATATGGAAAACAATCTGTCCACACAAGAATGTGTTGCCACCAACCGTCATTTTTGGAAATTCCTTTATGACGTTGCTGTTACAGTATGGCCTTCCAGACGAATTTCAAACGTTGCATCCCTACTTAATTGCTGATTTACATACAAAACTACACGCACTTCCAAGAGATACAAAAATAGTTGTCATTGAGTTTTATGAAATAGACGTGTGGAATTTTCTCTACGGAGAAAGTTTTCCAGAAGTTGGAAGTTTATCAATTAAATGAAAATTCATTAACAATAAGTGGCGAAACGTACTATGTAGACGATTTTGAAATCTGTTTCACAATAAACTTTGGGCGCTGTTTTGTTTCTTCAAATATTTTGCCAATGTACTCACCAATAATACTGAGTCCCAATAGTTGAATTGCTCCCAAAAAAAGAATAATAACAAGCACAGTCGTAACACCTTGGGGTGGCCGTGGAAGCACAAATCTTAAAATCATTTGCGTAATAATGCCCACAAGAGCAACAAGAAACGTGGCAAGCGAGAGCAGTGTCATGAGCTGGAGAGGGGCATAGGAGAACGAAAAAATACCCTTTGTTGCCCAGTGAAAATTTTTAATTAAGCTATTAGTTGTTTTTCCAAAAAGACGTTCGGGACGTTTGTATGGAATACCGATTTGCTTGTATCCAACCCAGGCTCGTAAACCGCGCAAAAATACATCCCTTTCTGAAAATGTAAGAAGTGTTTGCACAACCTTACGGTCAATCAGTGAAAAGTCACCAGCATCTAATGGAATATTAATGTATGACATAGAATGAAAAATGCGATAAAAACACTTATACATAACTTGCATGAACAGAGGTGCTTCTCGTGAAATTCTTACACCATACACTACATCATATCCTTCGATCCATGTTGCATAAAATTTCTCGATTATTTCTGGAGGATCTTGAAGATCGCCGTCTAGAAGAACAACTGCATCCCCACTTGAAACAGCCATTCCGCTGATAAATGCCATTTGTGAACTAAAGTTACGTGTGTGATGTACGCCAACAACATGGTTATCTTTATGCACGAGTGCGTCTATGACAATTTCTGAGTTATCTGGACTACCGTCATTTACAAAAATAATCTCATATTCAACCCCAATTTTTTTAAACACACGAGAGAGTCTTTCGTACAAAATTGGAATAGCAAGCGCGTCTTTGTAACAGGCAATAACAGCTGATATTTTTTTCTTATTCATCGAATTTATCTTGATAAATTAATATAAAATGGCCCTGATGTTTGAATAGCTTGCGTAAAGTTTTTCTTTAAGGAAATGGGAGTTGTTGGCCAATAACTTTTGATGTTTTTAAATAGTGCCATAACATCGCGATCTTCTTCACACCAATGTGAGATGCCATCGTGAGCGTAGTCTCTGTCTCGTCCTGACCCAATAAGTTTCACAGGAATAGATTCATAGTTAACATAATTGCGAATGGTTTCAAAAGGTCGATAAAGAAGAAATGAAGTAATCGAATATGCAAATACAATTTTTCCTTCAAGAGCTAGACCACATGCAATACCAAGGAGACTTTGTTCTGCAGCTCCGACGTTAATATATTGCTTGGGATATTTATTTTTGATTTCATCAAAAAATCCGTATCCTAGATCGCCGGTTACAAGCATAACATTTTTGTTTTTTTTCATTTCTGCAGTAAGTAAATCAGAAAATGTTTGTCGCAAACTCATATCTTTTCTCCTGCTTGTTTGGTAAGTTGAATGTTTGCACCCTGATATTCATCGTTGCTCATGCGATGATAGTGTGCATCAAGGCCTTTGAGAAATGAGAAGTGAGTGACCTTTGTTTTACAAAAAAGAATAGCACTCTTTTTGCTTGTATGTGCAGTTTTGAGTGCGTGTGTAATATGAGAAATATTGTGACCATCAATGATTTTTACGGCAATGCCAAACGATGTAATTCTTTTCCATAACGCTTTAATGTTAACAGTGTCGTATGCAGTAAAACCGTTAGCATTTACTAACACTGTGATATTTTTAACAGGATAATCGGCGATAATGCGCAGTGCTTCCCAAATACTCCCCTCAGCGCACTCTCCATCAGAAATAAGACAATATGTGCGCTTGGTTGGTGTGGCAAGTGCAATTCCAACGGCAATAGGAAGCCCTTGCCCTAGGCTTCCGGTTGACACATCAATACATTTTCCTGGATTTCTGTCAGGATGAATGTGGAGTGAGCTGATGTTTTTTCGTGTAAGGATTTTTTTATGTTCCAAAACGGCATAAAGCGCAATTCCTGCATGTCCATTAGACAATACGAATCGCTCGTTTTTCTTTTTTACATCGTAGATAGTTGAAATAAGATCTACGCATGAAAGGCATGAGCCAAGATGAGAATATTGATGAGCGTGCGAAATATCTAAGATCTTTTTTCTCAAAAGAATTTGTTTTTGGTTGTGTTTTATCATTATTGTCTTTTCGCCAATATAGACATATTGCCAAGTTTTAGCGGAATTGTCAAGCTAAATAGTTTACTTAAAACCCCTTTCTTTATTGTAGTGAGAAATGCAATCTTATGCCCTTTTTTTATTGGAAGTAGTTGTGATAAATAGCGTAAGGTAAGCCAATTCCATTCCGATGCTGTTTTTACAGGCAATAGACCGTTACGCGCAAAGATCATTCGAAGGGTGTTCGCTTCATATAATATTGTGTGTTCGATATCGATAATTGGACTTTTTTCTCCCAAGATTTTTGCTGAAAGACTGCCAAGATCATGCTGGAATGCAAACACAAACCCACCAGATTCAAGAATATCGTAGATATCCTGTAGAAAGGTATTAGGATTCAAGATATGATCGAGTGTCTGAAAAATGATTACCAAACGAAAGCGTTTTTTGGGAAATAGTTTTTTTTTAAAGAAACCTTTAAGAATGCGTTTTTTGAGTGAATGATCGGCTTGTTCTATTGCACTATCACTGGGCTCTACTCCATACACATTCGTATATCCACGATCTTGGAGTGCTTTGAGAATAAATCCATTTCCACATCCAATCTCAAGAATTGCATCATTCTTGTTGATTTGACCAAGTACAGGTTTGAGCGCATTAAGATATGTTTTAGTAAGATTTGGCACTTCGGTGTTGTAGGTAAATTTACTTTTTTCATACAGTTTTTCGAGTATTTCTGGTGACACAACTGGATCTGAACGAAGAAGGCCATCGTGACTACAGCGCACCATTCTGTAGTGGAGTTTATCTGGCAATCTTCTTGCAGAAAAAATTTCAGTGTTTAAATCACGAAGAGAAAAATTTGCTTCATACACTACGGTATCGACATCATCATGTCCACATATCGCACAGACCGTATGTTTGAGTTTTGAATTTTGATTATTCATAGTGTTTCCTATTCAGCTGAAACCATCTCCATGTGAGTTTGAGTCCTTTTTCTAATGATGTTTTTGCTTTCCATCCAAATGTTGTTGCTTTTTTTGCATTACAAACCCAAACATTAGTATCCCAAATACGTTTTTGCATAGTGTTCCATTTGTATGTTGTGGTTTCCTTTGTCACTTTTTCTGCTGCAACAACAATAGCTTTCATCGTAGATTGTATGCCTGTGCCGATATTAAAGTACTCACCCCCATGCTTTGAAAGTTTATCAATCGAAAGATATGCATTTGCAACATCATCAACATACACCATATCGCGAGCAATGGTGGGTGATACGAGCTTCATTACTTTTTTTGTGAGTATAGCCATAAGGAGTGTGGGGATAAGACGTGTAGACTCTTCATATGGTCCATACACTGAGAAGAGACGAAAAGTAACAACTGGTTTATGCTCGCTTTTTGCAAAATATGAACAGAGTAATGTGGAGGCTACTTTGGATACTGCATAATAGCTTGCTGGTTCCGGAAGGTCAGTTTCTTTCATTGGCTTGGACTTAAACCCATATTCTGAAGAGCTTCCTGTATTGATAAAAAGTTTATACGGAATATCTCTTGTGGCATGTAACAGATTCCATGTGCCAAGTGTATTTGTTTCAAGAATGCGCACCGCATCGGTTTGAAATGGATAGGCTCCATATGCTGCTAAATGATAGATAACAGTTGGTTTAATCTTTTTCATAAGTGTTTCAAGTGAGAGGTAGTGAAGCAAATCAACGTAATGTACGTGACAAAACGGGAGAATATCAGCGATTCTCCATGTATTTGTTTTTTTGCGCAATGCTACATGTACTTCAAAACGTTTATCTTTAACGAGCTTGTGTAAAAGATATGCTCCAACAAATCCACCAGCTCCAGTGATAAACACGCGCTCTTTTAGTGTTTTGCTGTTTGTCATATATGCCTTTGTATACGTTCTTTTTACAGAATCTATTTAGGGTACCACACTTTTATGGTGAATGCTTCATATATTTTTGGTTTATTTTCCCACCATTTTTCCCACAACCTCAACATCTCCATAAGGAGTCACTTTCACTTGAAGATACGTATCATTCTCATTTCCCGTAGCAAGACTGGCATAAAATGTCATGTTGGACTTTTTTGCATGCGCTGATGTAAACCACTGAGATTGTGTTGCAAGATGAGGATCATGGTTTGCTGATATCACATGAACCCGAAGTGATGGGAAGTCTTTACATTTACGACGCAAGATATGTGTGGCATTGAGTGGATCATGAGTATCTTGCCAATTGAGATCGTGTGAAATAATAAACACGTTTTTAATGTCTGGAAGTTTTTCAAGTTGAAGGAGTGCGTTGTAAAGCCGAAGCTGTTGGTCTCTGTTTAAACGTGAATCTTTATCAGTCTCAAGGAATATAAAATACTCAGTTCTTGTAAAAAACGACTGGAAACCATGATCAAAGTATGTGCGCGAAACAAGATCGGCATTTCCCCCGCTATACAACATTGGATATGGTGCTTTTTTAGCGAATTGGTCAATAAAAAGTTTTGCAGAGGAAGATGATGTATCACTGATGGAGTCTCCAGTGAATATCATGAATGATGAGGGGAGTTCGGCAGTGGAAAAGGAGTGGGCGGAGAATATTGGAGCAATGTAAGAAAATTGTGGTGGGGTAAGAATAGGATCAAAACGACTACTTACAACAGTAAACTCGTATGGCGTAGTAAGAGCTTTCATCGATAGTGTTGTGTGCGTAAAAACTGATATGGGATCTTGACTCACGGGAGGTTGTAAAGGATGAAGTGTGTAGAGATTGCAGCGTTCATCACATCCAAGCGTAATGTAGTTCAAGTCATATGACTTTTTTACGTGCAGAAAATCTTGCGCATATTTTGAATGTGTATGAATACCGTAATCGCTGACAAATAGATTGGCATCTGTGGAAAGGAGCGCATTATATGTTGTATATAGATCTGATTGGTCTGTGATGCCCCACACTTGTGTGCGCGACGGCGCGAAAGGTTGGGATAAAGACAAGGGAAGAAGTTGATATGTGTTTGATGTATACAAATCGACATAGTACGGATTCAATGTGGTAATAAGGTACGTAGGAACATCTGGTTTAAGAGTAAGCGATGTGTTCGCGAGTTGTACTGCATAGTATGCAAAGTTTTTTGAAACATTTTGAAAACGCAGAAGAAGATTTGATCCAAAAAATCCAAATACAAGTATTCCCACACACATGAAAAGTATGCCACGGCGTGTTGATAAAAATGCATGAACGTAAGGGCGTTGAAATGTGCGGCAGGCCACAAAAACGGTAAGCGGAATACCAACGAGGACAATACCCAATTGTACGTGATTAAGAGGAACAGAGGTGAGGTGTAACAGCGAAGCAAATAACGATCCTATTGCTAGTGAAAAAAATGTTGTCTTAGGGTCAATACTTCGGCGAAGTAGAATATACAAAGGAAGAAGTGCGGAAAAAATAAGAATGATATTAAGATAATAAAATATTCCTGGAACATGAAAAAAAGCGAGAAGCGGAACAAGCGCGAATGCATACGGAGACAAATACGTTTTTAACGTTAGTCCATTATTTCTGCACAGTTCAAATGTGTGATGCTGCAAAAAACATCGGGCCACCGTGAGTTGTTTAAGTCCCTCGGTTGCTTCATTGATATCTTTGAGTGGAGTGCGTTCCATATATGGATTTTGATGAAGGAGGAAAAACGAAAGTATGACCGCCGTATACAATGGCCAATGTTTTACAAAGTGCTCACGAAGTCGATGAAATGGAGTAAGCAGTGTAAGTCGTTTTGTTGAAGAAGTTTGCGAGAGTGAGGTTGCTCGTACGATTCCCCCTGCCAATGCCCAAAAAGTGAATGCCACTTTAGATGCGGCAAAAACATCAAGGTAGAGGGCGGTGGTGAGAAGACCAACAATTGTACCCATAAAGCCGATTGAGGTTGCGGCAAAAAATCCATCTTTTCCTTGAATGTTTTTAGTCAAACTTTTGAGAACAAATAATGCAATACCATAAAACGTGATAAATCCAAGGATGCCGGTTTCTCCCAGTGTTCGGAGAAAATTATTGTCGGTGCTATCGGCTTCCATAAATTTTTTTGTATCCAACATTGCAAGCGTTCCATATCCGCTCCCAGTGAGTGGATTGTAGGACAATCCGGAAAGAGCTTGTGGCCACAGCGTATCAAGTCTAATGCCCATTGAAAGACCATACTTGAGCGCGTTAGGTGACCATGTGTTTTTCTCTTGTATTGTGGTGGTCGTGAATGTTCCGTCACCATTCGCGACTTGGATTGTCTTGGTTTCATATCCGTCACCCACTAGATCTGTAGGACGATCATTATATGTTTGTGTGCTCAATACAACATTCAGCGCCTTATCTTTTATGCGTTGTGGAAGAATAGTCCAGGTGGTGAATGCTCCAATGACACATACGAGCAAAGCAACAGCACCCCAAATACATCGCTGTCTTAGTGTTGGAAGTCGTAGAAGGTGAAGGAAAATAACAAGTCCTAGTGCAAGCGCATATCCCGCTAAGGCTGTAGCTGATCCGGCGAGAATGAGCATGCCTATGCCAGCAAGGTGAACTATTTGGAGTACAACAAAAAGAGTTACACGCGTAAGCACAGAGTGTGATCTTGACGAACTCAAAGAAAGTGAAAAAATAAGTGGAAGTGCAATCACAAGAAACGCGGCCAAATCGTAGTGACCGGCAAACGTTGATTGTGGTCGTGCACCATCTTGCAAGTAAAGCTTTTCGCCTTTGCTGTACTCACGATTCATCGTTGAGTAGACGGGGAAACGAAGATATTTTTGTCCCACGCCGTATCCCACAACGCCAATCACAGTAAGTACAAGCGTGGTACACACGATTACAAGCCGACGCCTTGTAGTGATTGATGAAAAGAAAAAGAAAAATAATGAGAAATACTCAAAATATCGTATGAGATGAAGTCCGCTTTTCCCTATATGAATGAGCTCAAAAGGGATTGTTTTAAGAAGAAAAATACCGAGGAGTATGGAGAAAAGACCAGCGCAAGCATAAAGAACAATAAACCAAAAATAACTTGTGTTCCATAGGATGCGTTTATTCCGTATGTCGCGCAACCATACAAGCCCCGTGAGAACAACAAGAAAATCCTCCGGCCTAACACGGACGATGTATCCCGGTAAAACATCAAAGAGTGGAATTTTTGGAAAAAGTGGAATAAATATGAGAAGAAAAATACTCAAAATGAACAGTGCGTGAGTGTGTATAGTAAGAAGAATTGTTCGAAGTTGAGGCATGATCTTTATTGTACTAGGGAATCTGATTTATTTCTTTGCAATGACAATAAAATTGTCTCCTTCCTCTGGATGTACTTGAGTCACTGTTGTTGCTTTAAGGAGATCTTTGTAGTTTGTTTTCATGCCATGCAAAATCCATCTCCCACCCAGGCGCGCCATAAAATCCTGTAGCATACTGTTTTGGCGAAGGAGAGTGTATATTTCAAATTTAATTTTATGGAAGAAACCACGTTTTGGTTTTATTGCATCAGCGCCTTTTTCCATAAGTTTATGGCAGATGTTATTTGTAGTTTGGAGAATCTCAACTTTGTTGAACAGATGATGTTTTTTAAACAGTGTTTTGATTTCATCGTAATAGTATTCATGTAAATGAGGAAGTACAAATCGGTACTTTTTATTTTCGCTCGGATTGGTATAAAACAAATCTTGGCAATGTGTGCGATTCGGCGTGCCGATAACTGCTATTCCACCACTTTTTAAAATTCGCGCGATTTCACACACATAGGTATCAGCATCTTTTTTGGCAATATGTTCAAGGACATGAGATGACACGATGAAATCAAACGTGTGCGCAGGAAATGGAAGTATTTTCCCATTATGCTTTACAAAAGTTACGCCATGTTTGCGATACTGCAATTGAGCATATGCAATACATGCGGATGAATAATCGATACCAAAGTATTCATACCCATTCTTTTTTACAACGCTTTTTACAAATGAAATGTTGCGTCCAGTTCCACACCCTAAATCTAATACAGAAACCGTTTTCTTTTTGTCATTTTTTAATATTTCGGCAAAAGTGAGGTATACAGGAATACTATTTGCATAGTGCATAAATGGAATACGATTTTCACCAGCACCTTCTTTTGCAACATTAGTTGGAATTTCACCAATGGGGTTGCGTTGGCTCCATCGGTAAAATTCAAAACCTTGTTTTGAAAGCGATGTGATCATTTTTCTCCTTCTATGAAGCAGATGTTTAGATCTGTAACCTGTGCAAATGCGTGAAATGCTGCTGAAGATTGGGGGCAATATACAACAAGATTTTTGGGGAGGTTATGCATGATTGAAAGAAATTGAATGCATCGTTCTGGATTATACGTAAGAATTCCTGGTGTAAAATGATATGTTTTTGCGAGTGCAAAAAAGAATTGAAGGAGATTTACATTGTTGAGCGCAATGGCCATATCTGTCATTTGATTGTGAAGAATCCATGTTAAGCGCTTTGAGGATGATGCAAGAATTTCAAGTTCACACAACAATGTAATGCCAGTCGCAAAATCTTTTTTGACAAGAAGTGGGAGAAATTTGAGGTTCTGTATTCCAAGATGTAAGCATGCAAAAAGTGAAAGATTGCGTACACGCCGAAGAATGATGCTTATTTGTGATCCCGAAGTCATTTCACGTGCAATTGCGCCAACGTCTGGAACAAGCGCTTTTGTGAGAAATGGTGTGGTAACAATCATGCGCGTATTCCTTTGGCATAACAAGTTTGAATAATATCCTCAGTGTGCAATGCGTTTTGAAGCGAATTTGGTATATGTTTTTTGGTTCCATGTATTGCGCGGATAAATTCAAGGTTTTCAACATAGTACGCTTCACCGAATGCGTGTGGATTAATTGTAAAAAGATTCGGTTCTTGTGGGGATAATTTCTCAAACGGAATGTGAGTGGTTTTTCCAGCCTTTTTGATTGTAATATCTGTTGAATTTGCAATGATTTCCGCTTTTTCGCATCGACATGTTATTCGATAATCTGCAATGTGTTTCCCTTTTACGCTCCACGACAGTGACACTTGACCCTCAAATGTGGGATAGATGAAAGTAAAATGTGCTTCATCCTCAACTTCGGAAGAATATTTTTGCTTGAGTATTCCAGTAACATGTTTGGGTTTTCCAAAACAAGCATGTATGATGGAAAACAAGTGTGGTCCGGGGTTCATAAGCACACCCCCTCCAGAAAGTTTCTTTGTAAACATCCACCCTTTTTTGGGTGATAATACTTCGCTGTGTTGAAATAGTGCGGCAAATGAAATTACTTTCCCGTATCGTTTTGTATGAATGATTCGCATAAATTCCTGAAAAGGTCTGTGATATAAAAGGGTATATCCCGTATGCACGATTGTTGCAGGGTGTAACTGGCGTAACTCACGAATTTGATCATCATTCAATGCAACTGGTTTTTCAATAAAAACATGTAGTTTATTTGCAAGTGCTTCTTTTAAAAGTTCCATGTGTACACATGTTGGAGTAATGATATATACCGCATCGAGTTTTTTATGCTGTAAAGCCTGTTTGAGTGAAGGAAAAAATGTTCCGGGAATGCCCATGCTTGTAAATGTGGTGACAAGTTTTGGATTTGTATCAATAAGTGCAACAATATCTACGTTTGGTATGGTACGCAACAAAGTTGCGTGGAGCATGCCCATCTTCCCTAATCCAATAATTCCCACACGAATACTGTTTGGAGAAAAAATTTGACGCAATCCATCCTGAAATGAAATTGGCGTATGATTGTAACGTTTTAAGAGGGGGAGTGGTGTGCAGTGTGTGTCTTGCGTTGATCCTAAAATGTTGTCTTCATAAAACGGAGGATTTGGTAAAAACGCCATCATTTTTGCTAGAAGTAATCCCAAATTTTTGGGAATATGGATAAGGTATGGTTTTTTTGGCAAATAGTGTGCAAGAGAGGTATATAACTGATTGTATGTGATGCGTTGCGTTCCACCCGCGTCAAATGTTAGTCCGTATGCCGATGAATCAGTTATTGTTTTCTCAATTAATGTACAGAGATCGTGTACGTGAATAGGGTACAATCCTACTTTTCCATCCCCAAAAACCGGAATAAATGGAAGTTTTGACGCAAGATTGGCAATCTTTGTAAATAACCCCTTTTTCCCAGGTCCGTACACTAAACTTGGTTTTATAATAACGAATGGTATACCAGAGGCGCGCACAAGTTCATCACTTTTACTTTTTGTAGAACCATATACTCCTCGTTGTAAGATTTTTGTTGCTTGTGTACTGACATGCAACAACATTCCCTTTTTACGCTTTATCACATTGAGTAATTGTGCTGTTCCACGAACGTTAACATCGTGACTCAATGTTTTGTGATATGGATTTGCTGCAAAGTTTATAACGTATGCGCCAACTGGCATTGCACGCATGAGGGATGTTTTATCACGAAGATCTCCATAATGAACTATTACATGTTCAGAAATTAAAAACGATGGCAATGAACCAGGACGGATAAGTGTATGCACCTCACACCCCCGTTGAACCAAATATTCAACCATGTGTTGACCAATGAACCCATTTGCTCCTGTAACAAAAAATTGCGTGCTCATACTTTTTTCCATTTCCAGTAGGGAAGTTGTAGTAAAATTTTTATGCCATCTTTCAATGAAAATCCTTTATACTTGTCATGATATATGGTGTCAACAATCAATGTATGAAATGGTAATTTTTTCTTTCCTATTATTGTAAGCATTTCTGTTTCAACACCATATCCTTTTGAATCCCAGCGAAGTTGATTAAATCCTCTCTTTGTGCATGCGCGAAAACCGCACATAATATCTGAGATCGAAAGCGAAAACATATATTTCATAATGAATGCAATAATATGATTTCCAATTTTTCTATGAATTGGGATTTGCGTTTTAAGTAATCGAACTCCAATAATGATATGTTTTTTCTGTTTCAATAATCGCACAAACTCTTTGATATGTACGGGATTATGTTGGTTGTCACCATCCATAAAAATGATGCCTTTTGCTTTTTTCTTCCACGCATATTGTGCCCCTGCAAGCATAGCAGAGCCTTTTCCTTGATTTGAAGAAAGATGGAGCACGTGAATGGAACGAAATCTTTTGAGTATTGAAGCTGTGTTGTCGGTAGAGCCATCGTTTACAACAATAATATCTTTCCAATATTTTTTGATATTTGTGAGACAACGACGAATATTTCGTTGTTCGTTAAACACTGGAATGACAACAAAATATTTGCTCATAATAATTCGTGGGCAGAATCATAAATCTGTTATCATCCTACAGCTATTTCTCTGGAGTCACAAGGTGGAATGCTTGATAGTACGAGCCAATAAGCCACCCTAGTCCTGCAAAAACAAATTTATATATGACGAGCAAAGTGGTGAGTGTCAATATATTTTCTTGATAAATTCCAAGTGGTTGAAAGAAATATAAAAATGCTAATTCAGTTGTTCCAAATCCTGAAAAAGAAAAAGGTAACGAAGCAAAAACAAACGCAAGTGAACCAAACAGCACCATTTGCCAAAGTGGAATGGTAAATCCAAGTGGAACTGCAAGAATCCACAGTCCGGTAAAGAATAAAAATTGACTGAATGTGGTGAGTAATAATCCAGTAAGCGTCTCTTTTTGTCTTGCATACAGAAAATTTCCAAGCGCTTCAATCTTTTTATACCTGCGAAGGAATGGAAGTGTTGAAAATGTATGCGGATGCATAAGAAGAAACATAACCATCGCACTGCCGACAGAAAGAATAGAGAGTACAGCAATCATTTCTATTGATAGCTGGGTGTTATAAAAAAATATGCTTGTGATACCACATACAAGTCCAACAAGAATGAGTCCTGCCAACCCCACCACCCGGTCATATACCACCGAGAACAAAAGGTGTTTTTTTGAATATGCTTGAGAAGAAAGAAGCGTCCACTTCATTACATCTCCGCCATTCATTGATGGTAAAAACAAGTTGTAAAAAAGACCCATCATGCTCGCAGAAAAAAAAGAAAAAATATGTGGCAGATGAATGGTCTTTGTGAGGAGGAGTTGCCATCTGATCGATGTAAGAAAAATAACGAGAAGTACGATGGTAACGTAAAGCAGATTTGAATACAGCGGAATAGTTTGAAGTTTGACAAAAATATCAACAATATGAACCGAACGAAATACAATAATAAGAAGGATAATTGACGTCGTGATTTGAAAAATCTTTGATCCAATTATGCGATTTAATCTTGAGATAAATTCAAGTAATCGTGGAGAAAAAAAAGAAGTGAAATGTGTGTTCATATTATTTTTTCTGTGTCATAACGACTTGAATATTACCATCGCACGAATATGTATGTTGTACGTTGGATGGTCCAAAAATTGTTAATTCATTGTACGCTGTTTTTCCATGTTCATAGACTGAGTTGTCTACAACAATTGCCATGCGCGAAGCAGATAAGGGTGCAGTTTCTAATGATTGAACGGCACATCCATACTTTTTAAATAAAAATCGGTATTCTGGTCCGGTATGAAAGACATGAAATCCAGCCTGTTCACTCACAAATAAAGGCATAGTTTCATTAGAACACACAGTTTTCGCGCACTGTTCCAACTGACGGACGGTGCGTAGTGCAGGTTTTGTGTAGATCATTACGCTTTGCGGATGAAGCCAATAAAGCGTTGCTATTACAGCGAGTAATCCCGCCATCGGTTGAGGAAAAAAAGATATTACTCCGAACAACAGCGTAAGCATGGGGAAAATGTAATGAGGTTGAACATCAAAAGGTGCTGCGAGTGTTGCAAAAAAAGTTGTTGCCAAAATTAATGCAATAATTTTTATCTCTTTTTTCCACTGACGCGAACTTGTGATGTGAACAATGAGCAGGGCTAAAAGTAAAACATGTAATCCTTTTGATGCATCGAGCACGGTTTCCGTTGAGAAAAGATATGTTCCTAATGATTGAAGTTTGGATGAAAGAGCAATCCGTGTTTGTGGCATTGCTCCACGTGTTAATGCGGTATTGGTTAATAGAAATCGATGCCGAAGTTCAAAAAATAGCGTTGGAACATTCCAAAATACTACTCCAACTCCAAATGCTATGAGGAATAGAAATGCCTTCTTTTTCCATAGTAAAAATATAATCAAAAAGAATCCAACAAGTGCGGGAGCAACGGAATAACTCATAGAAACTGCAAACGACAATGCAAAACAAATGAGCCAGACCATCCATGTTTTCCACACTTTATGTACAATCAAGATCCCAAAAAGGCAGAGTGTTAATGCAGGAAGAACAAAAGAAGGATTCCATACAAAGCGTTGTTGTGTAATCAATACGGGATGTATGGCAGAAAGAAAGAAATAGATGAAAAACGGGGAAATAAGCTCTTTTGCGTATTTTTGAATGACGATGAATGTGAAGAGAAAACAAGTGAGCGAGTAAAACACCATTGCGTATGTTGTGCTAAATAGTGATTGTTGAAAAAGTAGATAAAAAGGGAAAAGCGCGTAAAAGTACCAAGCACTTTGGTTAAATGCGAGTGTGCTTGTTTGAGGGCCAAGCAATGGAGGTTTGCCGGTGGTTTTCCAATCGTACATGACAAGAAAATCCCTCCCAAGGTCATTGTAAAATTCGAGCGCGGATTCGAGTTTATAGAGTCTTAAAAAAGTAAAGAGAAGAGTAATGAAACAAAAAATACATAGAACTAACCAGTGTTTACGGATAAAAGGCATGTTACGTTTTTCTAAAATACTCAATCGTTTTTTGCAACCCTTCCTCAAATGTCGTTTTTGGCTCCCATCCCAACACCTCTTTTGCTTTTGAAATATCTGGGCAACGTTTCGTGGGGTCATCACCCGGCAACTCTTGATATATAATCTTACTTTTTGAGTCGGTTTGTTCCTTAATCAGCAACGCCAACTCAAGCATTGTTTTTTCAACGGGATTCCCTAAATTGATCGTTAATCCAGATGCCCTTGGAGATTCTGCAAACAAAATCATGCCTTCAATCAAATCATCTACATAACAAAACGAGCGCGTTTGCGAGCCATCTCCATAAATAGTAAGTGGGTTGTTATGTAGGGCCTGTGTGATGAAGTTTGGAATCACGCGCCCATCAGCAGGATTCATGCGTGGTCCAAAGGTGTTAAAAATGCGCATAATGCGGATGTTCATACTCATATCCCTCGAGTGCACACCGCACACCATCTCGCCAAAGCGCTTGCTTTCGTCATAACAGGAACGAATTCCATTTGGGTTGACGTGACCCCAATAGGTTTCTTTTTGCGGGTGCTGTTCTGGATCGCCATAGGCTTCGGAAGTAGACGCGTATACAAATCGCACATCTGGATTTTTTTCTAAAAAATACTGCAATAATTGATGTGTGCCCAATGAGTTTACTAAGTAAGTCTCAATCGGATGCTGTTGATATCGAGGTGGACTTGCTGGTGATGCTAGATGAAATGTCACATCAATATGCTCATCCTCTGGCAAATATGAATCAGGTGATGCAATAACATCTCCTTGAATGAACACAAAATCTTGGTTTGATAGAGCATTTTTGAGATTGTCGCGCGAGCCGGTAATAAAATTATCCACACCAAGCACCTGATAGCCCTTGGAAAGGAGCGCATCAACCAGATGTGAGCCTAAAAAGCCTGCTGCACCGGTCACCAGAGCTGTCTGCTTGTTCGTTGGCATAGTCTGCCTTATAATACCATTTCGACAAAAAACTTCCATGGAGGGAAAGTACATGCCTACGACATTGCTTCATCACATTGATGATTATGCCCCAAACGGTTTGGAGTTTGCAGAAATTAACACGCGTTTTTATTCCTTTTTGAAAGACCCTACCTCGGTCATCATGCATAACACCTCGATTCCGTCATTGGACACGATGGCATTGGGATTTGTAACAGGACAATTAGCATATGCGCCAACTCCTGGAAGAACCGTGATTTTTGGAAACTGCGCGCCACGCAGGGGAACGCAAAAAGCATCGTTCAACAACAAAGA
>Ga0172369_10004551_pt1 | contig 17528 bp, 14 predicted proteins | sample LakKiv25m_FD_114539 | JGI IMG/M metagenome (GOLD analysis project Ga0172369, IMG submission 114539) | Freshwater microbial communities from Kabuno Bay, South-Kivu, Congo - kab_022012_11.25m | ecosystem: Environmental > Aquatic > Freshwater > Lake | place: Democratic Republic of the Congo...
GTAATTTTAAGAGTTGATTAAAAATTCAAACCTCCGATGTGTAAATTTACTCCGCCTTGGCGGGGAAACATCGGAGGTTTTTCATCTTTAAAATATTTTAATTCCCCGCTTCACCAATTCTTCAAGCAAATTTTCATAAGCGGTAAACTGAATTCCATCCCAACCTAAATTTTTTGCACTGTTCACATATTCCAAGATATCATCAATAAAAAGATGTTCGCCGGGAGGTCTGCCGCTAAACGCTTCAACCGCTTTAAATATTTTTGTTTCAGGTTTATCTGCATTAACCTCGTGCGAAAGAATGAGTTTATCAAAATAGCTGATAAAATTGTACTTCTCCCAGCCATACTTTTGATGAATTTCATTCGTGTTTGAAAGGAGCGCCAATGTGTAATGCTGTTTCAGCTTCGGCAATAGTGAAGCGACGTTTTCATTCACTGTAAAAATCTCAGCATAAAAAGTACAAAACGTTTCCGCATCAACTTTATTTTGCAGGGCTCCGAGCAAAATGGAAATGAATTTTTCTTTCGAAACATCTCCCCGCTCGAATGAACGGTGGAGTGCATAATTTTCTTTTAGAAATTTCAGAAAGGTATTTCCAAGATTTTCTTCAACTGCGTTTAAGCGTTTCGCGGCAGTACCGTAATCAAACGGGAGAATCACATTGCCAAGGTCAAACACAATTACGCTGCAATTTTTTCTGTCCATCAAATTTCTCTTTCGCTATTTTTCTGCTAATTTTATTTTGTAAAATAATTAAAAAAATCTTTTAACCGGTAAATGAGGTTCATTAAATGAAAAAATCATTTGGAACATTTCTTCTCTCCGTTATTATTTCACAATTTAGTATGGGGCAGGCAAATGTTTCGCTCCGCGGCAAAGTAGTTGATGCCGTTACCGGTGAACCGCTGATTTTTGCTAATGTACGCGTTGCAAACACCGCTTCGGGAAGCATCACCAACAAAGAAGGTTTTTTCGAAATCAAGACCGCCGAAAAAACTCAAACGCTTATTACAAGCTTCATCGGATACCACACCGACACTATGGAAGTTCGCATTCAGAAAAGTAAAGAACTCGTAAAAATTAAATTAACTCCTTCTTCCGTTCAACTAAATGAAGTGCTTGTATTGGCTGAAGAAAATCCGGCGTATGCAATTATCCGCAGAGCCATAAAAAGGAAATTAGAACGCGCAGAAAAATTGAAAAGTTACCAATATGCTTCATACACCAAGGGGAGCATTAAAACGGAAGATGATATTAACGCGCGCGGAAATTCTGTTTCGGTCGGCATCGGTTCAAAAGATTCCGCCGAACTAAAAATCTCCGGTATCCTCGAAAATCAGAGTACCGGTTATTATAAAACTCCGCATAAATTAAAAGAAGTAATTGTAGCGCGCAAACAAAGCTCCAACTTTCCTTCATCAATTAATATTTTAACCGGCGGGCGATTGCAGCAGAATTTCTATTCGGATAATCTCAACTTTTTCGGGCAAAAAATGACCGGACCTCTTGAGGATAATTCCGCCAAATATTATTCGTTTACATTAACGGATACGCTGCCGCAGGACAATCAGACGATTTACAAAATATTCATGACTCCCGCCGATTCGCTTGATCCCGGCTTTGTAGGCGATCTCTACATCACCGGTAAGAATTTTGATCTCGTAAAAGTAAATTTAAGTTTGAACAAAGCCGCAAACTTCAGCGGAATATTTAAGAAGATCACTATCGATCAACAGTTCGATCAATATGATAATATTTATATGCCGGTGGATTATCATCTTTCGGTTGAAGCAAATGTTTTGGGGCTCGCAAAATTCGGCTTTGAACTGAACACTCTCCTGAACAATTACGAAATTAATAAAAATATTCCCGATGACTTTTTTGATAAAGCGTTAATTACGGTGTTAACCGATGCCGATAAAAAAGATTCGTCATATTGGGATACGATCCAGCATATTCCAAACACGGAAGAAGAGGTGATCGCTTATAAAAGAATTGATTCGGTCTCTGCAATTCCTTTTTCTTTTTGGGATGAATTTTCGTGGCTGTCGGATCGAGTCACTTTCTCAAAACATTTTTCTACCACCGGTCCGCTCGGACTTTATCACTTTAACCGTGTTGAAGGGAACGCGGTTGATTTTGGGTTTCATTTTTATGATCTGTTCGATACTCGTTTTAGAAGCTCGCTGAATACAAGTTACGGTTTTGCCGATAAAAAATTTAAAGCGGAACTCTATTCTCAATATTATCTCGGCGAGTATCGAACGTACTCGCTTTCATTTAATGCATACAAAAAAGTTTCTACTCTTTTTGAAAAGAATTCTTCGTACGGCGATTTATTTTCAACGCTAAACTCTCTGCTTACCAAATATGAGTTTAATGATTTTTATTATTCAACCGGATTTTCCTTCCTTGCTTCCGGCGAAGTGTTTCCAATTTTGAAGTTGCGTGTCGGTCTTCAACAGCAGAAAGATGCCTCGGCAAGCAAAAATACGGAATTCTCTTTCTTTGCCAGAAAGAAAAAGTTCCGCGATAATTCGCCAATCTCCGCAGGAGAAATCAATACCATCAAGACCGGTTTTACCGTTGATTTACGCGACTACGTTGAAGACGGTCAGTTCCGCAGACGCGCCGGCGGAAATGACGGTAATTTTATTTTGAACGGCGATGTTACGCTTGCAAGAAATAATCTTTTAAAAAGTGATTTTGATTTTACGCTCTACGAGCTTTCTTTTTCGAGCGATATTCCTACATTCAAAACCGCCGGACTGAGCATCCGGGTAAATGGATTTTATACAACCGGAATGCTGCCGTATCAAAATTTCTTTTCACTTCCGGGAAATATTACTTCGCTTGGAAGAAGTTATTCTTTCCGCACACTCGGTTTAAATGAAGTTGTCGGAGACCGCGTTCTCACCTTTCATCTTGAGCACAATTTCAGAAATGAAATTTTCAACGTGTTGGGAATCCCATTTATTAAAGCCTTGCATTTGCAGTTGAGTTACTTTTTTAGCGCCGCAGTTAGCAATATTAGTCCGGACGGGAAACAAGTTTTACGCGTGCAAAGCAAAACTTTTCCATCGCCGTTTTTTGAAAACGGATTCAGCATCGGGCATCAATTGTTTCCGATTGCGCTCGACTTTGCATGGAAAATAAATTACCGGGGCGAAAGAAATTTCGTCATCGGATTAAATTCAGCCGTAACTAATTAAAAGAAAGCAATAACATGAAAAAAGTATTTACACACAACAAGAAACATTCATTTGAAGTGGGAAAAATTGTCTGCGTCGGCAGAAATTATATGGAGCATATTAAAGAACTCGGTCATCAAGTTGAAGAAAAACCGGTGCTGTTTCTTAAGCCAACTTCGGCGATGATTTACTCCGGCGAGAAAGTTGTCTATCCCTCTTTCTCCAAAAATCTTCATCACGAAATTGAACTTGTTTTGCTTATCGGTAAAACGATAACGAACGCTTCAATTGAAGAAGCGAAAGAGGCGATTGCCGGATATGGAATTGGTTTGGATATGACGCTGCGCGATCTGCAAAACCAAGCGAAAGATAAAGGGAATCCGTGGACAATAGCAAAATGCTTTGATACATCGGCGGTGATTTCGACTTTCATTTTAAGAGAAGAGTATGAACTTAATTTTGAAGAAACAATTTCGCTTAAAGTGAACGGAGAATTCCGGCAAAAAGAATCGCTGAATAAAATGATGTTCAAACCGGATGAACTCGTTTCTTACATTTCATCGCGGATGATGCTTGAAGCCGGAGACCTAATTTATACCGGAACGCCTGCCGGAGTTAGCGGCTTAAATAAAGGCGATAAGCTTGAAGGAGAAATTACAAACGTCGCTAAAATTGAAACGGAAATAGGTTGACTAATTCTGACCGATAACCTAAGTTTGGGCAGTAAAAAGGAGTTACTATGTTCGATATAAAGAAAAAATTTGTCCTTAACGAAGAAAACGAAAAAGTAGCGGTTCAAATCGATATAAAAACTTTTACGCAAATTGAGGAAGTTTTAGAGAGCTATGGATTAGCAAAACTAATTTCGGAAAATAACTTGGATGAAACTTTGTCGGTATCTGAAGCCAAAGCTTTTTATAATTCATTGAAAAATGAAAATGAAAGTTGAGTATAGAAAAAAATTTTTATAGGAGTTATCGTTGCTGCCGGAAAATCCGCGTGCAGAAGTGGAAAAGTTTGTCTTTGAAATTCTTCCGGAAACAACAACGTTGTTTTCTTTAGTTAAAATTGAAAAGATGAAGGGTTATAAACATTTCTTTAAAGTAAGATTCGGCAGCTATAGATTGGGTTTACAATTGGTTGAGAATACAGTAATTGTAGAAAGAATCGCCCACCGAAAAGATATTTATAACATCTTCCCTTAATTATTTCCCGAAGTTAAAGAGTAAAAATTGGGGTGCAATTCTCAGCTTGCCACGCTTCGGCGGTGAAACCGTTTTTTTATTAGTCGAAACAGAGTTTCGACTTACAATTCTACTAATTTATTTATTCAACACCGAAAGAGATTTGCGTATAATATCTTCGATACTCATGTCAGGATTTTCAGCGCCGATTTCGCGCACTACTTTTTCCGCAAGTTTGAGATTGTATCCAAGCGTAGTTAGCGCTGCAATGGCTTCGCTTTTTACATTTGATTTTGGTTGGAGTAATTCTCCGGCAGAAACAATTCGTTCAACTTTGCCGCGGAGTTCAATTAACAAACGCTCGGCGGTCTTTTTTCCGATGCCGGGGATGGCGGTTAATCTGCCGATGTTTGCTGATTCAATCGCTTCTTTCAACTCATCAACCGATATACCGGAAAGAATAGTTTGTGCCGACTTTGGTCCTATGCCCGAAATTGAAATTAGTAATTCGAACATTTCTTTTTCCGATTCCGAAAAAAATCCGAAGAGCGTTAAACTATCTTCTTTTACATGCGTATGAATAAAGAGCGAAACCTCCGCAAGTGATGAAATTTTTTCAAACGTTGTGATGGAAATAAAAACCAAATACCCGACTCCGTTCACGTCGAGGATGATGCTTGTCGGTTTAAGCGAAATGATTTTTCCTTTTAAATATCCTATCATACTTATTCTATAATTCTTTCCGGGAAAGCTTCGGCAAACGCTTTCCAGTTTTTTGATGAAGGAGCTTGTTTATCTTTTCTGAACGCGTGACAAATGGCTGCGCCGAGCGCGTCGCTTGCGTCAAGGGGAATTTCTTTCTTCACGCCGAGCAGTGTTTTCACCATAAAATTAACTTGCTCTTTTGATGCCGCGCCGGTTCCGACGATAGATTTTTTAATTTCGCGCGGAGAATATTCTCCAACACCAAGTTGATGATGCACAGCCGCTAAAAGTGATACGCCCCGCGCGTAACCTATTTTCAAAGCCGATTGAACGTTCTTTCCGTAGAATGCCGTTTCAATTGAAAAGTCGGTCGGTTTATAAATTTCTATCAACCGGTTTAATTCGGAGTAAATAATTTTTAATTTATCCGGCAGCGCATTTTCTTTGGTAAGATTGATTATTCCGAAGTGCAAAAGACGAAGTTCGTTTTTCTGAAAATGAACCACGCCGTAGCCGGTTTTTAGTGTTCCGGGATCCACACCGAGGATAATCATAGGAATTTTTACTCTTGAATATCGGCGTTGGAGAAAACGTTCTGCACGTCGTCGTTGTCTTCAAGCGATTCTATAATCTTAACAACTTTTTCAGCGTCTTCACCGCCTACGGCAAGAGTATTTTTGGCAATCCATTCGAGTGAGGCATTTTCAATTTCAAGCGATTTATCGACTAAAGTTTTTCTAACAGTCTCAAAAGATTCAAGCGAGGTGGTCACTTCAAAAATATCTTCTTCGGTTTGCATATCATCGGCGCCGGCATCAAGAACAATTTCCATTACTTCGTCTTCACTTTTACCATCGCGTTTGATGGAGATAATTCCTTTTCGTTCAAACATCCATGCAACGGAACCGGATTCACCCATACTTCCACCCATCTTGCTGAAGATGTGTCTCACTTCGGCAACGGTGCGGTTTTTATTATCGGTAGCAACTTCAACAAGAATGGCAACTCCGCCTGGACCGTACCCTTCATACATCAACTCAACGTACGATACGCCTTCAAGTTCACCGGTAGCTTTTTTGATTGCGCGGTCAACGTTATCAGCCGGCATATTGGCGGCTTTGGCGTTATCAATCGCAAGACGTAATCTCGGATTACCTGCCGGATCACCTCCGCCCTGCCGTGCGGCAATCGTAATTTCCTTTATAAGTTTCGTAAAAATTTTACCGCGCTTTGCGTCTGCCGCCCCTTTTTTTCTTTTAATTGTTGCCCATTTTGAGTGACCTGACATGAGGCATTCTCCTATATATTTTCTTTTATTTTTATGTCTTTAATTCTGAATTGCGGAAACACTTTTCCGTCTTTAACCATCTGGTCAATTGAAAAGACGGTATCAAACTTAACGCTGCCGCCGTTAACAAGCGGCGCAAACTCAGCCATGTTAAACGCAATGCAGTCAAAAACTTTGTTGCAATCTTCCTGCTTAATTGTTAGAACAAGATGTTTTCCGCTAATGACTCTTGAAGAAACCGCGCGAACATCTTCCGCCCATAAAACAGGGCGCATATTTTTAGGACCAAAAGGAGAAAACTGTTCAACAATTCTTATAAACTTAGCTGTAATTTCGGATAATTTAATTTTCGAATCAATTGTTATTTCGGGAATAAGATCATTCCGGTCAATTTTTTCTTTCACAATTTTTTGGAACCGCTCGCGGAACTCATCAATTTTATCAACCTCAACGGCTAAACCGGCAGCGGCTTCGTGTCCGCCAAAATGGATGAGCACGTCTTCGCATTCTTTAAGCGCGTCGTAAATATTAAAACTTGCGATACTTCTTGCAGAACCTTTCGCAATACCGTCAATAGTGGTAAGCATTACGGTCGGTTTGTAATATTTTTCAACCAGGCGCGAAGCAACAATGCCAATTACGCCCGGATGCCAATTTGCTTCGTGGAGTACGATGGCTAAATCTTCAACAATATCAACGCTGTCAACAACTTTATCAACCGCTTCGGCTAAAGTGTCAACATCAATTTTTCTTCTTTCGTAGTTTTCTTTTTCTAAGACTAAAGCGAGCCGTGTAGCTTCAGCGTCGTCTGTTGTAATCATTAATTCAACAGCGGTTTTTGCTTCGCTTAATCTCCCAACGGCGTTTATTCTTGGCGCAAGAGCAAAAACTATTTGTCCGGAGTTAAGATTTCCCGGGGCTATTTTTGCACATTCAAGTAAAGCTTTAATTCCGGGGCGGGGAGTTCTGTTTATCTGCGCCAAACCTTCTTTAACAAGAATCCGGTTTTCATCGGTAAGCGGAACAATATCTGCAGCGCCGGCAAGAGCAACGAGGTCCAAATAGTTCATCGGTTCACCGTGTTTCCCGATCTTATCGCAAATACCTTGAATAAGTTTGAACGTTACTCCGGCTCCGGAAAGAAATTTGTAGGGATAATTACAATTCGGTTTTATGGGATCGAGCAGAGCGTAGCAATCCGGAAGTTTATCTTTTGGCTGATGGTGATCGCAGATGATGACATCAATCCCAAAAGTTTTGGCATACTCAACTTCATCAACGGCTGTAATGCCGCAGTCAACGGAGATGAGCAGTTTTACTTCCAACTCTTTAGCGTAATCAACGCCTTGAACGGAAATACCGTATCCCTCTTTTACGCGGTTCGGAATAAAATAATTTACATTGGCGTTGAGCTTTTTAAGAAACATATAGAGCATTGCCGTAGAGCTTGTTCCGTCAACGTCGTAATCGCCATAAACAAGAATATTTTCTTGATTGGTAACCGCATCAATCACCCGGTTGGCAGCTGCTTCCATTCCGTTCATTAAGAAGGGATCGCAAAGATCATCCAGAGAAGTGCGGAAAAAACCTTTTGCTTGCGTAAAAGTTTTAATATCGCGAAGGACGAGAAGCTTTGCTAAAATTTCGGAAACATTAAGGGAGTCAGCTAAGTAGTCAATTTCATATTGATCAACTACTTCTTTTAATTTCCATCGCTTTTCTATCATAATTAATAAAGAAGAAAACAAAAAGACGATCAAGTCTATAAGCCGAATTTTGTAACCCCGACAATGTCGGGACGGCAATTATTTGTCTGGGAGTTGAATTACTCCAACCCTCTGTCGGTCTACCCGAAAGTTATCCAAAGCGAGCAGCCTTGACCCGCCGGGGCGGGAAACTTTCCTATTTGACCTTTCTCCAAGTGGGGTTTGCCTTGATGGCGCCAAAACGCCACTTCCGTAACGGAACCTCTAAAATTACTTTTAGAGCGGTAGGCTCTTACCCTGCCATTTCACCCTTTCCCCGACTTTCGTCGAGGTGGTATTTTTTCTGTGGCACTTTCCGTCATCAACAAATTGATGCCCGGACGTTATCCGGCACTTTGCTCTGCGGAGTTCGGACTTTCCTCCCCTCCGCTCATGGCGGTGGAGCAATTGCCCAACTTGATCGTTCTTCTACTGTCAATCTTCTTACCTTTTTTTGTAAAAAAATATTTTTTTCGTGGGAGCAATATAAGCAATGAAGACGAATTTTATCTTCCGGCGCGTTTCTATTTTCTCTTAGTATGGAAGTTGAAAGAAATAAGCGATATTTAAATGAAATTGGCGACAGCCATGTTTTTAATTTTATTTTTTCATAAGTTGATTACAACCATTTACGATTGCATGTAAAGTATGTCTAAAGTTATCATCGGTATTCACGGACTCGGAAACAAGCCGCCAAAAAATCTGCTAAAGGAATGGTGGTTGCAAAGTATAAATGAAGGCTTGCAGAAACTTACAACTGCAAATCATCATTTTGATTTTGAACTTGTCTATTGGGCGGATATCTTCAACAAGGAACCGCTTCTTCCCGTTGAATCAAATGTAAAGAACTCGGAGTTTCAAAAAGAAAAATACGTACCGGAGGTAACCACTTTGCCGGAAGAGTCTCCCGGATTCCGCAAAAAGGCAGTTGAGTATCTTGAAAAATATTATGAGAAAATAATTGTTGATGAGGTCATGTCGCTCGAACATCCTTCGCTGACAAATTTTTTTATTCATTACAACATGAGAGAGCTTGAAGCGTACTACTCGCATGAAGACTACTATTATCAAGGGGAAAAGAAACTGATAAAGGAAGTGTTGATTGCACGGCTTACCGACGTTTTAAAAAAACATGGGCATAATCAAATTCTCCTCGTTGCTCACTCAATGGGTTCGATGATCTCTCACGATGCGCTGATTGATAATCCGCAAATTACTCTCGATTCACTTGTAACAATTGGCTCACCGCTGGGACATAAGTATGTAACTTCCAAATTAGAAAGCAGCGATAAAAATAATTCTGACGGCAGATTAAAAGTGCCGGAGAATATTCGTAAGAGCTGGTTCAACTTAAGCGATCCTGAGGATAAAGTAGCTTTGGTTCCAACGCTTTCAGATATTTACGCTGCTAATTCAAGCGGGATAAAAGTTTCGGACATACAGGTAAAGAATACTTACATAAATGGGGGAGACCGGAATCCGCATAAATCGTATGGCTATTTACGAACTATTGAGTTTGCGAGGATCGTAAACGAATTTCTTCAGCCGGAGAAGCGGAAGTTTTTGTCAGTCATTAAAAATTTTTTTAGGTGAGCTTGGTCTTACTACAGAATTCACTTCAGAAAAAAGAGCATTTATCAGAAATGGATTTCATTTTCTTAAAGTTCCCACCGTTAAAAAAAATAAAAAAAATTACAACTGTTTTTTTATCAAACTTTTTTATAATTTATTTCCGAAAAGAATCCCCCTTTTATTCTTACAAAAAAAATAATGTCAGACTATATACACTTACATAATCACACGCATTACAGCTTGCAAGACGGCGCGTGCACGGTTGACGGTTTGTTAAAAGCCGCAAAGGCTCACGGCATGCACGCCGTAGCACTAACCGACCACGGTGTGTTGTATGGAATTCCCGAATTTTACCGCAAAGCGAAGAAGGAAGGAATCAAACCGATTATCGGGATGGAAGCCTATGTTGTGGTTGATAGCTCGAGGTTTGAGAGAAAACAGATTGATGAATCAACCGGTAAGAAGAAAAAACCATACAATCATTTGATTCTTCTCGCAAAAAATATGACGGGTTATAAAAATTTAGTAAAACTTTCTTCGCTCGGATTCTCGGAAGGATTTTACTACCGCCCCCGCGTTGATATGGAACTGCTGGAAAAATATAAAGAAGGATTGGTCTGCACTTCAGCTTGTGTTGGCGGTGTTGTTGCTTCATCACTAGTGCAAAACGATTATAAAAAAGCAAAAGAAGTTGCCGGCAGATTTAAAGAAATGTTCGGCGATGATTTTTATCTTGAAGTGCAGGATCATAACATCGATAAAGAAGCCGCCGTTTTGGAACAGATGCCGAAACTCGCGAAAGAATTATCAATTAAATTAGTTGCCACCAACGACTGTCACTACATTAATAAAGAAGATTCCGTTGCGCATAATATTCTTTTAATGCTGTCTGAAAAATCGGGCACCTCCGATTACCGCAATCTCCGCTACGGCACAGAAGAAATTTATTTTAAATCTCAAGACGAAATGAAAAATCTATTCAAACATCTTCCCGAGGCTATTGAACACACGCTTGAAATAGAAGAGAAAACGAATTTAATTTTCAATTATGATGAGCAACATTTTCCGGTGTTTCCGATACCCGAAGATTCACCCGCGAAAAATTTAGACGAGTATTTGGAAATTCTTGCCGCAGAGGGATTGCATAACCGCTTTAAGGAAATTACTCCGCAACTGCAAGAGCGGTTCGACTATGAGATGTCGGTAATTAAAGCGATGGGATTTCCCGGATATTTTTTGGTTGTGCAGGATTTTATAAACGCGGCAAAGCGAAGCAACATTCCCGTTGGACCCGGCAGAGGAAGCGCGGCGGGAAGTTTGGTCGCCTATTCACTTGGCATTACCAATGTTGATCCTTTAAAATATGATTTGTTGTTCGAGCGGTTTTTAAATCCTGAACGAAAATCAATGCCCGATATTGACGTTGACTTTGCCGACGATCAACGCGGCGAAGTGATTGATTACGTTAAGCAGCGCTACGGTTCCGAGTGTGTCAGTCAAATTATTACGTTCAATAGACTTTCATCAAAAGCGGTTTTAAAAGATGTTGCCCGCGTGCTCGGAATTCCCATTCCCACCGTAAATAACATTACGAAATTTATTCCGAGCAAATTTGGAAAAGTTTATACCATTGATCAAGCGTTGAAAGAAGTGCCGGAATTAAAATGGGTAAAAGATTCAAAAGAAGAGGCGATCCAAAATTTAATTAAGTACGCAAAAGTTTTAGAAGGAATGAACCGCAACGCCTCAAAGCATGCCGCCGGTGTGGTAATTGCCCCCGGTGTTGTGAGCGATTTTGTTCCTCTTTCATCTTACAACGCGCAAGAAGAATTGGTAACGCAATTCAATATGAAAGAGCTTGAAGACAACGGGCTGCTCAAGATGGACTTTCTCGGTCTTCGAACGCTTACTATTATAAAAGATACTCTGCGGTTAGTGAAAAAAAATCATGACCTCGATATAGACATTGATGAAATTCCACTTGACGATGAAAAAACGTACCAGCTTTTTTCAAAGGGACAAACTACCGGCGTGTTTCAGTTTGAATCTCCGCCGATGCGCGAGTACTTGAAAAAATTGAAGGCGCAATCGGTTGCAGACCTTGCCGCGATGAACGCTCTTTACCGCCCCGGTCCAATGGAATTTATTGATGACTTTATCGATAGAAAATACGGCAGAAAGAAAATTGAATATAAGCATCCGATTCTCGAATCAATTTTAAAAGAGACAAACGGAATTATCGTTTACCAGGAACAAGTAATTCAGCTTGCGAACAAAGTTGCCGGGATGAGTCTTGCGCAAGCCGATATTCTCCGCCGTGCAATGGGCAAAAAAGATTTAGCCGCAATGAAACAGCAGAAAGCAGTTTTTGTTGAAGGCGCGAAGAAAAATAACATCAGCGAAAAAATTGCAAATGAAATTTTTGACGACATTGATAAGTTTGCGAATTACGGATTTAACAAAAGTCACGCGGTAGCCTATTCGCTCGTCGCGTATCAAACGGCGTATTTGAAAGTTCACTACACGCCGGAATTTCTTGCGGCGAACTTAACGAACGAATTCGGCGACAAAAATAAAGTCACTAATTTTTTAGATGACTGCCGGAAACTTAAAATCGATGTCCTTCCGCCAAACATCAACAAACCGACAAAATTTTTCGACGTTGAAAAAGGAAAAATTCGTTTTGGTTTTTCGGCTATTAAAAACGTCGGTGTAAATGCCGTTGAGTCAATCATCAAAGCGAAAGAAAAGTTAGGGAGAAATTTCAAATCGCTTTTCGATTTCTGCATGGTGAACGATTCGCGCATTGTAAATAAAAGAGTGTTGGAAGGATTAATTCTCGTAGGCGCCTTTGATACCTTGAATAAGAATCGCGCGCAGCTTCACGCGGCGGTAGAATCTATTCTTGCCTATACTTCAAAAGCGGCATCGTCAAAATCAAAAAGTTTGAACAGCCTTTTCAGCACCGACGAAGACGACCACAACATTCCCGAACCGGAACTGCCGCAAGTTGAAGATTGGAATGAAAATGAAAAACTTGCCCGCGAAAGGGAAGTGATCGGTTTTTATGTTACCGGTCATCCGCTGAGAAAATATGAAGTTGAATATAATTCGTTTACAACAATCAAATTGGGTGAAACGGAAGAGATCGGCAAAGTAAACAGTATTAAAGCGTGCGGCGTTATTACCGAGCTTACAACCAAAATAGATAAACGCGGCGGAACGATGGCGTTCTTCACCATAGATGATTTTTCCGGTTCGTGCGAGTGTCTGATGTTTTCGAAAACGTACGACAAATTCGGAAAATTTCTAAAACCGGAGGCGATTGTACTTTTAACCGGTACGCCCGAAAGCAGCGGCGATGCAATCAAACTTCATATTGAAGAAGTGCTTCCGATTGAGCTGACTCGCGAACTACTTACCAAACGTGTAAAAATTGTAGCGGAAGAAAACGGAAATACGGAATCGAAATTGGAAGAATTGAAAACCATTCTGGAAAAGAATTCCGGCAAAGTTCAAGTGCTGTTTGAACTGCATTCGGCGCAGTTTGGCGCAAAAGGATTTCAGCTTTCGTATCAAATAAAAATCTCCGAAAAATTTATTAAAGAAGTTCATAAACTGTTCGGAGAAGAATCCCTGTATTTTCTTCCGAAATAAAGAAGGTTCTATTTTGTTATCTGTTTTTAATTTTCCTTATATTTGAATGGTAAGATAGATAAGACACAAAATTAATAGAGAGCTAAATGAATAACGTAAATAATGAAAAGTATTGGGCGATAATTTTAGGAGCTTCCTCCGGATTTGGCGAAGCCGCCGCCTTACAATTAGCAAAAGAAGGATACAACATTATCGGCGTGCACCTTGATAGACAAGCCACTATCGGCAATGTTGAACGGATCATCACACAAATAAAATCATATAACGTTGAACAGGTATTTTATAACGTAAACGCCGCAGATGAAGAAAAACGAAAAGAGATAATTGATGATTTGGTTAAACGTACCGGCGGGAAACCAAAAGTAAAAGTTGTAATGCACTCGCTCGCTTTTGGAACGTTAAAACCATTCGTTCCCAAAGAAGGAGAACAGCAAATCACCAAAGCGCAAATTGAAATGACCATCGATGTAATGGCTAATTCGTTAGTCTATTGGGTGCAGGATTTAGTAAGCGGCGGTTTGCTTATAAACAAAGCAAGAATTTTTGCAATGACGAGTTCAGGCGGGCATTCGGCAATTCCGTATTACGGCGCCGTTTCAGCCGCAAAAGCTGCGTTGGAATCTCACTGCCGCCAGCTTGCCGTTGAGCTTGGCTCGATGGAAGTTGCAGTGAATGCAATTATGGCGGGCGTAACCGATACCCCCGCGCTCAGAAAAATTCCGGGAAACATTCCGATGATTGAAGTTGCGAGAAGAAAAAATCCGAGAAACAAATTAACAACTCCCGAACAGGTCGCTAAAATTATTGCGCTCTTCTGCCGTGAAGGAGGCGAATGGATTTCCGGAGGCATTATCAACGCCGACGGCGGTGAAGACATTGTAAGCTTTGTAGGACAAGGTGAACCGGAAAACGATTCACTTAAAAATTATTTAAATTAAAAAAGGAAAAACTATGAAACCATTAGAAATTACAGATGACAATTTTTCAAATGAAGTGATGCAATCGGATAAACCTGTGCTTGTTGATTTTTGGGCTACCTGGTGCGGACCATGCAGAATGATAGCGCCGATTGTTGAAGAACTTGCAACAGAGTATGACGGGAAATTCAAAATTGGAAAAATGGATGTTGATAATAATCCGCAAACTGCAACGCAATTTGGGATCCGCAGCATTCCAACCCTTCTCATTTTTAAAGGAGGAAAAGTTGTCGATACTATTATCGGCGCCGTTCCTAAAGGACAGTTTGTTCAAAAACTCAATGCAAATCTTTAATTCAACCATAAAAAACAACTACAAGAATGAAAAAAATATTAATTACGGATTCCGTTGATAAAAAAAGCGTGGCTGTATTAACCGCCGCCGGCTTTGATGTTACCTATCAACCGGGAATGCCGAAAGAAGAAATAAAAAAAATAATAAAAGACTATCAAGGATTAATTGTAAGAAGCGATACAAAAGTTACCGCCGATATTATTGCCTTGATGGATAACATGGAAGTAATCGGAAGAGCCGGAACCGGCGTTGATAATATTGATTCCGAAGCCGCAACGCGTAAAGGCGTAATCGTGATGAACACTCCCGGCGGCAATACCATTTCAACCGCCGAACACGCAATATCACTACTGCTTTCGATGTGCAGAAATATTCCGCAAGCCACAGCTTCACTAAAAGCGGGAAAGTGGGAACGGAAAAAATTCCAGGGTTCCGAAGTGTACGGCAAAACGCTCGGCGTTATCGGTCTTGGAAAAATCGGACGCGAAGTTGTGGTACGAATGAAAGCGTTTGGAATGAATGCAATCGGGTATGACCCGATTCTCGCTGAAGAATCAGCAGCAAAAATCGGCGTAAAATTAGTTGATCTCGAGACCCTTTTTTCTTTGTCGGATATTATTACCGTTCACGTTCCGCTTGATGAAAAAACACAAAACCTACTTCGTACCGAAACGCTTGCAAAGTGTAAAGACGGAGTTAAAGTTGTAAACTGCGCGCGCGGCGGAATTATAAATGAAGATGATTTAGTTGAAGCGTTAAACTCCGGTAAAGTTTCAGGCGCTGCGTTTGACGTTTATGTTACCGAACCGCCTGATTACAATCATCCTTTAATACAGCATCCGAAAGTTGTTACCACTCCGCATCTCGGCGCATCAACCGGAGAGGCGCAAGAGAAAGTTGCAATTCAAATTGCAGAACAAATAGTTGAATACTTTACAAGCAAGGTGCTCAGAGGCGCTGTTAATGCCGCTGCAATTGAGGCAATCGGAAATCCCGAGATCGCTCCGTACGTTCGGTTAGCGGAAAATATTGGTTCGCTTCAAGCGCAGATACTGCAAAGTAAATTGAAGAAAATTAAAATTACGTTTTACGGAGAATTGTTAAGCCAATCGCACAAGTTGATTTCATCCGCTGTTACCAAGGGTTTCCTCGCTAAGCATTCTTCAGACCCGATCAATTTAATCAACGCGCCGTTCCTTGCATCCGAAATGGGAATTGTAATTGATGAAGTTTACGCTGGCGCAAATTCCGATTACACAAACTTACTTGCGGTTGAATGTTCGTCATCAACAGAAAAAAAATATTTAGCGGGAACAGTTTTCGGCAGCAATGAAATTCGCATTGTTGACGTTGATACGTTTCATCTTGAATTAAAACCTGAAGGAGCGATGCTCTTCTACACCAATATTGATAAGCCAGGAATGCTTGCGCAAGTTGGAAAAATTCTTGCAGAAAATAAAATTAACATTGCCGGATTATCGTTGGGACGATTCGGAATTGGTAAGGAAGCAATCACCGTTGTTAATGTTGATTCAACAATTGATAAAGAAGTTTTAAAAGAAATTTCATCAATTACAGGCATTAACAATGCTTATACGGTAAAAATTTAGGTTGAACGGAAAAAAGTCCTTGACATTCATTTAAAAAATTTGTAATTCTGTTACAAGAAAATAATTTGTTCCAAAAGCTCTAAATTATTTTGAGGTTTTTTATTTATTTCTATTTATTCATCAATACTTAAGGAGATCGCTATGACTCGAAAACTTTCAATGTTTCTTTTCTTAGTACTTTTCGTACCGGTATTTGTTGTTGCACAGCAAAAGATGATTATGGGCACTGATAATGTACTCCATAAAATCAGCTCTTTTGATGAAGCCCAACAAATTAGTCCAAAAGCATTAGCAAAGACAAACAATGTTCGTATTCATAATTCTGCAAACAGAGTTTTGAGTCCGAATGGAACTATTGATACTTTGCGCTACGATAATTTATTCCCTGCTGCAGCAACCACATTTGGTTTCTCTGCGCAAGACGTAGGTATGCAATGGTTTGTTGCCCCTGCAGATTTAGTTATAAAATACATCGGTTTTAACTTAACGGAAAATGTCGGTGTAACGGCTTCAAATGCCGGGTTTGAAATTAAATTGGTAAAACCAACCTGGACAGTAGATCAATTAAAAGCCCAGAAAGACGAATACATTGGGTACTACAATGCAGCTAACGCTTACCATAATATTACTGCGTTACCAACCAATCCGGATTATACAAGTGGTTGGGTTGATAAAAAAGTAGGCTCTGCTTCACCATTTGACGTTACTGAACTCTGGAGTGACAACGGGACAGGTTATCCTGAAACCGATTATACTATTGGAATGCACTGGATTCCTACGAATCTTCTTACTGAACCTACTGTAAAAGCTGGTGAAGTATTTGGTGTCTATTTTAAAGTAAACGGCGCAATTAATGCTGTTAGAAATGCGTTACGTGCGGCTGAAGTTGGATACCCCGGCTGGAAATTTTATGGTAACGGCCGTAACGTTACTGGAGATGGCGGTGATTATGGCTGGTGGTCAAGAACTTATGCATGGGATATGCGTCTTGTTGTTGATTTAGTTGGAGATCGCGCTCCGGTAATTGTTTCTTACGACAAATTATTGACCACAATTTTAACTACTGACCGTGTTGTTAATGCGACGATTACAGATGATAACCCTTCTGGCGGTGCAGCTGGTGTACAAACGGCTCTTATTCAATACTCTATTGATAATGGAACTACATGGACAGATGTTACTATGACAAAGGGCGCTGGTGATGATTATTCAGGCACAATTCCTGGCCAACCCAAGAAGACAACCGTTTTGTATCATATTAAAGCAACTGACGTTAATGGAAATTCTACAACTTCCGGAAA
>Ga0172369_10004552_pt1 | contig 17528 bp, 21 predicted proteins | sample LakKiv25m_FD_114539 | JGI IMG/M metagenome (GOLD analysis project Ga0172369, IMG submission 114539) | Freshwater microbial communities from Kabuno Bay, South-Kivu, Congo - kab_022012_11.25m | ecosystem: Environmental > Aquatic > Freshwater > Lake | place: Democratic Republic of the Congo...
CCAACTGCTCCAGAATTATTAGGATTATTAGTTTTAATAACTAACCCATTTGTTTTAAATAAATTCGGACTATAGTAAAAAAATACAATTGCAAAATCCAATATTAAAACAATTAAAACCAAAACAATCAATAGTTTAATTGAACCTCTAGATTTTTTTGGGGGAGGTATTTCTTTAAAAGAATCTTCTTCAAAAGAACTGCCCTCTAAATCTGAAGCGATTGTATCAACAACCACTGAATTTCTAAGTTCAGCCAACAGTTCTTGTTTTATTTCTCTTTTTAATTCCTCTTTAAACTTAGAATCAAATCTATTTCTACCTCTTTCTACCATAAATATAGGTCTCAAAAATATTATATAAATATTGTTCAATTATATAATATATAATAGAATAAGTATGTTTAAGCTAACCCAATTAATAACAATGGAGTTTTCATCAAAAGAAAAATAAAAATGGTAAAGAAAACTTAGAAAATGAATATTATAAGGATAATCGTTTCTTTACACAACTATACTAGCAAAGCTAATACTAATATAATTCCAAAGATTAAAATAAATATTAGTTTTTCATTTCAATACGCTAGGCAACTTTCTTTACCCCCATCAGACTATCTAAATAAAGTGAAAGGTCAAATTGATTTAATGGAAAAGTCCATAAATTAGCAAAATTATTTCCAAGTATCTTTCCACCGTATAATTCTTCATAATGTTTTCTTACCTGGCAGGTATAATATGCACCATTCTCAGAATAATCTCTGCATATTGTAGACAGATTAGAGTTTTGCCCAGTTCTCCTTAATATAGATAAATGTGGCAAGGCTATTTCAGCAAGTTCTAAAGAACCTCTTTTAAAATCATCAAAATCTTCCACACCAACTATATAAGTATATTCTAATTTTCCTATTAATCCAGTTCCATTAAGATATTTAATCTCTTCCAATATTTCAGGATACGTTTTTGTGCCTTTTATTCCATGCATAATAGAACTCCTGTTAAAGAATTTTTCAATTGTATAAGCATATCTCAGTCTTTCAGGATTATTGCCTAATCTTTTTAAAATTTCTGACAAACTCGCATTACTCATAAGTTCAGACCCCATATAAAAAATCCTTCCCTTGAATCCCCTTTCTTCTGATGAAGAGATAACATCTAGAACATGCTTTTTCATAGAATCCTCGCTTCCAAACCTTCCCGTAACAATTGCTATCTCTTTAATTTGTCCTAAATCTTCTATTTTAGTCTCTTCTTTTATTCTATTGAAACCTTCTTCAGAAGAGATATTACCAAGTTGTTCTGTCCTATAACCATACTGACAAAAATCACATCCCCCACATTTTGGATGAAAATTTACATTAAGAATTCTATCATCGTGCAGGCTTGGAAACATTCCATTCGGCCCTCTAAAATAATAATAGGGCAATTGATTACCTAAACGTGTAAAAAGGAGACTATTAAAATCTAATTTATGCCCATTAAATAATATTCTGCCATTCTCTGTTCTATAAGGCGAATTTTCAGAAAACATAAAAGAGATTAATCCAAAATTATTGTCATCATAAATATAAAAAATTGGTCTTTCCCCCCCTGCTTCCATTACAGAATCAGTTATTCCATTAGACTTCATATTATAAAAATGTAGTTCTAAATCTGAAATATCAGGATACTCGCTTTTTGCCCTTTCAAAGTTTTGGTTCATTTGCAAATTTTCGATATTTAATATTTATTAAAATAAATTGTTACTAACCTAATAAAAAAGATTTTAATTCAAGAGAATAGGCCTTTACTTCTTCGGGATCTGAATTTAATAGATGTTTATTATATAGTTTATCTACCCCTAGCTTTTGTGCAGAAAAAAGGCTCCTCTCTTCGCTACTTACAACAACAATTTTATCAAATCCTTTTTTCCTCCCTATCTCTTCTACAAGTTTTGTACCAGTAACTCTAGGAATCCCGTTTGGTTCAATTGGAAACTGCCAATCAATAATATAGAGCATATAATCATTACCTTTCCTATCTAATAATGAAATTGCATCCTGATAATTTCCTACAATATCTACATTTCCTTCTCCTAAGATAGAATCTAAACAACCTTTATGAAATCTTTGCCATTTCTCATGATCCTCAACTACTAAAACTTTCATTCTGTAAACCTCAAATATATCAGGAGTTCACAAAATATATAATTTTTGTGAACTCCTGAGAAAGATATATAAAATGAGAATTTCTAATAAATACATGTCAAAAATAGAATTCTACAACGAGTTTAAAATAGATAAAGATCCAAGAATTGTAGAGGAAATTATAACCCTTTATTGGAAGACATTCATTGAAAAAAACAAGAAATCAAAAGAGCTTGTATTTATAAGAAGATCTGAACTTGTTAAAAATTCGAAATATAATAGAAGAAATTGTTACAAACATATCAAGCATCTTTTATTAACAAATATTTTTGTAGAAGAAGAAAATTTTCTAGTGCCTTCAAGTATTATTTATAAGATAAATACAAAAATAATTAATCCAACGGAAATAATATTTAACACTAAAATAACTAAGGAAAATATAGATAAAGACCCTATCGAAATAGGATCTGAAATATCGCTAATAAAAACAAAAGAATTATCCAAATTAATTATTTTAGGAAACCATAAATTATATGACTTTATAACAATACCTTTTAATATAGGAGAGAAGATTTCTTTTTCAACATCTTTTAAAATAGATTGTTCCCCTAAATCAACGATTTATGTTGATACATGGAATCAAAAAGATAAAGGAATTGCTGAAAATGAAAAAATACTTCTAAAAACCTTAAGCCCTTATAAAGATCCTCTCGGCCATAATGCCCTGATAAAAATAAGAGGTGGCAATGAAACCCCTTTATTTGAAATTGAAAAAGACAAAAAAACCTATGTTATTGCAGGAGGGTCTTATACCTATAGTTCAGGCGAGGGATTTGAAAGAATTGTTGGAGATTTCATAGATAAAAAATTTAATGATTCTAAAATAATCTTCTATGACAAATACAAAAATATTATAGGGGAGAAAAATATTGTTTTTCCCTCTTCAAAAGAGAAAGGAATACCCCTAGCAGATACTTCTCCATTAGTATTTACAAGAAAAGATTACAGAAATTTAAACCCTAATTATATTGGTTATTATGATTTCAAAAATGGGGGCATTGAATCAAAATATTTTGTAAGTTATGTTATAATACATTTCGCTAAATTTGAAGTGCCAAAGGGAACTTGTTTTATAAAAATTTGTTCAGGCAAAAATAGCACAATCGCAATAGCAAGTATTTTTCCTCTAGAAAAGCTTAATGTTAAGTTCATAAAAGAAAGAATGTCAAATTTAAATTCAGGAAAATTTATTCAAGATAAGTTTGGTCCTTTAACAAATTTTTGTGAGAATTACCTTGAAAAAGAAAAATTCAAAAGAATAAATGACCTACTAAAAGAATCAAGTTTTAATTTTTCTGAAAAAAAACAACGTTTATTAAAAAAAGCTCTTATCCAACTTTTTGATTATTCTGCTATGCTTAAGAAAAAAGTATTGGAAGATATAAAAAGAGGTAGAGATGTTAGATTAATTCCAAAAATCCTCTTTTCAACAAATAGGTCTGTTTCTTATATTTATGGATGCCTAGATAAAATTGAATGTGAACTAAAGGAAAAATCACATTTAATAATTAAGGATAATGAAAAGTTTTATGACAAAATTATACCCCTACTTATAAATAAACTTAATCCAGAGAATTTAAGCCTTCTTTTATTTGCTAAATATCTGAATCTTTTTGCATTATACAAAATAAAAGATTACTCTTCTTTAGATAAGACGCTAGAAGATTTTAAAAAGAATCACCTAAACCTAATAAAAGATAGAAGAGCTTTGGGGATTATTGATAGATTTTTACCAGTTTTAAAAAGAAAAATTCAAGATGAACTTTTTTCAAAGAAAACCCAAAAATATCTTAACGAGATATTATGGCTAAATAATCAATTAATCAATTTTTACAATGAGGCTGCCTTAAAGACTATAGAATTTGAAGATAAAAAAGATTTCAATAAAGAGTATATAATAAATAAATATAAATTTTATGAAACTCTCTCCATTTACTACCAATATCAAAATATATTATACAAAACAGAATATTATGAAAAAACATCTGAAGAAAAGGAAAAATTTGAAGATTTGAAATTAATGTTGGAAAAATTCAAAGAAAAAATATTATAATCAACTAAAAACATTTCCATCACGCATTTGCAAAACCTTATTAAATCTTAATTATCTAAGATATTTATGTCAAAAGAAAATATAATGATTGGCCTAGAAATCCACGGCTATTTAGAAACAAAGGAAAAATTGTTCTGCAAATGTAAAAACTTTCATGATATGAAACAAATAAAACCAAACACAAATATTTGCCCAATCTGCACAGGGCAACCTGGTTGCAAACCAATGCTTCCAAATAAAAAAGCAATGGATAAAATACTTCAAATAGGCCTAATGTTAAATTGCAAACCCAATCTAATAGAGGACAAAAAACCCCTAATATTTCAAAGAAAACACTACAATTGGCCAGACATGCCCTCAGGTTATCAAAAAACAATTTCCGGATTCCATTCTACACCTCCAGTTGAAAAAGGAGAATTTCTAGGCATAAGAATAACAGAAGCGCATTTAGAAGAAGATCCAGCTGCATGGAATCCTGAAACAGGAAAAATTGACTATAATCGGGCAGGAGCTCCTTTAGTTGAAATTGTAACAGAACCTGACTTCAAATCCTCAGAACAAGTTGAAACCTGGCTAAGACAACTAGTCCTAACTCTTTCCTATATAAAAGCATTAAACAAAGATGCAGGAATAAAAGCAGATGTTAATGTAAGCATAAAAGGAAAAACAAAAAGAACAGAAATAAAAAACGTCAATTCAATAACTGAAATAATTAGGGCCATTGATTCTGAAATAAAAAGACACGAAAAAGAGCTTCCAGATAAACAAGAAACAAGAAGATGGAATTCAGAAAAAGGAAAGACAGAACTAATGAGATTAAAAGAACAGGCTGAAGACTATAGATTTATTTCAGATCCCGACCTTCCTGCAATTAAAATAACAAGACAACAAGTAGAAAAAATAAAAAAAGAACTTCCAGAATCTCCAATGCAAAAATTAGAGAAAATAATAAAACATCATAAAATAAATCCTCAAGACGCAGAAGTTCTAACTAAAAATCTAGAAATAGTAGAATTATTTGAAAAAGTGGTAGAACACGTTCCAACAAAAATAGCGCTTCCCTGGATAACAGTAGAATGGCTAGGAGTTCTTAATTACAATAAAAAAACAATGGATGATGTATCAATAAATCCACAACACCTAATAGAATTATTAAAACTCATTGAACAAAATAAAATAACTCCATTAAAAGCAAAAGATATTTTAAGAAAATTCATACCATCTTCATTTTCACCATTAGAAGAAGCAAAAAAGCATGAATCCATTACAGATGAATCTCAAATAGAAAAAGTAATCAATGAAATCCTAAACAAAAACCCGCAATCAGTTAAAGATTTCAAAGCAGGTGAAGCAAAAGCATTAAATTTCCTAATAGGCCAAGTAATGCAAGCCACAAATAAAAGAGCTGATTTTACAAAGATTAAATCAATTCTAGAAAAAAAGTTGAAATAAAGATATCTTAAAAACTATTAATTAGCCAACAACCGAAGCTCTCCCTAAATCATCTTTAGCACATTGCATTTGATATGCTTCCCTACTTGCTTCATCAATATCAAAAAGTCTATCTAATCTAGTGATTGGAAAAAGAGCATAAACAGGAGGACAAAGATTAATTAATGCAAGCGGATTTCTTTGACTAGCCCTTAATTTTTTATCAGCAGTGAGTAATTTTCCTAAACAAGCACTGGAAAAGAATTCAACCCTAGCAAAATCAAGGCAAAGATTAGGTCTTCCTGGAGTTCCAACATAGGCAAATAATTCTTGCCCAATTTCTGTAATTTGAGAATCATTAATAATCTTACTATCACTAAAACCTAAAACATGATATTCAACTCCTCTTTGTGTTGAATATCTACTACTTTCCTCTTTATCAAAACTAAATCTTCTCATTACAAATAATAATAAAAAGAGTTTATAAAGATTATAGTGAAAAATTGACATCAACTACCTATAGAAAACAGCATAATCCTTTTCTCGTTGAACTATCTCAAAACTATTAACACCTTCAGCAAGAACTTCCTCTCTAAACACACTTTCAACATTCCTTTCCACAGGTTTTTTAGGATGATATAAAAATAAATGATAAAGAACCTTCTGCTTCCGAGTAGGTTCAGGAATTTCCTCTTCTTCTACAACAGGAGTCTCATCAATAATTCTGACTAGAGACCATGTTTCTCCGCCACGTAAAGTAATGCAAGGTCTTTCAGGAAATACAAATTCTCACCTCCATCCATCAATATTTGAATTCATTTTAATCAAATTCAACTAAACTCAACCCTTTTTAAACGTTCTGAACATAACTCCAAAAACTATATAAACAAGTAATCCCTACAGATTACTATGAAAACAATAACTATAAAACTTCCTGAAGAAGAAGCAAATGAATTAGAAGAATTTATCAAAAATAAAAATTATCCATCTAAATCTGAATTTATTAGACATTTAATCATTGAAAAATTAGACCGAACTAGAAAAGAAAAAATTGGATGGATGATACTAGCTGAAAAGTCTATGGATAAAATATGGGATAATAAAAAAGATGATGAGATTTGGAGCAAATACTTATGATAGAACAAAGAGACCTATTACTTGTTCCATTTCCATTTTCAGACCAATCAGGTAGAAAAGTAAGACCAGTCATTGTTATTAGTAATAATGATTTTAATAAACATTCTGAAGATATCATTGTAATCGGAGTTACCTCAAATATTTTAAAAGACAAATATACAATTGGCCTAACTAACAACAATTTAGATGAAGGAAGACTTTTAACAAATTGTTCGATTAAAACTGAGAATATATTGAAAATAGATAGGGATTTAATAATAAAAAAGATTGGTAAAATAAACAAAGAAACTCTAAAGAGCACAATAGAAAAATTATTTAATATAATCAGCAATTAACTACCTCGCAAACCTTTTCAAACAATAATCAACCAACTCTTCACCTTCCAATGCCCTTGATTGAGTATCTGTCCTAATCATAAAAACTTCTTTTCCAGCTAATTGCAAAAATACCTTAACATCACTTCTTCTCACCCTTATCCAGCAAACAATTCTATTCATTCCATCAATAACAACCTCAACAAATTCAATCCTTACATAATCATTAATATGATTATAAATTTTAGAAGGAAAATAACTTCTTAAAATATCATCCATTATCATTCTCCTATAGCCATCCTTGCTTCCATCAATCAACTTCTTCAGCTCATCTTGAATCCCAGTTATTTCAAAACAATTATCATCTTTTTTCTCTTTTATACCAATTACTAAATTACCTCCTTCTGAATTAAGTAAAGCACAAATAGACTTTGCAATTATTACCTTTGATGCCTTTTGCTTATGACCATGGACCTCATAGGACTTGCTCCTATGTATATCATCGTTAGTATAATCTAAACTCCACAAAGCACTTGATTTAAACTCAGTAAGCAATCCCTCCCCATTTAACATTAATTTTTCTATTTCTTCAAAATTCTTTTTATTTTTTTCATCATCACTATAAACTATTTTCTGAACTCTTCCAATATCCCCAGTTTTCAATCTAACCATAACTCCGTACATCTGATAAGAATTTTTAGACAAAATTTCATCCACAACTCCCCTAACAAGCTTATTGCTATTACTTAAAATCTCCACCCTTATTCCCTTTTTTATATTCTCAGCATACTGCGTTTCCATAAAAATCAAATAATTAAAGAACTTTTAAAGGTTCAGCTTCATTCAATAGTACTTACATTAATTTTTTATTACTAAGACTATAAAAACCGTATCTCAGCAAAGGGATTATTTTTGTTGAATTTGTCTAACTCATAGAAATTAATTTTACTTTCTTCCCCTCAATATTAGGGGGAAGCAAAGATAAAATTACATAGGGAAAAGAGTTAGTAATTCTCTATACGGAGATACTGAAAAACCACAAACCTTTATATAATAAAAATTATTGAAATATAAGAGGTGAAAATGGATTTAGCATCAATAGGTCTTTTAGTAATTGCACTAGCTTGGATAGTTCAATTGGTTTATACATTTAAATCAAAAGAAATTCAGCCTGTTTTTATAATACTATACATTATTGGAGTTCTTGTGCTAGTAACAAGCATCTACCTTCAATCAAAGGTAATCTCCTACTATGAAGTATTTACAGTAATTACTTCAGCACTAGTATTAGGAAAATTATATTGGCGAAAAAAGAGGTAAAATGTTTTATCTACCATTTATAGGTTCATTCCTAGAAGCAGCTGGAATGACAATTGAAAAAATAATGCTCAAAAAAAAGAGCCTTAATTTCAAAAATTACACAGTATATGGTTTTCTAGCAATAACTATTTTAATGCTTCCATTCATATTTTTCTTTTGGGATATAAAACCAGAAGCTTACTCAATAAAAAACATTCTTCTAATAATCTTTGTAATAATTAGCGCACTTTTTGCAAATCTTCTTACCTACTATGCACTAAAAAGAGAAAATCTAACTGCAATGGAACCAATAAGGTTAATGCAGCCAATTTTTACAATAATTTTAGCAGTACTAATTTATTCTTCAGAAAGAACAAATATTCTAACAATAATTCTTGCAATAGTAGCAAGCCTCACGTTAGTAATCTCCCACATAAGCAAAAATCATCTAAAATATGATAGATACATAATCGCAGCACTTTGTGGAAGTTTATTTTTTGCCATAGAATTAGTTGCATCTAAACCACTTCTTCAATACTATAATTCAGCTACATTTTATTTTCTAAGATGCCTAGCAGTATTACTAATAACTGCAATAATTTTCAGACCAAAAAATAAAGTAAGCAATAAGCTAAAATTAACAATAATTCTAACAAGTGCAATGTGGATAATCTATAGAATAATCCTCTACTACGGATACAATTCTTTAGGAATAGTTTTCACAACAATGCTATTCATACTAACCCCCATCTTCACATATATTTTTGCAGCAATTTTCCTAAAGGAAAAAATAACTCCAAAACAAATAATAGCAACAATAATTATTATAGCTTGTATAGCTACAGCAATAGTAATTCAAAATTAATATCAAAAATATGTACTATATAATATATATTAAATAGTGGAATAATTAATAAACAACCATCATCATTCAAGTATATGAAAGATAGAATTCAAAGATACGAAATACATTGTGATGGAAAACAACAAGCAATCGCAAGAGGAATAGAAGGATTAGGAGGGAAATTATATGAAGTTCATACAAATGGAACAATAAGAGCCGGACTTTCAGAAGTACAAAGAGCAAATCTAGAAGAAAGAAAACTTGGAATAAAAATAACTCTAGAAGATTCAGCTGAATAACCTATTAAAATCTTCAATTTGTAAAATTGAACGAGTTAAAAAAATTAGAATAATTTTTTAAAATTTTCCTCAATAACCTTTTCAGCTTCATTTAAACTTAATTTTTTAATTTGAGCAATCTTTTTATAGCTCTCAATAATATTGGCAGGTTCGTTGTCGTGCTTGCCTTTAATTGGATGTAAAAAAGGGCTATCTGTTTCACACAATAAACTTTTAATATCTGCCCTTTCAACAATTTTTTGAAAATGTTCTGAAAAAGTTATATTTGTAGGAATAGTTAAATACCAACCATTTTCAATAATTCTATTAACTAATTTAAAATTCCCACTAAAACAATGCATAATAACCCTCTCAACTCTTTCTCTTTCCAAAATATTAATCACCTTTTCTTCAGCCCCCCTGGAATGAATAATAATCGGCATGTAAAGTTCCTTAGCCAAATTAATAAATTTCAAAAATATTTCTTCCTGTCTTTCAACATCAGAACTCTCCTTTAAATCAATACCTACTTCTCCAATACCAATTATTCTCTCTTTATTTTTTCTAATAAAATCAATCTCCTCATCCAATTCCTTATCATTCAATTTCAAAGCATCAATTGGATAGATTCCAAGGGCAACTTTTATCTCAGAATATTTTTCAGCTAATTTCAATGCATATTTCATTGTTTCAAAATTAACAGAATTATAAACAATAATTCCAACCCCATTCTTCCTAGCTCTTTCCATAAGCCCAGCTACATCTTTAAAAAATTCCAAATGACAATGAGCGTCTATTAGCATCATAAATGTAAAAATAGATAGTTTTTAAATATCCTCGCTCTTAATAAATAAAGGGCCTGTAGTTTAATGGATAGAACACTTGGTTTCGGCCCAGGTGATCGAGGTTCGATTCCTCGCAGGCTCGTTATAGCTAAACATTTATAAATATCCCTTTCTAAAAGTTTCCATGATAATTTCACTGGAGAACAGAGTTGTTGGTTTATTAAAACCTGGTTATATTCCTAGTTGGAACTAAAGCTAATCCAAAAGGTATTATCTCCTTATCTTCTATTTCTATGGCATTGGATGATGTCAAAAACCCTATTAAAAACGGGTTTTTGATCATGCTCTGAATTCTATATGCTATTTTTAGAGTAAATTATGAACAAATAGAATTCAGACATTTTAAGGAACAGTGTGAACAAGAAAGAGAAGTATTAACTCCAAGAGATTATAAAGAAATAGAAAAAATAAGACAATCTCCAGATTTATTAAATAAAAGCTATTTATTCAGCAAAATCGAGCCTTTTCTACTTCCGTTCTATGTGAGATAGATTATGACTAAGTTTATAAAATATAAATGATAGATAATAACATAACATGGCAAAAGAAAAAAACCTAGGAGTAACTGCAGATAAAGATGATTTTGGAGAATGGTTTTCAGAATTAATGATAAAGGCGGACCTAGCAGATTATACAGAAGTATCTGGATGCATTGTCTTTAAACCAAATTCCTATGAAATATGGGAAAGAATAAAACATTTAGTAGACAAAGAATTCTCCAAATTAGGTATAAGAAATTGCTATTTCCCATTATTTATTCCAGAAAAATATCTAAACAAAGAAAAAGAACATGTTGAAGGATTTTCACCAGAAGTTGCCTGGGTAACTCATGCAGGAGAAAGTAAATTAAGTGAAAGATTAGCTATTCGTCCAACTTCAGAAACAATAATGTACCCTTCCTATTCAAAATGGATAAGAAGTTGGAGAGACCTACCATTAAAATTGAATCAATGGAACAATGTAGTAAGATGGGAATTTTCCCACCCAGTCCCTTTTTTTAGAACAAGAGAATTTCTATGGAATGAACTTCACACAGTACTTGCAACAGAAAAAGAAGCACTAGAAGAAGGAAAACAAATACTAGATACCTATAATAAAATTTGTAAAGACGATTTAGGGCTCTATGGACTAGCAGGTAAAAAAACAGAAAGGGAAAAATTTGCAGGAGGAGTTGCATCAACAAAACTCCATTACATTCTTCCATCAGGAAGAATTATCGAGGGCCCTTGTTTTCACTATGATGGACAAAATTTTGCAAAAGCCTATGAAATAAAATTTCTAAATAAAGATGGAAAAGAAGAATATGCTTATCAATGCACCTACGCCATATCAACAAGAATGTTAGGAACAATGTTTGCAATACACTCGGATGAAAAAGGACTAGTCATTCCACCAAGACTTGCACCAAATGAAGTGGCAATAATCCCAATATTTAATGAGGAAAATAAAAATAAAATCCTCTCAGAAGCAAAAATAATATTTGAAGAACTAAAAGATTACTCTCCAATACTTGATGATAGAGAAGACCAAAGACCTGGCTTTAAGTTCAACGAATACGAATTAAAAGGAATTCCAATTAGAATAGAATTAGGTCCCAAAGACTTGGAAAAAAAAGAAATAACCTTAGTAAGAAGAGATACTTTAAAAAAACAACAAATCAAAATAAAAGATATTAAAAAACAAGTGCCATTAATACTTGAAGAAATACAAAAAAATATATTTGAAAAATCAAAGAAAATATTTGAAAGTAAAATAGAAAAAATCTCTTCCCTAGAAGAGCTTAAAAAAATAATAGAAAATAAAAAAGTAGGAATAATTCCACTATGCAAAAATGAGAAATGTGAAGAAATGCTAAAATACGAAACAAAAGGTGCAAAAGCAGTATTCATCTCTGAAAAAGATAAAATAAAGAATGAGAAATGCATTATCTGCAAGAAACAAGCAGATTATTTTGTCTATGCAGGAAAAACCTACTAATTCTAAACCATTAATTTTATAAACCATCAAATTAGGATAACTAAAATGATATATCCCCTACAATCTAGATTTAAACCAGGAACAATTGGGGGAGAAATGTTCTATGATCCATACTCCCTACAATATGAACTAATAGTCAAACAGCAAAAGGAATCTGGCAGGCCTATTCCAAGAAAGATATTTAAAAGAGTAGAAAGGGCAGTCCTCAATATATTTTCAGAAACAGATGCACCTAATCCAGATGAGGCCCTAAGACAAGCAGGATTATATGATTCAACTGACAAAAGATGCTGTATAAATAGAAAAAGAAGATAAAAAACTAACCAATAATTTTTATAAATTTCCTAATAATAAAATCCGGTGCGAATTTATTTTTAATATAAAAGTCCTTTCTATCCTCAGGCAAAGTCTTAAATTGATCAACAATTCCCCTACAATTTTCACTTCCGCAATTACATTCCATTGTCCAAAGTTCACTCCCTAATTCCTCAATTCGCTTACGATTATCATTCATAGTCGTAGAATAGTCATAGGTTATTTCCTCGTCTTTTTGAATATCTCTTAAAGCAACTAATTCACTTTTGCCCCTTATAAAACCACAAGGATTACAAGAATGATTAAAAGTTCTTGACAATTCATCCAAGTCAAGATAAACTTCATCATCAACACCCAATGGATCAGAACCCTCCTCTATTCCCTCATCAACCCTTCTTACCATTTCATATATATTACACAATTCCCCCTTAAGAACCCAAATTACTTCCCCTTTTTTTATTAAATTCTTAGCAAAAACTCCTTTTCCAGCAATACCTGAATCCCTAATTTCAATATTGTCTTCATTCATCTCAAGAACTATAGAGCAATATTTTTAAATCTTACCTTTAGCAAATGTCTTAGCCGAGAATATTTGCGAAGAGTCCCATCCAATTAATTACGAGCGAATGTTCGAGCCAAAAATATTCGCGAAGTCTATTAATTATTATTTCGAGCGAATGTTTGAGATACAATTAAAGGAAATAAAATAGTGGCATCACCAAAAACCTTGACACTTTCCCCATTGCTTTTTATTTTTCCCCAACTAACTGCTTCATCAGGCCTAGCTCCTGCATCACTTCCATCCCATTCCTCATGGCTATTAATATAAACCGAATAATCAGAACCATTTCTCATCATATTTGCATTATTAATATGATGTTTCACAACACCTCCTCCAAGAATGATTGTTCCGGTTTTTTTCTGAACAATTGTGAATTCATTTAAATCATGAACATCTCTTGCAATATCTAATTTAAAATCAGGATGTTTATACATAAAAAAATGAATCATATCCCCAATACTCCCATCAACTATTGCAGGACAATAAACCTGAATATCATTTTTATAACACCAATAATAAATACTTCTTTCATCATTTATCTCCTTTCCCAAAGTTTTAATAAAATCTCCAACAGAAATTATTTCTCCGGTTTTTTTCTGTTCAGAATAAATCTTTTCCAAAATAGGAACTAAAAACTCTTCAAACTTACAATACAAAGCATTTGGTATGTAAACATTTCCAGCTCTATTAACTCCTTTCTTATTTAATATCTCACCACTAGCTGAAAATTCACCTAATTTAAAATCCCCTAAGCATTTTATAATATCTTCTTCAATACCTCCCGCAGTTGTAACAATAACCTTCACCTTTCCATGTTTAGCAAGATATCTAAAAATATCCCTAAGTCCAGAGGTAACTAAATTACTAGTATATCCAAGATAAATAGTGCATTTTTCTGAAATCATTTTATTAATAACATCTACAGCTTTTGAAAAAGAACTAGCTTGAAATCCAGTACTAGCATAACTATCCAAAATATCACTTAAATTAGAACCCTCATTTTTCTCATCAAAATTATAACCCTTTATAGAAATCCCTTTAACTTCCTCACTATCAAATAATACATTCTTTCTTGATTTCTCTTCATTTCCTTTGGAAATGAACTTACCATCTGTTTCATTATTACTTTCTTTCTTTAAATTTTTACTACTTACCATAAGTATAAAGTTTATTTCACCCTATATAAATCTTTATTAAACCAAGAATAAAGAAATATTCATGGAACATATAAATTCAACAGAGATAGCAATTCCAAGTATAATCGCTTTTGTTATTAATATAATCTCTGCTTATTTATTTGCATTACACACTATAGATATTAATCTTATGATGTTTATAATAATAGGGTCAATAATTGTAATAATAATTATAGGAATTCAATCAAAAAACAAAAACATTTCAGAAAAATTAGAAAAATTAGAACTAAGCAACAAAAAACTAGAAGAAAAGCTTAAAATACATGAACAACTTGTTGATATTAAAGCAGATATAAAAAACTTACAAATGAAAACCAAAAAATGACTGTAAAAAAAGACCCTATAGATATAGTATTAGAAATTATTAAAATTATCATTATAATAGCAATTGGATTTATAATAATAAAAGGAATTTTATCCCTAACTTAAATATGGTTAAAAAAGAATCTTCTGATTTAGAAATTGTCTTTAACAATTTATAAGCCACAAAAATCTTTCGCAGATTTTTGATGTTTAATAATGACCCTAATAAAAATATGGCTAATAACTTTAGCAAATTACATTATAATAAAAATAATACTCTCTTTTGTAAAATAAATCCCATAGTCTTAGAGATACAAACTCTAAAAACCTTTTCCAGATAAAATTCTATCAATTAAATCAGCTCCAAGTTTTATACGAATCATAAAATTTGCACCGCGAATCTCTTGTTCAAGTTCCGCTATTCTATGAGAAGTTTCAGAAATAAAAGCAGTCTCAATCATATCAACAACCCGCATTTCAAATGACTTGGGAACATATTGATAAAATCTTATATCCATTGGAGGCCTACGCATAATATCATAAATATCATATAACTTAACAATACTTAATTGAGGCTTCCATCTTTCAATACCAACTATAACTCCACTAAAAATTCTAGTATTTTGCATATTAAATAAAATCCAATATAACTAAAATTTCAGAAGAATTCATTTAAAAATTTATATATTCTCATTTATACAGCTTATTTATTAATTCTTCAACCTTTTCCTTAAACTTAGGAAGATAACTAACATTAATTTTAGCACCTGTTGCATTTTCATGCCCTCCTCCAGTTGCACCTGGAATTTCCTCAATTGCCTCAAGTGTCAACTTTCTCACATTTCCCTTTCCACGAATAGAAATATTAGCCACATCTCCACTAATAAAAACAACCACTACAATTTTATCAGGAAATTCATAAATTAATTGATTAGAAAGATTAGCACTTAAACTCAAAGTCCCGCCATATTGAAAATAAATCATATTCCTATCAGCAAGAGCTCTTGCCTTTTCCATTAATTGCTGATACTTTCCATTTATCTCATTATATCTTTTAAAAATCTGCTTAGTTTTATTATTTTCATCTAAAACATCAATAGGATTTTTAACATTCATCATCATCTTAGTCATATTAACAACATTAGTTATACTATCCTTCAAAGAAAAGTCAAGTATTCTTGCTATTCTTCCAATCTCAGATTTATACAATAAATCAAAAGCAGATTTAGGATTATTCAAGCCCAAATCAGGATATCTTTTCTCAAATTCAGAATAAAAATCCGGAAGATAACAATCACTAATACATCCAACAATAGAAAGCCATAAATCTTCCTTTTTTCCAGTAATCTTATAACAGAGATAAGAAACAGGTTCATTTTTTTTATCATTATGAAAAGTATTATAATAATATAAATTATCTGCAACCATTTTATCAACTTGATGATGGTCTATCCAAACAACATTTAGATTGTCTTTTTTAGCTCTTTCAATAAATTCCTTTGAAACAAGAGGTTTATCTAAAACAAAAATATAATCTGCCTTTAATTCCTCCACCTTCCGATAATAACTTATATTTAAATCAGGAAAACTTCTTATAACAACTCCCTTTCCCCTTCCAACAAATCTTTGCAATAATAAAAAACTAGTCAAGCCATCATTATCATTATCAAAGAAAAAAATAGGGTTTTGAGCCCTTTCAAGATGACTCCTTATCTCATTTATTTGTTTTTCACTTAACATAGGTTTACTATAAACCCCCTATTTTTAAATCTTCCATTCGTTAGAATGGAATGGGATAAAAAATCTAAAAAGTAGAATAAAGATTTTTTAAACTTCACTAAATCCCCAAAAGCCTGAATAAATAAATTTTAGAGATTTAGGAAGTTGGAAAAATATTAAATAGAATGAAATAATGATTTTTACTGAATCTTTTACCTCAGGAAGAATATAACCTATCACAATAAATCACTTATTTTTGTTTACCGCCCCTAATTAATGAGGGCGTGAAATAAAAACTAAGACAATAGTCAAAATTAATACAATATTTTGAATTCATCATAGATTCCATAAAAAGCAAATATTAAAAACCCTTAGTTTGCCTAATATTATAATAATTATCCCTAATAAAATGCCATCAAAAAAACCCTCACCAGAATCAATTGAACAAAAAGAATATAGAATTTTTAATCCAGAAACAATAAAACAAACAATAGAAGTTCAAGTAAAACCAAAACCTACTAAAGAAGAAATTGAAACAGTTGTAAAAGTAGGAAAGAAAAAACCTAAAGCTACAAAATCCGAAAAAGGTCCTGCAAAACAAGAAAATAAAAAACTAAAATCTTCAGGTTACTCTTTAATAATAACTGAAAAACCACAGGCAGCTTCAAAAATTGCCGCAGCACTCTCAGAAGGAAAAGAAAACAAACTTGCAGATAACGGAATCCCCTATTATGAATTAGAAAGAAAGAATAAAAAAATAATAGTTGCCTGTGCAGTAGGCCATCTCTTTACAGTTTCTCAAACAATAAAAGGAACAGACTATCCTATTTTTGACATTGCCTGGTTCCCAAATTTTGAAATAAAAAAACATGATTTTACTAGAAAATACTACAATACAATAAATAAGCTAATAAAAAATGCATCTGAAATAATAGTTGCAACAGACTTTGATACAGAAGGGGAAGTAATTGGCTATAACATAGTAAGATACATAGCAGGGCAAAAAGATGCAAAAAGAATGAAATTTTCTTCCTTAACTGCAAAAGAGCTTCAAGAAGCATTTGACAATACTCATC
>Ga0172369_10004554_pt1 | contig 17520 bp, 27 predicted proteins | sample LakKiv25m_FD_114539 | JGI IMG/M metagenome (GOLD analysis project Ga0172369, IMG submission 114539) | Freshwater microbial communities from Kabuno Bay, South-Kivu, Congo - kab_022012_11.25m | ecosystem: Environmental > Aquatic > Freshwater > Lake | place: Democratic Republic of the Congo...
AATCACGGCGAGGCAGTAGGCCTGGGGATGATTACGGCTCTAGATTTAAGCTGTAAGCTTGGGTTGATCGAAAACAGGCTGTCATTACGTATTAAGAATTTAATCAAGCTTTATGGTTTACCCGTAAAGCTTAAAGGTGTATCCATTGATAAAGTTATCGGCGCTTATTATCACGATAAGAAATTTACCGGTAAGCAGAATAAGCTGGTTTTGATCCGGGGGATAGCCAAGCCGGTAATTGTAAAGAATGTCGCATTGAGCTTGATAAAAGAAGCAGTTGGCGGAATAATTTAATCCTACTTGCCGGTGGAAAGAGTAACAATTGAGCCTTCGTTATTTAGTTCCACGGTGTCCACGGTAATTTTCTCTACTTTAGCCCCATCAACCGAGTCATTTTCCTTTACAATCTGGTTGTTCACTAAAGCGTAACCGTTATCGTCGGAAAAGAATATCCCATTTAAGACAAATTTCTTTTCTGGTTTTGGTTGTTCTTCAGGAGGCAAGGCGGGAGCAGCAGGCGGAGGTGGGGCCGGAGCTGTTTGTGGTGGTTCGGATACAAGGGGGGAGTCAATCTTGCGGTTAGCAGCCTTAAATATATAGCTGCCCAGGAGCAGGATAACGGCAAATATTAAAAAATACAATAGATAAGTTTTGAGTCTGGTTTTTTTATCCCAGCCGGGAGTTTTTTTAAGCGAATTTCTTTGGATGGATTCTTCGGTTTTCTTTAATGCTTCGTTAATGATACTCATAAATTATTCCGCGCTCACCGAATAGCTGTTTAGTTCTTCGGTGCACCTTTTTATAATATCAATGCCGATATTATCAGTTTCCACGACAAAACCTGCCAGCAGCGCCCGGTCGCAGAGCATATTGATCAGCCTGGGCGTGCCCGCGGAAAAACGGCTTATCGCATTAATGGCCTCATCGCTGAATTTAATATCTCTGGCTCCGGCTACCCGCAGGCGGTGGTTTATATAGGGTTTTATTTCATCTTCATCAAGCGGGCCAATATGGTATCTGACCATGATCCTCTGGCGCAGCTGCCGTAAATCATATAAATTAATCCGGTTGTTTAATTCAGGCTGGCCCACTAGTATTACCTGGAGCAGTTTATCCTTTTCTGTTTCCAGGTTTGAAAGCAGGCGGATCTGCTCGAGCAGGTTGGGCTTTAAATTTTGCGCTTCATCCACAATAAGCACCAGATTATTCCCGGCATTCGACTGGCGGAGTAAAAAATTATTTAATTCCCAAACCATATCCAGTTTAACTTTGTTTTTAAGGGAAATCCCGAAATCTTTAATGATTGATTCCAGGAGCTGGGTTTCGGAGAAGGCAGGATTCAGAATAAAGGCTGTTTTTACGTTTTTGCCTACCTGATTTAAGAAGAAACGGCAGGTGGTTGTTTTGCCGGTGCCTATCTCTCCGGTTAAAACGATAATCCCTTTTCTTTGTGAAACCCCGTAAACCAAATGAGAGATGGCTTCTTTATGTTTTTTACTTGAGAAAAAAAAGGCAGGGTCGCTGGTAACATTAAAAGGCCTTTCTTTTAACCCATAAAATTGGCAATACATTCGCTCACCTCTTAAATTATTATAACAGGATCATAAAAGTTTGTAAAGTATTGACATATTTATGAATATATGTTATATTTTCTATCTAGAGGTAAGAGAAATAGCCACGGCTGCCTCAAAGCTAAAAAGGCACAAATGGCCATTTTACCAAAAGAAAAGGATTATCGTCGTTTCCCGAGGGTGGAATCCCGCCTGCCTGTCCGTTATCAACTTGGCGGGGGCCAGGATTTTGGTAACGTCCTCTGTAATGACATCAGCTGCGGCGGTTTAAAGTTCACCAGCGAAAAATTTATTCCTACTTCTACCCCGGTAATGCTTGAAATAAATGTTTTGAACCGCCTGATAAGGCCTATCGGCAAGATATCCTGGTCAACTCCGCTGGCACATTCCGACCGCAATCAAATGGGCATAGAATTTATGGATTTTAACGCGCTGGAAAGAAATTATCTTAAAGATTTTGTAAACATGCAGTTGGGGCAAATTTAACTCAATGAAAGGAAAATTATAAATGGCAGCTGAAGCAGTTAAAGAGGCGCAGGCGGAAGTAAAACCAAAGGCAGAAAAACAGACTAATTGTCTGGCTTGTAATAAATTGATTAAAAAGTTAAGAAGATATTATCGTGACGGGAAATTCTATTGCAGTAAAAAATGCTGGCGCGCATTTCTTGATAAAAACAAGGCAGGGGCGGCAGAAGATAAAAAATAATGAAGACTGTTAAGGAGCGCAGGGTCCATCCACGTTTAGAGCATAAACTGCCGTTTAATGTCGCGGTAAACGGGTATGATTTCTCCACTACTACGCATAACATAAGCTGCGTCGGGGCTTATTGCCACCTGGAAAAGTATATCCCGCCTTTTACTAAGATTTCCGTAAAACTGAGCCTGCCCAGCAAGGGCCAGGCAGACAAAAATGCCATTGTCGAATGCAGGGGCGTGGTTGTAAGAAGCGAAGATGAGACTGAAGGCGGTTTTAACATCGCCATATTCTTTAATCAAATGCGCGATGGGGAACGTAAGAAAATCGCTGCGTATATAAACCAATTCCTGCATTAATCGCTATTGGGAAAAGCCAGAAAATACAATCAACCCGCCAAGCTTATCATGGGCTTCATCTATAAGGATGAGGCTATTTTTATAAAATCCAGGGATAAATTAAAAAAGATATTCGGAAGGATTGATTTCCAATCGGATCCCCTTGATTTTAATTACACCGCTTATTATGAGCCGGAGATGGGCGCCGGGCTAAAAAGAAGGTTTGTCAGTTTTGGCAAATTAATTTCCATCCAGGATTTATACCGTATCAAACTTTACACCAACAGGCTTGAAGTAAAATTCTCAAACTCCGGGAAGCGCCGGGTGAATATCGACCCGGGGTATCTGGATTCGGCCAAGCTGGTGCTTGCCTCGACCAAAGATTACGCCCATAGGATATATTTACGTAAAGGTATTTTTGCCGAGATAACGTTAAGTTACAGAAGCAATTCATTCATTCCTAACGATTGGACCTATCCGGATTATCGCAGCCAGGAGTATATCGGCATTTTTAATGCAGTCAGAAAACTCTATGCCCCATAAAAATGGCCCGTTGTTAAAATATCCTTCATATCTTGAGTCGAGCAGAAGCGGTAAATTAAAGATAGTTACCGAAAAGCTTTTTGCCAGTCTTAAGTCATGCGATATCTGCCCCCGGAGTTGCAAGGTCAACCGCCTGGAAGGTAAGTCCGGTTTTTGCAAGACTGCCGTATTGCCGAAGGTATATAGTTTTATGAGCCACTACGGCGAGGAGCCGCCTGTATCAGGTTCAAGGGGCAGCGGCACAATATTCTTCAGCCATTGCAATATGGGCTGCGTATACTGCCAGAACTATGAATTCAGCCAATCAGGCAAAGGCAGGGAGTATGAATTTTCGGAACTGGCGCAGATAATGTTGACCCTGCAGGAATCAGGCTGCCATAATATTAACCTTGTTACTCCAACTCATGTTTTACCGCAGATACTTAAAGCTTTGGAGCTGGCTATTGCAGGAGGATTAAAAATACCGTTGGTTTATAATACCAGCGGGTATGAATCGTCTCAAATTTTAAAAATGCTTGATGGGGTAGTGGATATATATCTTGCGGATATGCGTTACGCGGATAGAGAAATTTCGCGCAAGCTTTCATTAGCCCCTGATTATCCGCAACGTAACCGGGAGGCGGTAAAAGAGATGCATCGTCAGGCGAGCCCGGCAGAGTTCAACGAAGAAGGGTTAATCAAAAAAGGATTGATTATAAGGCATCTTGTATTGCCAAATCATGCCTCTGGTACGGACAAAATTATGCAGTTTATTGCCAAAGATATTTCCGCGGATACTTATATTAGTTTAATGAGCCAGTACCTGCCTTATTATAAGGCTTCCGCTTATCCGCAGATCAGCCGGCGCCTGAATAATGATGAATATGAAGAGGCCAAGAAAATACTTGAGCAATATAATCTGCTTAATGGATGGATCCAGGAATCATACGGCTCAGAACGCTTTGCCGGAGTAAATATTAAACCTGTCTAAGCATGAGTAAAGAATCAATTTTCAGCAAGATCATTAGTTTTATCTTTGCCAAGCTGTTTAAGATTAATGATTCCGCGCAGAAGATCGCTTTAGGGGTTGGTTTGGGGGTATTTTCAGGGATTATCCCGGGAACCGGGCCGGCCGCGTCGCTATTTTTGGCTTTTGTTTTCCGGGCTAACCGGGCTGCCGCGTTATTGGGGAGCATACTTACGAATACCTGGTTAAGCGTGGTAACTTTTATTCTGGCGGTAAAAATCGGGTCTATCGTATTTAGCAGGCATTGGCAGGAAGTATATCAGAAGGCTCAAGGCTTAATCCGCGGTTTTCATTGGGCGAGTTTTTTAAAGCTTTCTTTGCTGGATGTGGTTCTGCCGGTTATAGCCGGATATTTGATTATCGGTTTAATCTTAGGTCTGGCCAGCTACCTGGTATCTCTTCTGATAATCAGGAAAAGCGTTTATAAAAATTAAAGCCGGTATTTTTTAAATACCGGCTTTAATTCCGCAAGAAACTTAATGAATATTAATCTCCGTAAACAGTTGTAGTGTATTCCCCGTAAATGCCCAGGATATTTTTGGCATCGTAATCCACATATTTAATCGTTTTGATATTACCGTTTGCCGCAGCTGCTTTTATACTGCAGTCTCCGGTAGCAACTAAGCCTAAAACCGAGGTAGCTTTGGAGACGCCGGTTTTACTGTAAGTTAAGCCGCCATCGCCGGCTGCTACAGGGGCTTTGACTTCAGTGTAGATCATTCCCATGGGATATGGAGTGGCGCAACCGCTAAGCGTAACCATGGCAAATAAAGCTAAAATCAATAAACTTATACTTTTCATTTTGGCCTCCTTTCGAAAATATTTTAACAAGATATTTAAATAATGCAAGTTTTTTTAAGCTTGCTAAAAATAAAATTAGGAGTTAAAATAAATACAAATTCAAAATCAGGGGAGGTTTTTATGAAGAAGTTAGTTTTGCTGCGTCACGGAGAAAGCACCTGGAACCGAGAGAACCGTTTTACCGGATGGACTGATGTGGATTTATCCGGGCAGGGTATACAAGAGGCAAAGAAAGCCGGGGAGGTACTTAAAAAAGAAGGTTTTATTTTTGATATTGCTTTTACTTCCGTCTTAAAGAGGGCCATCCGTACTCTCTGGTTGACACTTGATGAAATGGATTTAATGTGGATACCGGTTTATAATTCCTGGCGGCTTAACGAAAGGCATTATGGGGCCCTGCAGGGATTAAATAAATCCGAGACCGCGGTTAAATACGGCGAAGAGCAGGTTTTGATTTGGAGAAGAAGCTATGATACGCCGCCTATGCCTTTGGATAAAAATGATCCGCGTTATCCGGGTAATGATCCGCGGTACAAAGAGTTAAAGCAGCAAGAGATTCCTCTTACGGAATGCTTAAAAGACACGGTGGAGCGTTTCCTGCCTTATTGGCATAAAACTATTGCTCCGGCTGTGAAAAGCGGAAAGCGCGTAATCATCGCCGCTCACGGTAATTCTCTGCGCGCATTGGTTAAATACCTGGACAATATTTCCGAAGATAAAATAGTTAATTTAAACATTCCTACAGCCTTGCCCCTGGTTTATGAACTGGAAGATAACTTAAAACCGGTTAAAAGTTATTACCTGGGCGATCCTGAAGCGGTAAAGAAGGCTATGGAGGCTGTGGCAAATCAGGGTAAGGCAAAATAGGGGGATATAAAATGAGCAAATCTATCAAGGGTACAAAAACAGAGCAGAATTTACTTAAATCTTTTGCCGGCGAGTCCCAGGCGCGTAATCGCTATACGTATTTTTCTTCAGTTGCCAAAAAAGAAGGCCTGGCGCAGATCTCAAATATTTTTACGGAAACCGCGGAAAACGAGAAAGAGCACGCCAAGGTATTTTTTAAACACCTTGAAGGCGGGGATGTGGAGATTACCGCGGTTTATCCTGCCGGTTTGATAAAAGACACAAAAACTAACTTAGAGGCGGCAGCGGCAGGCGAAAACATGGAGTGGACTATGCTTTATGCTGACTTTGCCAAGATCGCTAAAGATGAAGGTTTCCCGGAGATAGCCCGCTCATTTGAACAGGTAGCTAAGGTTGAGAGATTCCATGAATCCCGTTATCGCAGATTAATTAATAATCTTGTCAACGACGAGGTATTTAAGAAGAGATCAAGTATAAAATGGCACTGTACTAATTGCGGTTATGTTTTTGAAGGAGCCGAAGCCCCTAAAGAGTGCCCTGCCTGTAAGCATCCGCAGGCTTTTTTTGAAGTCCTCGCGGAGAATTATTAATTAAGCGGTATTGATTCAGCCAAGAGAGGAGTATAGATGAGAAAAATGATTTTGATATTCAGCAGTATGCTTATTTGCTTATTTTTAACTGGCGTTTACGCGGTATTCGCTCAAGAGGGAATCAGGCAGGAAATAGGCTATGATAAGCAGCAGATTAAGGCGCAAAAACAAGAGATATCACAAAATGCCCAGGCGGCTAAACAGGAAGAAGTTAAATTAAGAGAGCAAATAAAAGCTGCTATGGATTCAGGCGACACAGAGACAGCCCAGAAGCTTAGGGAACAGCTTAGGGTAGTCCATCAGGAGAATTTACAGGAAAAAACACAAGACAAGCAGGAGATGCAGGCAGCTAAAAAAGAGCTAAAAAGCGATATTGGAGAAGCGCAGCAAGCGGATTATTTTTTCCCTGACGCGCCTATAGCCAAGCCAAGCGCGGGCCCTGATTTGGAAAATAAATCTTTGCCTATAGCCAAGCCAAGCGCTGGCCCTGATTTGGGAAATGTGCCTGTGTTTCAAGGCGGGCCAGGTATTGGCCCCAAGATAAAGCCGGCACTTGATAAAGATAATAATCCTCCCGGGCCTAAAGGCGGGGCAGGCACTAATTGGGAAAACAAACCCGGACCACAGGGCGGTCCAGGGGCTTCGCCTGATAAAAAACCCCGGAAATGAGTAAAATATTCAAAAAATTTATTTTTATAATCTGTGGTTTTGTGTTGTTATCATCGGGAATTAATGCAGAGGGAGGCTTAACCATGCGTTTATCCAGCCCCGAATTTGAGCATAAAACATTCATTCCTAAAAAATTTACTTGTCAGGGCAGGGGTATAAATCCCGGGTTAATTATTGAAGGTATCCCCGGGAATGCTGAAAGCCTGGCTTTGATTATGGATGATCCTGATGCCCCAAGCGGTGATTTTGTCCACTGGGTACTTTATGATATCCCGGTTACCAATCGCATAGGTGAGAATACTATCCCCGGCAAACAAGGACTTAATTCTTCAGGCAAGTTAGGTTATGCCAGTCCTTGCCCGCCAGCAGGAACGCACCGCTATTTTTTTAAGGTCTATGCCCTGGATAAAATGTTAAATTCAAGGGAGGGAATTAGTAAAGCCGAGCTGGAAAAAGAGATTGCCGCTCATTTATTAGATAAGGCCGAATTAATCGGCCTGTATCAAAAGAAATGAAGTTTTTAGGTTGTAAATATTTATGCCTTGGTATGTTTATATTATCGAGTGTAAGGATTCCCTGCTTTATACCGGCATTACTAAAGATTTAGAGCGCAGGGTTAAAGAACATAACAGCGGAAATGGCTGCCGGTTCACCAGGTATAGGGCTCCGGTTAAGCTGATGCATAGCGAAAGAGTCGGAAGCAGGCCTCAAGCCTTAATAAGGGAAGCAGAGATCAAACGTTTTCCACGCATGAAGAAATTGGAGTTGTTTAAGAGAGCCAGGTAATTTATTTAATATTGAGTTAATTATGTTATAATAACAAACAAGCTGAAAGGACAGGATAATGATAAAATACGCCAAGATCAGCATTACAACTTTTTGTATTATATTTTTAAGCGGTATCAATGGTTTCACGCAGCAGGATCCTGCCCGGCAGGTTGCTGCGGAATTTCAGGAGATGGATAGGGACCGGAACGGGATGGTTACTTCCGATGAGATGCAGCTATATCAGAAAGAAAAGTTTAATGAGTTAGATAAAGATAAAAGCGGGGATCTTAACACAGAGGAGTTAGCCGCTGACACAACTAAGATGCTGCAGGCGGCAGATAAAGATATAAATGGTAAGGTTACCCAGGAAGAATCCGATTCACAATTTAAGGAATATTTCCAGGAAATGGATAAAGATAAGAATAACCAGATCTCCGAAGCCGAATATACGGATTACTGGAAGCTGATACACAGGTTTTAAAAGGAGGTAACCATGTCTTGTGGTTGTGGATGCAAGAAGCCAAAGAAAAAGGCAAAAAAGAAGAAGTAAATTTAAAGCAAGAATTACGGGCTGGATTAGTTAATCCAGCCCGTCCTCAAACAGCCTTCTTTTATCAGTCTTCGGATACCAGCCTGAAAAGAGTATAAGAAACTTTAATCCAAGATTTATATCATATTTAAGGGGTAGTTATGATTTCTGTAAATAATGTATCGGTACAATTCGGGCAGCGTAAGCTTTTTTCGAACGTAAACATTGTTTTTTCTCCAGGTAATTGCTATGGATTGATCGGCGCCAATGGTTCGGGTAAATCCACCTTTTTAAAAGTCCTCTCCGGAGAAGTTGATTCCTCTGCCGGAGAAGTTGCTATCCTGCCGGGGAAAAGATTATCCATATTAAAACAAGACCAATTCGCTTTTGATGATTATATTGCCTTGACTACAGTCATCATGGGGCATAAAAAGCTTTATGAAATTATGGTTGAAAAAGATAAATTGTATTCTAAATCTCCCTTTACGGATGCCGACGGTATCCGGGCGTCGGAACTTGAAGGAGAATTTGCCGAGTTGGAAGGCTGGAACGCGGAATCCGAAGCGGCCAAACTGTTAAGCGAGCTGGGTATTGAAGAAGCGCTGCATACAGCGCAAATGAAACAGCTTGAAGCCGGCCAGAAGGTGCGGGTATTATTAGCCCAGGCTTTATTCGGAAATCCCGATATTCTCCTGTTAGATGAGCCTACTAACTATCTGGATGTTGAATCAAGCATGTGGCTTGAGGAATTTTTGTGTAATTTCGAGAATACCGCAATTGTTGTTTCGCATGACCGCCATTTTCTGGATAAAGTATGCACCCACATCGCTGATATAGATTTTGGTAAGATCCATCTATATCCCGGAAATTATACTTTTTGGTCAGAAGCAAGCCAGCTTGCCGCGCGGCAGCGCAGTGAATCAAATAAAAAGATAGAAGAGAAGCGCAAGGAGCTAAAAGAGTTTATTATGCGTTTTGCCAATAACGCCTCTAAATCACGCCAGGCTACCAGCAGAAAGAAAATTCTTGAAAAACTTACCGTGCCGGATATAGAGCCGTCTTCACGTAAGTATCCTTATATTAATTTTGAACCGGAACGTGAAGCCGGAAACGATCTATTGAGCATCTCTAACCTTTTTAAAGCAGTTGAAGGGCAGCAGATGTTTGAAAGGTTGAATATTACCGTTCAAAAGGGGGATAAAATTGCTTTTGTAGGCTTAAATGATTTGGCTAAGACAGTGCTCTTTCAGGTTTTGATGAATGAAGCCCAGGCTGACAGCGGAAGTTTCAAATGGGGTTTCTCAACCAAGCGGGCGTATTACCCCAGGGATAATGCCGTATTTTTTAACGCGCAATTAAGCGTTGCTGATTGGCTTAAGCAATATTCAGCCAATACCGATAAGGAATTTATTCACGCTTTCCTGGGCCGCATGCTTTTTTCGGGAGAAGAATCACTTAAGCCGGTAAATGTTTTATCCGGAGGCGAAAGGGCAAGATGCATGTTAACGCGCATGATGGTAGCTCAGCCTAACGTGCTTATTTTAGACGAGCCGACCAACCACCTTGATTTGGAGTCAATCACCGCTTTAAACCGGGGCCTGGAGAAATTCCGAGGCACAATTTTGTTTTCTTCTCATGACCACCAGTTAGTGCAGACTGTAGCTAACCGAATTATTGAAATTGCCCCTAAGGGATACATTGACCGGATGGATACCAGTTTTGACGAATATCTTGTTAATGAACAAATTACTGCCCAGCGCCACGAATTGTATAAATCTGCGCGTTAATTGTGTTATAATACTTCTTTAAAAATAGCGGCTTGCCTATCATTCAAACATGGAAGTAAAAATAATCCGCAGTAAGAAGCGCTTACGTACAGTAAGCGCGCGTTTGGTTGAGGATTCGCTTTTGGTCAGCGCGCCCCTGATGCTTTCGCAGGAGCGTTTGGATAAAATTGTCGCTGGTTTTAAATTAAAATTCACCAGAAAAAGGCTTAAGGAAGAATTAGGGAAAGAGCACAATCTTTCAGATTTGGCCGGTAAAATTAATAAGAGATATTTCGGCAATAAGTTAAGAGTCGAGTCTATCGAGTATGTTACTGACCAGGACAGTAAATTTGGTTGTTGTAATTATAATTCCGGGAAAATTCGTATATCGCATAAAATAGGACTGATGCCGGAGTGGGTCAGGAGGTACGTTGTAATCCACGAAATGGCGCATTTGATAGAGCCGAATCATGGCCGGGAATTTTGGAAGATTGTTTGCCGTTACAGGCTTGCCGAGAGGGCCAGGGGTTATCTGATGGCCGCAGGCAGGCAGATTGACGAAGGAGGGGCGGGCTTGTGAAAAGCAAGGTATATTTTATCCCGGCAGGAAATGCCGACAATACCCAGTTAATTAATGATAAGCTTAAAAATTTATTAGATAAAAGCAGGGTTTTTGATTTCATCCCTAAAGCAGCCAGGGTGGCAATAAAGGTCCATTTTGGCGAAGAAGGAAACACCGGTTTTGTAAGGCCCGAACATTTGCGCGTAATCTGTGATGAGATCGCCGGCAGGGGCGCCAACGCATTTTTATCAGACGCAAATACACTTTATCGCGGCCGCCGCCTGAATTCTTCCGGCCACTTAAAGCTTGCCTATGAACATGGTTTTACAAAAGAGGCAACCGGAGTAGAGGTGGTTATTCCGGATGATACTAAAAAAGAAAATGAATCTGTTGTAGGAATTAACCAGAAGCACATTAAGAATGCTAAAATTGCCCGTATCTTTGCTGATTCAGACGCGTTGGTCGCAGTGAGCCATTTTAAAGGGCATATCCTGACCGGCTTCGGGGGCGCGTTAAAAAACATCGGCATGGGTTGTGCTACGAGAGAGGGTAAACTTGCGCAGCATTGCGATCTTGCTCCTGTAGTCCATTCTGACAGGTGCATCGGCTGCGGGGAATGTGAAATAATTTGCCCCGCGGGAGCTATTATTCTAAAAAACAAAAAATCCGTCGTGGATAAACTTAAGTGCATAGGCTGCGCCAGCTGCCTGGCTGTTTGTCCTACTATGGCCATGTTTATTGATTTTAACGCCGGAGACAAAGTGCAGTATAAAATGGCTGAATATGCCCTGGCTGTGCTTAAGGACAGGAAAGATAAAACAGGATTTATAAACTTTGCCGTTAAAATCAATAAGGAATGTGATTGCTGGGGCATGGAGAATCCGCGCATTGGCCCCGATGTCGGGATATTGGCCTCTAAAGATCCTGTAAGCATAGACAAAGCAAGTTTTGACCTGGTAAATAAGGCCTGCGGCAAGGATATTTTTAAAGCAACCCATCCTGAAGGAGACGGATTAAGGCAGCTTCAGCATGCCCAGGAAATAGGATTGGGAAACCTTGATTACGAGTTGATGGAACTATAGTTATTGAAGTGGTATAATAAAATAGCAGAATTTAAGCGGAGGGTACATGGAAGATAGCCCTGCAGGGCAGGATCGCAGAAAATCCGAGCGTATAAATGCCGCCTTTATTCTTACTTATAACCTGGAGAGATCGCATACCTTATGCGTTAGCCTGGGTTTAGTTGATAGCGTAGAAACAGTAATGATAAATTTAAGTGATTTAGGCATGGCTGTTATGACAAATTATGATATCCCTGCGGGCGCGCAACTTCATATTAAATTTGACCTTATAAATATGCATGCTAGCGGCGATGAACGCAGGAGGTCTATGGATATTATCGGAGAAGTAGTTTCTAATTTTCCCCTATCTGGCGAGGATAGGAAAATAGGCATACGTTTTGACAGGATTTCAGAAGAAGACAAGGAAGCAATAAGGAATTTCATAGCAGAAAAAGAAATGCCCGGCAACAATGAAAAATAGGGGATATTCTTATACGGGAGGAATTAATGTTTAGGGAAAAGATTAAAGTTCTGGATTGCACGATCAGGGATGGCGGGTTAATGAACAAGCATGAATTTGAGCCGCGTTTTGTGCGGGAGGTTTATAAAGCTATTACAGGTGCGGGCGTAGATTATATGGAAATTGGTTACAAGAATTCCAGGCGGCTTTTTAACAGCAAAGAGTTTGGCAAATGGAAATTTTGCGATGATGAAGATATAAAGAAGGTGACCGAGGGGATCCAATCCAGAACTAAAATATCGGTTATGGTTGATGTAGACAGGGTAGATGTGGAGGATGTGCTGCCTAAGAAAGACAGCCCTGTGGACATGATCAGGGTTGCTACTTATGTTAAGGATGTGGATAAAGCAATATACCTGGTAAACCATTTTGCTGATAAAGGGTATGAGACTACGGTAAATATCATGGCAATATCCCGCGCCCTGGATAATGAGCTTACGGAATGTTTGCAACAGCTGGAAAAAGAATCTAAAGCGCAGATTATATATATCGTGGACAGTTTTGGTTCTTTATACCAGGAGACAACCGAGTTCCTGGTTAAAAAAGCAAAAAGTATTCTAAAGACCAAGGAAATCGGAATGCACGCGCATAATAACCAGCAGCTTGCTTTTGCCAATACTATCGAGGCAATCATTCATGACGCCAATTATGTGGATGGATCTATTTTTGGCCTAGGCAGGGCCGCGGGTAATTGCCCTACGGAACTGATATTGGGATTTTTGAAAAATCCCAAATATGATATCCGGCCAATCCTGGATGTTATCTCCAAGGAGTTTATCCCTTTGCAGAAGAAGATAGAGTGGGGTTATTTTATCCCTTACGCGATAACCGGAATTCTTGATGAACATCCGCGTTCGGCGATTGCTTTGCGGGAAAGTGATAAAAAAGAGAATTACCGCGAGTACTATGAGAGTTTACTCGGTGAAGTAGAAGAGTGAGGTTTATAATCTATTATGGATTTAGCCAATTTTAAGAAGAAGCCCATTCTTGGTATCTTGCGCGGGGCCGAGGCTGATATTATTGAGCCATTGGTGGAGTCGGTAATTTGCGCCGGCCTTGAAACTCTGGAGATAACCATGAATACCGCGGGCGCCCCGGAATTAATCCGTAAAGCAAAAAAAGCCTGCGGAAACCGCCTGAACCTGGGCGCAGGGACAGTACTTACGATGCGGGATTTAAAATCGGCCTTAGAAAGCGGCGCCAGTTTTATTGTCATGCCGGTGCTGATTAATGATATCGTAAAATATTGCGTAAATAATAAAATACCAGTTTTTCCCGGAGCGCTTAGCCCCCAGGAAATATATCTGGCGCATGATGCGGGCGCCAGCATGGTTAAGGTTTTTCCTTCAAAATTCTTTGGCCCGGAATATTTCCGCGAACTCAAAAGCCCTTTTAATAACATAGAGCTTTTGGCTTGCGGCGGAGTTACTCCTGATAACCTGAAGGAATATTTTTCCAATGGCGCCAGCGCCGTATCTTTTGGCGCCAGTGTTTTTAGAAAGGATTGGCTGGCTAAAGCTGATTTTGAGTCTGTCTCTAAAGCAGTTAAAAGATTTATTGACGCCTGGGGAAAAAATAGTTAAACCTGTATTAATTGCATAAGGAGGACCAAGGTATGGCAATTAAAGGGAAGAATAAAAAGAAAGGTTCGGCACTTCTTTTTGGTGAGAGTATTACGGATAAGATCCGCAGGCGGGCGCAGGAACTTTATGAGAAAAGAGGCTGTGTGCCGGGTAATGATTGGGCGGATTGGTTTGAGGCGGAAAGACAAATAAAGGCCGAACTGAAATAGCTTAAGAAGCAGGAGGCGGAGATGAGGTTTATATATATATTTTGTTTGGCCATGGTTATTTTCTTTAATTCTTCGGGAATTTTAAGGGCGGAGCTTGGTGAGCAAGATACCCGGTGGGCAGGGACGCCTGTGCATAAACTGGAGAGAGGCCTGATAAATATTGTTACTTGCCCGGTGGAGTTGCCCGCGAGCATGCTTAGCGTTGCTGACGAAAAGGGGCAAATCTTTGGTTTTTTTATTGGTACGGCTGAGGGGTTGTTTACAACTTTATTCAGGGCCTTATCAGGTGTATATGATACGGCAACCTTCTTAATTCCTTCATATTCTAAGCCGATCATGGAACCAGAATATGCCCTTCAAAGTTTAGATAACGCTCAAAAGTAGAAGGCAGGTAGAACATAATATTATTATTATCTTTAATTTTTTTTCTTGACAAACCACACATTTGTGTGGTATATCTATACCCATGGAAGAGAAGCCGTATTTGACTCCAAAGCAGGAAAGGGTGCTTAATTTTATCCGAAAACGGGTAGGGGGGAGGCTCCCTCCTACAATCAGGGAAATAGGAGAGGAGCTGGGGTTTAAATCCACCGGCACAGTAAGGGATTATTTGAAGGCTTTAATGCAGAAAGGTTTGGTGAGGCGTATGAATAATAAGTCCAGGGCTATTGAATTGACTGAACGGGCGTTTTTTAAAATACCTATAATCGGCACCATAATGGCCGGTAAGCCAAATTTGGCTTATGAAGAAATCCAGGGTTATGTTGATGCCGATGATTTGTTTCTTGGCCGTTTGGGTTTTGACGACGTGTTTGCTTTAAGGGTTAAAGGCGACAGTATGATCGATGCCGGTATCCTTGATGGTGATGTCGCCATTATCAAAAAACGCCCTGATGCCGATAATAACGATATAGTTGCCGCGTTATTGGATAACAATGAAGTTACTTTAAAGAGGCTGCGAAATCGCGCCGGGAAGTTCCATCTGGAAGCCGCGAACGCAAATTACCCGCCAATTTTTGAAGAGTTTAAGGTCATCGGCAAGCTTATTACAGTAATCAGAAAATATTAATTTGATACCGGATGAATCAGAATAGTTTTAGCCCTAAGGCCCGCTGGGATAGGTTTGAACCGGAAAAATGCGGCTTTAACCCCGAAGCCTTAAATGAGCGCATCGAAGTTTTAGTTAATTTTAAACATGCCAGGATGTTGCCTAAAAGTTTTGTCTGGCATGGCAAAGAATATGTCATTGATAATATTACCTATAATTGGCAGGAACGCATCGGCCAGGCATTGATCAATTACTTTTCCGTGGTTTGCGCAAACCAGATATACCAAATATCTTTTAATAATTCCACTTTTCGCTGGCAGATAGACAAAATCCTGGATTAGGGACGGTTCTCAACTCAATCTTAAAGTGTCCCCTTCGGGGGACACTTTTGCTTCGGCTTGAGAACCGTCCCTAAAATTAACTATGGTTTTGCATATAGACATGGATGCTTTTTTTGCTTCAATTGAGGAGGCAATTAACCCCAGGCTTAAAGGTAAGCCTTTGATTGTCGGCTCGCGCGGGAACAGAATGCACACAGTAGTTTGCGCGGCGAATTATGCGGCTAAAGCCTTAGGCATCCATTCCGGTATGCCTACCAGGAGAGCTTATAGTATTTACTCTAAGTTGGAATTTGTGGCAGCTGATCAAGCTAAATATATCTGGACTTCGGAGCAGATTTTTGAGCTTCTGAAGAGGTTTAAGTTCCCCTTAAACTATGCTTCAATTGATGAATTTCAGCTGGACCTTTCCGGCCACCTAAACCCGGTAAGTTTGGGTAAAGAAATTAAAACGCAGATATATGCAAACTTTAACATTAGGGCATCGGTGGGTATAGCTAAAAATTGGCTATTGGCTAAGCTGGCTTCCAAGCTAAATAAACCGGATGGCTTAACCTTAATTGATGATTCAAACTTTGAACAAACTTTACGTAAGGCCAGTCTGGATAAGCTTTGCGGTATGGGTGGTAAAGCCGGCCAGATTCTAATGGCTAAAGGGATAAAAACCTGCTGGGACTTATACCTGGACTTACCGGGATTTTTTAATAATAATCCCGGTAAGTTTGATGAAAATCCCGGTAAGTCTAATGAAAAGCCTAAGTCGGTGAGCCATTCATATACCTTACCAAGAGATCAAATAAACCCCCAGGTTATCCAAGGCTGGATCAGACTTCTGTCTGAAATGGTTGCCACAAGGCTAAGACAGCAAGATTTAACCAGCGCAACTGTTCATCTTTGGCTAAACGGCCCTGAAATTGGTGATTTTGGGGCTCAAAGAACCCACCAGACATTAACCAATGACGGATATGAGATTTACCAGAGAGCTATTAAGATAATGTCAAAATCTTTCCTTAAGGACCCCAAAATCCGGGCAATTGGGGTCACTTGCAGCGGCCTTTCCTGGAACAGCTATCAACCTCTACTTAGCGAAGAAATACGCAGAGAGGGGCTTATTCAGGCCCTGGACCGCATAAATAACCGCTTTGGGGAGGGGGTAATTTATCCCGCAATTACTGCTTTAACCCGCTAAAAAAATCTTCAATTAAACGTAAAAAATCCTTATAGCCGCATATATAAAGTTTCCTACAAGTGTTAAGCTTATAGAATAGCGGTAAGTTTAAGTAAAGAGGAAATGCCTTTTCCACAGTTTAAAAACAGTCTTAGTAAACCATTATACCCCAAGCACTTAAACGCATTTACGCAATATTAACAAGTTAACATAAGATATATTATAGGAAGTAGACCTGATGGGAAAAATAGGCAAAATTCAATGCCTGAATATACATATTTAGTTCTTTTTTATGGTTAATTTAAGGTTTAGGCTGAATTTGCAGGGTTTTGAGTATGATCCTGGCGAGTACTGATAATGTATTGGCCGCCTTGTATCCTAATTAATGAGCCGGTAGTTATCCCCTGGGCAATTAGTTTATGTGCCCTCCTGAGGATCCGGCTAAAGGTTTGTTGAGATATGCGCATGGATTTTGCCGCCTCTTTCTGAGCTAATCCCTGGTAATCTGCCAATCTTAAGGCCTCAAATTCATCAATCTTTAGCTCTACTTCATCAGGCCTTCCCGGCCTGCCTCTGGGGCTAAATTGGCTGATTTTTGGGTCTATTTTGACTATTCTGTATTTTCTTGGTCTTCCTCGGGGGCGCATTTACCTAATCTTACCTGCGTTTAACGCCGGGTTTATTGTGAGTACCTACTTAATATCAACTAGTATTTATTATGGGTACTTACTTATAAATACTGATTTTTTAGGGCCTGCTTTATGTCCAACAGGCCCTAAATTTATACTTTGTAAACTTTGTCGCCTTGCCTGACCCGGGAACTGACTTGAAGGCCGATTTCATCCCCTTTTTTAGCGCTTGAGATATCTACCCGGTCTATCTGCATTGA
>Ga0172369_10004556_pt1 | contig 17515 bp, 9 predicted proteins | sample LakKiv25m_FD_114539 | JGI IMG/M metagenome (GOLD analysis project Ga0172369, IMG submission 114539) | Freshwater microbial communities from Kabuno Bay, South-Kivu, Congo - kab_022012_11.25m | ecosystem: Environmental > Aquatic > Freshwater > Lake | place: Democratic Republic of the Congo...
ATAACGTGTCTCCTTGAGCTTTGGGTACCTTTCAGGGAGACACGTAATTTATAAGAATTCCTAAACCGGTCAAACCCCTTATGGGACCACTGCCACAGGCAGTGGTTTAAGAAGATTAATTAAAGCTATACTAATGAATGATCGTTCCCGAATAGCCTTCTACTTCCCTTCCATATTATGGCTTGGAGTTACAACAATCAACCATGCAGCTATGAATGGCCATTAGGAAATGTTACCAGGTGTTAATAAGATGAGTGAGACCAAAGCTGTCGTTCCAAAGAGTTGCCACCAAGATGCCAAACCCTTAAAAAATTGATACTCCTATCAGAGTATCATCCCATTTCTGGGATATCCCTTTTACAAAAATAATTTAATACTTTTTTTACAATTGCGCAAGTAGGAAATTAGAAATTATTGAAAAAAATGCTAATTTCATCGCTTTATATTAATGATTCATTCGCAACCCTTTTTCCGCCCATTAGAAACCTCCAGTCAGCGAATTGTCGCTGTTTGATTTGTTATGAGATGAAGCAGATTCGGAGTATCTCACCTCCTTCTCGCCTGCCCATTTCCAACATCTTATTTTGCAGTCCTGCCCTTCCAAGACGAGGGCAGCCGAATATTGGTCGCCGATAAATAAATCCTGCACGGTCCATTGGGCGATAAGTGCGGATTTCTCCCGGGAGCTAATTAATTGAGCAGGCTTGTCCGGGGCTACGCTCACATCAAACTGATGCAAGGGTATGGACAATCCTTCGCCTCTCGCCTTAACATACGCTTCTTTTCTGGTCCAGCAGTCAAAGAAAGCCTTCTTCTGCAAGCTCTTTTCTAAGGAAAATAGCTCCTCGTTTTCTTTTGGAGAAAAGAATCTCGCGGCAATCTCTCGCCTGGCAAAATCCTCTCGCATCCATTCAATATCGATCCCGACCTCCCTCCGCATCGCAACCGCTATAAGGGCAAGACTGGATGAATGAGAAAGATTAAAGAACAGGATTTCTCCTCCAGTCTCTTTAGCGAGGTAAGGCTTACCAAATGTGTTTTGGACGAAATATAGCTGCTCCGGACTAATCCTTAGATATGCGCCTAAAATGGATCTAAGTGCACCATGAGCAACAATGAATCGATGCTGATCCATGGCAAAGAGGAACCGCCTTGCCCTTTCCTGCTCTTCCATGTTTAGCACAGACCAGCATTCTTCCATGGCCGAATCGGCAAGGCCTAAATAAACAAGCCATACATGTACCTCATCGGCACCTATGCCCAAATCTTTAGGCGGGGAAGCCCAATCTGTGGAAAAAACGTCGCTCATGACTACTTCTCCCCCATCTTCGCAAGCATTAGTCTAATCTCATCGGCGAAGCCTCTCAGAAACGAAGCTTGGTTGGACTGAAAAAAGAAATGACCGCCGGAAAACATCCTGATTTTAAATTCTGCGCAGGTTTGGTCTTGCCAAGCGTTCAAACTTTCCTGACTAACATCTGCATCTTCAAATCCGCCGAAAACTGTGATAGGACATGCCAAGAGCATTTCAGGCGTGTAGCAGTAAGTTTCACAAACCCGAAAATCTGCCCGCAAAACAGGAAGAAGCAACTGCATCAATTCGCTGTTTTTAAGTACGGCTTCGGGCGTTCCATCGAGATTACGCAATTCTTGGATAAATTTCGCTTCCGGCAAATCATGGATGCACCTATGAGTCCTTGGAAGCTGAGGCGCAACATGGCCGGAAATAAATATCTGTACGGGCGAACGCCTCCTTTTTTTGCGTAAGAACCTGGCCAACTCAAAGCTTATAAGCGCGCCCATGCTATGTCCAAAAAGTGCAAAGGGTCTGTCAAAATAAGGCAACAGAAGACGGGTCAATTTCTGCACCAGCGATTCAAGATCCTGTTGAACAGGTTCTCGAAGCCTGGCCCCGCGGCCCGGAATCTCGACTGCAAGCAGCTCTATGGCACGCGGCAAGCTTTCTGTCCATGTTCGAAAGACAGAAGCATTTGCGCCAGCATAGGGAAAACAAAACAATCGCACCGGAGCGGACGGATTGGGCTTCAAATAGGGAAATAAGCTTCTTTGGGCTACGTGAACCGGCGAACTTTTCTCAAGGAATTCGCTAATCCGTCAGCTCCGGTTTTTACGCCAAAAGAAAACGGACCGCCACAGCCCAAACCCATGAGCTCGCCGAGGTATTATTTTGCCAGCGCAGGTCATTGCTTTTTAGCTGCCTCTTCCATCTTCTTACGAAGGCTGAGCGGCCGCATGTCTGTCCATACCTCCTTCACGTATGCGAGGCACTCATCCTTAAGTCCGCTCTTTCCGGCATCCCGCCAGCCGAGGGGATTTTCCCTATCTGCTGGCCAGATGGAATATTGCTCCTCATGGTTTATTACAACCTTGTAAATGGTCTTATCTTCTTTTTCGTCTCTATTCATTGTATGCTCCTCTGATATGCGTGTAACTTGTCAGACTAAAATAAACAACCATCATGTTTCTCTAATAGGTGGGCACAGTAAATTTCAACTCCTCAGAGCAGAATTTTTGCCATTCGACTGTCACTTGATCGAATATCACATTCTTTTCTTTAACCTGAATGATTCATTGCCACCAAGACCCGAAGACACTAAGATTACACAAAGTGATGATTTATTTCCCCCGAGATAGACAGTTTCTCAATACCAGTTCAAAACTGAGTTTGGAAATTGATAATAGTGTAACTTCGTGATCTCTTTGTGGCTTAGCGGCTTGGTGGCAAAAGTTTATGAATAAATCAAGTTAAATATCCCGTCCGTGTCGGTATAGTCCTCATGCAGATAAAGAAAATCCTCATCCCGTAATTCTCTTGCAATTTCAACCTCATTGCCATTCTCCACCTTGACTTCCTTTCTGGCATTTTCTGCCTTCTCGACCCCAAAAGGAAACCTGCGTAGATGCCCCAATTGATATGCCTTGCAGTAGATAGCCATTTATCAACCTCCTGCTTCATTCGTGAAGAATGTCAAATTTGTGCGCCAACATTGTCATCGATCAAGTCATCTGATACTATCGGAGTAAAACCATCTTCTTTGTCTCTGAGTAGCTCCCTGTCTGCAATCGATAAAGGTAGATTCCGCTCGAATTCGTCGGAACGATCCATTTCGATTCATATTCGCCAGCGGGCAATTCCTTGTCCAGCAAAACTGCAATTTCCTGGCCGACCGTATTATAGACTCGCAAGGAAACCTTCCCGCTTTCAGGAATTTGGTAGCGAATAACCGTCTCGTTGTTGAAAGGATTCGGGTAGCTCTGACTCAATGAGTAGGAGCTTACTTCGGCAACAGAAGCACTTATAGTCATTGAGTAACGATAAGCACCATCTGTGTCGGCTTGTTTCAGACGATAATAATACGTACCGGTATTCGAAAAGGAGCCATCGATATATGAATACTCGCTAACGACATTTGTGGTGCCGTGGCCGGCGACGAATCCAAGGCGAATCCAATCAGTGCTCACCAACGCCGTCGCATGCTGAATCTCAAATCCTTGACAATTGGTTTCAGACTCTGTTCTCCAATGAAGCACAATCTTCCATCCGACAACTTGGGCGCTGAAAGAGGAAAGCTCTACAGGATTGGCAATGCTTCCGCTTTCGTATTTAATGGTTGTCGCTTGGCTTGAATTGAGTGTCATTCCAGTTGCGCCCGTCACGCAAATGTCCCCCAGCTCATCGATAGAAAGATCAACGGCAGATTCATCAGTCTTGCCGGCTCCTGTATAGCGATCAATCCATTGCTGGACTCCATCTTTGTCATAGCAAATCGTCGCATAATCCGTCGAAGTTTCGCTCCCATTGCTCTGCCCTGCGACATAGACATTGCCAAAACTATCGATCGTTAAGGCGCTGACTTTATTCCAACTGTTGCCCGGCCCATTGTATCGGGCAGCCATTGTTGGTCGCCGTTGCTCAAATACTTAATGGTGACAAAATCGCTATTGGTCTTATATAGCGAGTTGGCGACAGTCCCAGTCACGTAAGCATTTCCTTGCGAGTCCACCTCCAAATCCGTAACCTCATCTGCAAGATTTTCGGCTCCGTTTTAGCGCATTACCCATTGCCTCGTACCAGCGAGATTGTATTTCATAACTGCGAAATCCGATGCAGTGCCAACGCCCTCACTGTTGCCCGCGACAAGCAGATTTCCTTCACCGTCCAATGCCAAATCGACTGCCATATCTTCGCCATTACCGGGCCCGTTATATCTATCAATCCATTGCCGAATGCCATCACGATTATATTTGACCACCACAAAATCGTGTTTAGAGCTTACGCCCAAGCTTGCGCCGGCGACGAAGACATTCCCTTGCGAGTCTACGGCGATGGCATTGGCTGTATCGTCTTTCTTCCCCGGTCCATCATAGTAGGTGATCCACTGCCTTACTCCGTTGCTGGTGTATTTTATGGTTGCCATATCCGGGATCGGGGAGTTTTGCCCACTAAGACCAGTCACGTAGGCATTGCCGACAGCATCAATGGCTATCGCATCGGCATCATCTTCCATTTTCGAGGTGCCATCAAACCGTGCCACCCATTGAAGTTGCCCTCCTGGACTGTACTTGATGGTCAAAAAATCGCAAATCTCGTCCTTGCTCTCAGTGGTCCCGGTAATGCAGATATTTCCTTGTTTGTCTACCGCCAATGCGTTGATTTCATCATCACCGTGTTCGGGGCCATCATAGCGTGCCACCCATCGCTCAGTTCCATCCGCAGCGTATTTGATGACAATGCAATCCAATCCCGAGCCCATAGTGTTTCTGCCGCCGGCCACAATCACATTGTTAGAGTCGTCGTGGACTCCTGCAACCGCAAAATCGAAAACTCCTGTTATTCCCTGCCCCAAATGCCTAATCCAAGCCACTTCGACTTCTGTCTGTGCGATCGAGATCGCGGGGAATGCTATAAAGAAGCACAGTGAACATAAAACTAATGCCTTCATAGTTCTTCCTCCTTAATGATGGTGGATTGTTGTTTGTTCAGGAATTCTTTCCCTCATTGTTTGGGATTGCAATATCTTTACTTTTGGTCGTGTTCGTAAGCCAAAAAGCTTCTATAATCTTTGTTGAAGGTCCAGGCTGCAGCAATAGCGAACATGATAAACCCACAGGCACCATAAATTATCGGGATATTTTTATTGAGCAAATCCGCAACCACTCCTGCCAGACCCATGCCGACGGGAATCAAGCCAGCAGAGATGGCGCTCAACAAACCAAGGATTCGACCACGTATCTCACCGGGAGTGGAAACCTGCAAGATGGTCATGATGCCAACAGTGACGTAGCCGCTGGCAAACCCATCAGCAACCGACAATAGCAAAGCGATCAGAGGTGTCCGAACCAATCCCAGGACGCCATAACCGGTTGCGTTCACCAAGATGAGGACAAGCATCAGATTGCAGCGCACCTTACCGGAACTCTTCAACGACCCAACGACTACATAGCCGAGCAAGGTACCGACGGCCGAGCCGACCCCAAGAAAGCCATACCAGTCGATTTTTGCTTTCAAAACGTCCTCGACGTAGAATGGCAGCAGGACCAAAATGGGCGCCGTGAAAAAACTCAATAACGCCGAGACTCCGACTATTTCTTTAAGGCCACGCACTTTTCCTATGTAGTGAAATCCTTCGACAAAATCTTCCTTGAACATTTTGATTCGGCTCTGGTGCCCTGATTTTTTCTCCGGAATTGTCTGGGGAATCGATACAAATGATTCGCTAATCGCCGCATAAAGATTGACCAAGCCATCGATGACGAAAAGCACAGCAGCACCCAGAATCCGGTAAAGCATTCCTCCTAAACCTTGACCGACAAACAGCGAAACTTGTTGCGCCAACTGTCCCAACGAATTCGCGCTGGTTACCTTGTCCTTTGGCACCAAGTCCGGAATCGTGGCAGAAATGGCTGGGGCGAAAAATGCGTTCATGACTGAATTAAAAATCGCTACAACGAAAACAATTGAAAGAATCAAACTGGTTGCGTCGGGGCGAAAAAAAATGATTGCGCCCAAGCCTACCGCAGCAATGCCTCTGGTGAAGTGGCTGATGATAATTATATTTCGGCGGGAATAGCGATCCGCTACTATACCACCAATTGGGTCAAGCAATACTCCGGGCAAGTAGGCAAGCATTTGCAGCAGTCCCATCAATGAGGCTGATTCCGTCGAGTGCTTGAGCCAAAACACCATGGCTATCGCAAAAGCCTGATATCCTAACGATGCAAAAAACTGTCCTTGCCATTGTAGTGTATAATTGCGGTTAAAGAGCCTGGTTGCGGCGCTCATCCGCTGTTCCTCTCATGTAACTCTTAATCCATCTCAGGTTTCTCTCCAATTCGGCTATGAACTCGGCATTCGGAATTGTCCAGTTCGTTCCGGGCATCATAGTGACAATTGTGCTTTCCTCCCAAATCTGATAGTGCAAGGCAAAGTATTTTACGTAGGGTAAACGTATGCCCGGGCGCCCTACGACCGGAACTTCCGGATAGATCTCCGGATGCGATACAATAACTTCCCGCAGGCCGACAGATTTCGTCAGCTTTTGAATTTCCGAACACGACAAGCTGGAGGCTCGCTTGGAACCATCTGTTTGCACAGTTACCGCTATGCCCCACGAGGGCAGCGTCCCCATAGGAGGACGGATAGCTCTCGACATTCAGGCACAATACCAGAAAGCTATGCCGAAGTGCCTTAAGCGACTCGGCGTTCACTGCATTCGACTGTATTCTGCGAAAGATGCTACGCTGTGTGAGATGATCCGCACACGTTAGAATTCCCGGCGCAGGATCATCGGCTTTGAGCGGGTTTTCTCCTACCTGCTGGATCAATTTGCCCAGGGCGGCTTCCAACTGGGCAACAGTTGGCCGGGCGTCCATACCGCCTATCTCAAAGGAAAAAAACTGTCGACTAATGGCTACGGCAATAGGCGAAATATTACTGCTTTTAAAGATTCGGGACCGCTTACCATCGATGATAAGACAAGTGGAAAATAGGTTTGGGTACTGACCCATTTCCAAGGCCTGTCCATTGTATTGATCAGGAAGGAGCATTCCTTCGACAATATCTTTGTAAAGACTACGGGCTGCAAGGAGCAATGTCGCCGCTCTTTTCAAGGGACCCATCGGCCTTGGATCGTCTTTGAGAGCCAAAGTGGCGGACACCACAGGCGCAAATAGATAACTCCCGCGCTGGTCTGTCCTTCGTAACAAAGCTTCGAGGTTTTGCGAACCGCTTAGCCGAATGGCACTGTTGGCAATGAAACGTGCGGTTGCGCTCTCCTTAAGACTAAATTCCAAATACGCATTACGGTCATTGGGATTCGGTAACGGTACCAAAGGAGCTTTGGGATAGCCGCTTACATGCTCATAGACATCACGAGTTCTCTCGCCCATATTCATGTAAGAATTCTCCAAGACCGTGTTTTCCACGTTTGCTTCTATCTTTTACCTTACGAAACGGCGCGACCATCTAATGGATAATCCCATTCCTCAAAGCTACGAAGCCAAACATCTTCGACCCTCTTGCAAAGTTCTTCGGGTAGCGGATCAAACTTGTTTTTCTTATAGCCGTCCAACGAATCCACATAACGCTGAACTTTTGGCTTTAGCTCCAAGAAGCCAGGAATGTTCAATTTCTCATAGATCCTGCAGAACTGACCGACGATATCTTTTTCAAGTTCTTCAAAGCAGACCTCGCAGAATTGTCCTTGAGGGATCATACTTTTTTCTTTAAAAAAGGCTTCATACATTGTTCTATAATTGCTAAGAATTCGATCATGAATCATTTCCCACTCTATCTTCTGAAGGCAGACATGCGGCCATATTCTTTCGTAAAGCCTTTGAGTTGATTGAAACACAGCATAGGGATTCCGATGGATGTGCACAAATCTTGCACCCGGAAACAGCTCTAACAATAACCGAACACGAGTTGTGTTATTGGGCGATTTCAGCACCAAGGGCTTTTGGTAGCGTAGTGTCAGTTTCTTAAGATACCATATCATGGACTGCTTCCAGCGATCAACATCCTCAGCAGAGGCCGTTTGAAATGTCAGGTACTTTTCATAATAGTCGATGGACTTTTGAAATGACCAGCCGATCAATGGCGAGCACAAGCTAATCTGCGCTATGGCGGTTTCGTCTTCACCCGGGCTTTGATAAGTAACCTCCATATTATCCATGGGACGCTTTTCCGGTGCTGCGTTACCTAAATGCTTGACGACGACTTCTTCTCTACTAAGAAACGTATGCGGATGGGTAATTTGAAAAAGGTTAGGATATGCAAACTGGTCATCCAAAGAAAAGAGATTGTGGAGCAAAGTCGTTCCGGATCGCCAATGTCCAATAATAAACAAAGGATTCTTGATTTCAGCGGCTTCAATTGCGGCTCTGTGTATCTTATTTTCCTTTCCATTTAGCCTTGAATTAATGAGGCTCAAGATTGTGACTTTGGTTGCTCGCCCCCAGTATTTCGGCGGAATTGCAAACCGATTGTCATAAAGCAGCTTAAACCAATCGCCCGAGGTGATCCCTAACAAGTAATCCATATCAAAGCCACTCTCCTATAATTTTTCGCGTTCGGAAAATCAATGCGAGAATTCGATTATTACAAAAACTCAGATATCAATCTTCGCAATTCTTTCATGTAATTTTTAGCCAACTTTTCGATCGTAGACCGCCTATGCACATTATTGCTATAGAGCCAGCGAATATGCAACTGCCCTCCGCTTACAATTCCAACGACGTATAACAGCGCCGAGCGGGTCGCCGAGGGACTTTGCTCCAATCCCACAGATTCGGTCGCCACCCGGAACGGCACCTGTTCCCCTTCCGGCAATTGATCGAATTGTCCCAGGTAGTTAAAATTCACCTCAGGCTCAGGAAGCTTCTCTACCTGAGCCTTTACAGAGGCATCTTGACTGAAATAGCGTAGCAACCCGTAGCCGAATCCATTTTGCGGAATGCGCTGCAATTGTTCCGTAACAGATGCCAATTGGTTCTCAAGGTCCTCACCCTGATCGACCTTTAATAGCACGGGGAAGATAGTGGTAAACCATCCGATCGTGCGCGACAGATCAATATCATCAAAGATGTCTTCGCGTCCATGTCCCTCCATTTCTATTAAGAAAGATTGCTCTCCGGTCCACTGGGAAAGAATTCGTCCCAGCGCGGTGAGCAGAACATCATTGATCCGAGTATCTTTGGCCTTAAGGACCTTCTGCAACAATGCGCGTGTATCCTTAGTCGGCAACGAGAGCGTCACCTCTTCTGCAGAACCGAACGTATTTTTTCCGTCAGGAAAGTCTCTTGGCAAAGAGGAAAGCCTATGCTTGCTGATTTCAAACCAATAGCTCAATTGCTCCCGGAGCAAAGCCGACTGTGAATAGTCTCGTAGCCTTTTTGCCCACGATTGGAAAGAGGTTGTCTTGGCCGGCAAGCTAATTTCCTCTCCCCTACTCAGCTGTCGATAAGAGGTCACAAAGTCTTGGATGAAAAGCCGCCAGGAAACGCCATCAATAATCAGGTGATGGAAGATGATCAGCAGCCGCGGATTCTCCTTTGCTCCAAGGTCAAAGTAGGCCATGCGGATCAAAGGCTTTTCGGAAAAATCCAGGCTCGCATGTAGGGACGAGGCAACGGATTCAATGGCTTCCTTTTTCTCTCTTTTAATTACTTGCGAAAGATCGACATGATAGAACGGCACTTTTTGCTTTGCATCTCCTAAAAAGCCTTCCCACTTTGAATCGGTACGGCGAAACTGCATCCGCAATGAATCGTGATGTGGGAGCAAACGATTCGCTACCTGCTCCAGCAGGGGGATCTGCGGCTTAATGAAGAATTCCAGCATCATCGAGGTGTTGAAATGATGCGGCTCTATCGGCTGGTGCTCAAAGAACCAATTCTGCACCGGTGTCAGCGGCACCGATCCGATGACCATGCCCTGTTCTGCATGGCCAGGCTCCGCAGATGTGGCTGCGGCTGCCAGTTCTTCAATTGTCGGATGCATAAAAATCTGCCGCGGGCTGATTTTAATTCCGGCTTGATTGGCTAGCGCAATCACCTGCATGGTGAGGATAGAGTCGCCGCCGAGATCGAAAAAGTTGTCTCGTATGCCTGCTTTTTTGACACCTAATACTTGCTGCCAGATTTCAGCCAGAGTTTCCTCCTTCGCAGTGCGTGGAACGACGTGCTGAGCCTCTAAATCCGAACGGTCCAGTTCGGGCATCGGCAAGGCTCTCCGGTTGACTTTTCCGTTTTCTGTAAGCGGAAAAGTTTCCACCCGCATAAAGATCGACGGCACCATGTAGTCGGGCAGTTTTTCGCGCGCCAATGCGCGGAGATCGTTGTCTGTAATCTCGGCCCCATGAGGCGTGGAGTAATAGGCGACGATCCTCTTGTCGCCCGGCTTATCCTCACGGACGACCACAGCGCATTCCCGCACCTGTGGCTGTTGGCCGATGACGGCTTCGATTTCTTCCAGCTCAATGCGGAAGCGCCGTACCTTCACCTGATTATCGATACGCCCCAAGTACTCGATATTGCCGTCTTGCCGATAGCGCACCAGATCGCCGGTTTTATAGAGGCGGCCTCCGGGTTCGCTGCTAAACGGATCGGGTATAAACCGGTCTGCTGTTAAATCTGGCCTATTAAGGTAACCGCGAGCCAGACCAACTCCACCGATGTGCAGCTCGCCCGTAACACCTATGGGAACAGATTGAAGCTGCTTATCCAGGATATATAATTGAGTGTTGGCGATGGGACGGCCTATTGGGATGTTTATGCCCACATCAGCCGAAGCCACAACTCGATACCAGGCAACTGCTACAGTTGCCTCGGTGGGACCATAGGCATTGAAGAAATTTCGTCCGTGCGCCCAACGTTCGACTATCTGATCGGTGCATCTCTCGCCGCCGGCGATGAGATACTGCAAAGCTGGAAGATTTTCGCTGGGAATCACCTTCAGCATCGAGGGCGTGATCAGAGCATGGGTGATCGCCTGATCCTTGAAAACGTCATACAGGTCCAAAGCTGAAATCACGCTGTCCCGCCGGACCAGGTGCAGAGTTGCCCCAGAGACCAAAGCTGAAAATATGTCTGCCACTGAGCCGTCGATAGCGAAGGAGAAAAATTGCAGAACGTGGCTGCCTGGGCGTATGTTCAGTTCACGAGCATAGGCAGAAATAAGGTTGCATGATCCGCGATGCTGCAGCAAGGTTCCTTTTGGCCTTCCGGTTGAGCCGGATGTGTAGATGATGTATGCCAAGTTATCAGCTGTTGTCGTATTTACGAGGTTCTCGCCGGACTCACGGTCGATATTGTCCCAATCAGCGTCTAAGCATAGCACTGTCAGGTCGGCAAAATCCTCAATCCGGATTTCCAAATCCTCAATCAGATCAGCATGCGTGAGCAGCACCGAAACCGCCGAATCTTTTAACATGAAGGAGAGGCGCTCTTGCGGATAAGTTGGATCCAATGGCACATAGGCGCCGCCGGCTTTCAATACGCCCATCAAACCGACCACCATGTTCAAAGAGCGTTCGACCAGAATTCCCACTTTCGACTCTGACCCAACGCCCAGCTTTTGCAGATAGTGCCCAAGCTTGTTGGCGCGCACGTTTAGCTCGCGATAGGTCAGCGAGTCGCCGTCTAAGGTGACAGCCAGCGCATCCGGTGTCCGTGTTACTTGCGCCTCGAAAAGCTCGTGAATGCAGGACTCCGAAAGGAATTCCACTGCGGTATCGTTCCATTCCTTCAGGAGAGTTCCCTCTTCTCCTTGTGGCAATATGGATACTTCTGAGATCAGTTGATCCGGATCGGCCAACATCCTGGTAAGCAACTGGGAGAAATGCTCGATCATCCGATTGATGGTGCGATCATCGAACAGGTCGGTGTTGTATTCCAGCGATCCGACCAAGCCGTTCTCGGTCTCCATCATGGTCATGGTGAGGTCGAATTTTGCCAAGCCGCTTTCGAACTCGATGGGCACGATTTGCAGATCGGCAACCTTTTGATCAGGCAGCGGTGCATTTTGCAGCGCAAGAACCACCTGGAACAGCGGGCTGTGGCTCATGTCTCGCGCCGGTTTCATGGCATCCACCAGCATCTCGAAGGGGAGATCCTGATGGGCGTATGCGTCTAACGCCGTTCGTCGGACTTGCTTCAGAAGCTGTCTAAAGGTCAATGGATAGGAAAAATCGGCACGCATCACAAGGGTATTGACAAAGAAGCCGATGAGCTGCTCCAAAGCCAGATGGTGACGATTGGCAATGGGAGTGCCGACACAAATATCATCTTGGCCGCTGTACCTCTGCAAAAGCACCTGAAAAGCCGCCATGAGCGTCATGAACATGGTGACGCCTTCGTAGCGATTGAGAGCCGCTACGGCATCCGATAGCTCTTTGGGCAATGCGAAGGATTGGGTTTTTCCGCGAAAGCTTTGCACCGCAGGTCGCGGACGATCGGTCGGCAAGGTGATAAGCTCAGGGCTGCCGGCCAATTTCTGCTTCCAATAGGACAGTTGTGCGGCCAATGTTTCACCTTGCAACCACAGGCGCTGCCAATGAGCAAAGTCGGCGTATTGAATATCCAGCGGTTGCTCGAATGCGGATTCTCCAGTGCGCAAAGCCTGATACTGCTTGGCAACCTCTTCGACGAAAATCCTCATTGACCATCCATCGGAAATGATATGGTGCATAGTCAATAGGAAAACGGACTCCTCTTCCGCCAAGCGTAGAAGCCGGAAACGCAGCAGCGGGCCAATAGACAGATTGAAAATTAGCAAAGACTCTTCCATAGCGACTTGCAGCGTCTTCTGCTCACGAGCTTTTACTTCAAGATTCCGTAAGTCCATCACCGGCAACTCTATTTCCTCGACGGGATGGATGACCTGATGCGGCTTGCCGTTTTCCGCTGCAAAACTGGTCCGCAGGATTTCGTGGCGCTGAATAACTCTTTGCAGGCTCTCTTTCAAGAGGTCAATATCCAAATAACCGCGCAGTCGAACGGCGGTAGGCAAATTGTACAGCGGAGTCCCTGGCTCCAATTGATCTAAAAACCACAGACGCTGTTGTGCAAAGGAAAGCGGCAAGGCTTCATCTCGTGAAACGGGCAACAGTGGCGGCAACTGCATTTTGTGCGTTTCGCGCATCAGTAGCGAAATCTGCTGCGCAAATTCAGCCAGGGTGGGCGTTTCAAAAATGGTGGCTAATGGCACTTGAACATTAAAGGCTTCTTTGGCGCGAGAAGTAATCTGGGTGGCCAACAACGAGTGGCCGCCAAGATCGAAAAAGTTGTCCAAAGCGCCGACGCGTTCAATGCCCAAAATCTGCTCCCATATACCGGCGATGATCTTTTCCTCTTGAGTCCGTGGGGCGACATAAGGACGTTCGGCATGAGCAGCGTCCTTATCCGGCTCCGGCAAGGCCTTGCGATCGATCTTGCCGTTAGGAGCCATAGGCATCTCGGGCAGAATAACGAATGCAGATGGTACCATGTATTCGGGCAATCGCTCGCGCAGATAATTTCTAAGGTCGTTTATGCCGACCTCTTCCCTTTCTTTGTCCACCACCACATAGCAAATGAGGCGGCTGTCGCGTCCATCCTGATGAGCCGGTCGGGTAATGATCACAGCCTCCTGAACATCGGGATGCTGCAGCAGAACCGATTCGACCTCGCCCAACTCGATGCGAAATCCGCGAATTTTGACCTGGTGATCGATGCGACCCAAGTATTCGATGTTGCCGTCTTCATGGAAGCGCGCCAAGTCACCAGTACGGTACAACCTCTCTCCTGGAAGTTTCGCAAACGGATTAGGAACGAACTTTTCAGCAGTCAAGTCCGGGCGATGCAAATAGCCGCGTGCCAAGCCAGCGCCGCCGACATACAATTCTCCGGCTACGCCGATGGGAACCGGATTCATACTTCTGTCGAGGAGAAAAAGCTGATCGTTGGCAATTGGGCGGCCAATGGGAATGCTGGCGCCCTTTTCGGGGATATGATCCACCTGAAAGCTGCTTACGCCGATGGAGGCCTCAGTGGGTCCATACGCATTGATGAGCGCCCGGTTTTTCGACCATTTCACCGCAATCTTTTTGGAACAGCTCTCTCCGGCAGAGATGATCGACTTCGGATAGGGTGCTTCTTCGTCCTGCAAAACTCGCAAAACCGAGGGCGGCAAAGTGACAGTGGTAATCTTCTCTCGCTGGAAAAAAGCCATCAAATCCGGCGGAGACATAAGGATTTCGCGCGGCGCCAAGTACAACCTAGCTCCGGTCAAGAGCGCCATAAAAATCTCAGAGGCGGAAGCATCAAAGCTAAAAGAAGCGAATTGCAACACGCGGCTGTTTGCATCTACGCCAAAATCCGGGATTTGATCGGCAGTTAGATTAACCAAGCCTTGATGCGGGATCATCACCCCTTTGGGCCGCCCGGTTGAGCCGGAAGTGAAAATAACGTACACCAGGTTCTGCGGAGTTACGTTGCTAACCGGATTTTCTTCTGCTTCCTGTGCAATCTTGGGCCATTGTGAATCCAAGGAAATAATCTGGCGGTTACCAATTCGCGAAGTCTCGGCGCCTTCTTCTACCAATCGCTCCTTATCCCAAACTTCTTTAGCTAACGCTTCCTGGGTTAGCAAAATGTGGAGGTGAGCATCTTCTACCATGGATAAAAGCCGAGCTTTAGGATAAGCAGGATCGAGCGGAACGTAGGCACCGCCGGCCTTCATGATACCTAAAATCCCGACCACCATTTCCAAAGATCGATCCACGCTCAATCCGACCAAGACATCCGGTCCCACGCCCAGGCGCTGCAGATAACGCGCGAGTTGATTGGCGCGGCGATTCAATTCTTGATAGCTGAGGTCAATCTCTCCAAATGAAAGGGCAATAGCATCCGGCGTCTTTTCTACTTGTTCCTCAAAAATCCGGTGAATGCATCGATCCAGCACGGTTTCGGTCGCTGTGTCATTCCATTGCACCAGCACCTGCTTGCGCTCATGCGCAGTCAGCATTGGCAGTGCCAACAGGCTTTGCTCGGGTGTTTGGCCAATTGCCTTTAGCAGGGACTGGAAGTGTCCAACCATCCGCTCGATGGTGGAAGCATTGAAGAGATCGGTATTGTATTCCAAGGTGGCGCTGAGATGATCCCCTTCTTCCTGCATGGACAGTACCAAATCGTATAGCACAGTGGTGCTGTCGATGGACATAGTGCTGATGGTAAGCCCGGATAGCTCAACGGCCGGCATAGGTGCGTTCTGCAGCACGAACATGACCTGGAACAGCGGCGTATGGCTCAAATCGCGTTCGGGCTGCAGGACTTCGACTAATTTCTCGAAAGGAACATCCTGGTGGGTGTAAGCCTGCAATGCTGTTTCGCGAACTCGTCGCAGCAGCTCGACAAAGCTTGGCTCGCCGGACAGATCTGTTCTCAATGCCAGCGTGTTGACGAAAAAGCCGATCAGCCCTTCCGTTTCCAAGCAATTGCGATTGGCTATAGGGGTGCCTACTGTGATGTCGTCTTGCCCTGAGTAGCGGTGTAAAAGCGCCTTAAAGGCGGCCATGAGGGTCATGAACAGTGTGGCGCCGTTTTGCCGGCTCAAATCCTTCAGCGCAAGAGTCAATTCCGGAGCAATCTCAAAAGTTCGATAATCGCCGCTAAAGGTTTTGACCGGTGGTCGCGGCCTATCGAGAGGCAGGTCCAAAACCGGCGGGCTGCCGGCAAGCTGATTCTTCCAATAGCCAAGCTCCGCATCCAAGACCTCGCCTTGCAGCCATTCGCGTTGCCAGGCGCTGAAATCAGGATACTGAATGGGTAAATCCGACAGTTCTGGTAATTGCCCGGAGGAGAGTGCATGGTAGATAGTTGCCACCTCGCGAATAAGGACGCCCATTGACCAAGCATCGGAAACGATGTGATGCATGGTCAGGATAACAATGTGCTCATTCTCGTCCAGAGTCAACAGGGTCGCGCGAACCAACGGGCCGCGAGCTAGATCGAACGGCTTTTGGGCTTCTTCGATTTGCAAGCGGTTTGCTTCGGAGTTTTTCCGCACTGCATCGAGTTCGCGCAAATCCACTTTGGGCAAATCCCAAACGACATCGTCAGATACGACCTGTATCGGCTCGCTGTTTTCAGTAGCGAAGGTGGTTCGTAGGCTCTCATGCCGTTGCATGACGGCATTAAGACTTTGCTCCAAAACGTCAACCTTCAGAGCTCCTGTTAGCCGAATAGCAGCCGGAATGTTAAAGTGAGTATTGCCCGGCTGCAATTGATCGAGGAACCAGAGTCGCTGCTGGGAGAAGGATGCCGGGAACGCTGTTCTTTCGCCTCTCGGCAAAGCCTTTACCGGCGGCGCAACGACTGCGGTATCGGCGCTGCCCTGCCCAATTCGCATTGACAGCTCAGCAACCGTTGGGGCTTCGAATATGACTCGCAGCGGCAACTGTACATTAAAGACATCGTCAATACGGGAGATCAGTTGGGTTGCCAGTAAAGAATGACCGCCGATGGCGAAGAAATTGTCTGTGATGCTTACTTGATCAAGACCCAAGATCTTGCCAATGATGTCCGCCAGCAACTCTTCCACCTGCGTTCTGGGAGCGACGAATTCTTCGTGCAAGATGGTGCGAGTTTCGCCAGGATCAGGAAGAGCCTTGCGATCGACTTTGCCATTAACCGTCAGAGGAAACGCATCAAGTCTAACAAAGACGGACGGGATCATGTATTCCGGCAATTCATTTTTCAGAAATGCCCTCAATTCTGCAATGGTCGGAATTTCGTCATCTTTGGGAACCACATAGGCGACCAGGCGAAGGTCGACGGAGGCAGCCCCGTTTCGGCGCGCTACCACTGCAACTTCGCGTAGCGCAGGATGCCGTCCGAGGACATCTTCGATTTCTCCCAACTCGATGCGGAAGCCGCGAATCTTGACTTGATGATCGATTCGTCCTAAAAACTCCATATTGCCATCCGGCAAATGCTTGGCCAAGTCGCCGGTACGATACAAGCGAGCGCCCGGCTGTTGGGAGAATGGGTCTGGAACGAACTTTTCCGCGGTCAAATCCGGGCGATTGAGATAGCCGCGCGCGACACCCACGCCACCGATGTACATTTCGCCAGACACACCAATGGGGACCGGCTGCATCTCGCCATCCAAAATATAAATGCGCATGTTTTGGATGGGGAAGCCGATTGGCTCCGACCCCGGCTCCCTCCTATCGCTGGGAATGACATAGTTCATGCAGCCAACGACCGTCTCGGTTGGCCCATACTCGTTAATCAGCAACGTCTCAGCAGCATGCTCCTGCCAGAAAGCGACATGATCAGCAACGAGGTTCTCGCCGCCAATAACGAAGGCACGCGCTGCACTTTTTGCCTGCGCAGGCGAAAGCAGATGACCCAGCATCTGCAAATGCGCTGGCGTAATTTTGATCAGGCTGAAATCGCTCTCGCTTTGAATCATGCGGCTCAATGCCTCGATGTCCTCGGATTCGGACAACAG
>Ga0172369_10004559_pt1 | contig 17510 bp, 18 predicted proteins | sample LakKiv25m_FD_114539 | JGI IMG/M metagenome (GOLD analysis project Ga0172369, IMG submission 114539) | Freshwater microbial communities from Kabuno Bay, South-Kivu, Congo - kab_022012_11.25m | ecosystem: Environmental > Aquatic > Freshwater > Lake | place: Democratic Republic of the Congo...
GGCTTGCGGCGTTCCATGCCCGTCAGTTGAACCATCTCTAAGGCGCGTTTGACGCGCTTTTCAATTTCATCTGCGGAGGCTTTTTCCATTTCCAAACCAAAGGCAATGTTTTGAGCCACCGTCATGTGTTGAAACAGCGCATAACTTTGAAAGACCGTATTCACCTTGCGCTGAAACGGCGGCGTGTGTCCCATCGGTTTGCCTTCAATGTATACCTCGCCTTCGGTGGGCCATTCAAATCCCGCTATCATTCTTAAGGATGTAGTTTTACCGCAACCCGAAGAACCCAACATCGAGAAAAATTCGCCATTTTTTATTTGCATGGTGACGTGGTTTACCGCCGCCACTTCGCCGCCTTCTGGCGTGACAAAGCGTTTTACTACATCTCGCAATTCAACCGCAAATTCGCTATTAGCCATGTATCTTCTCCTAATACGAAGACCTGTTGAGTCTCCAAAAATAGTTTTTTATTAAGCGATTTCTTTTAGCGCATCTTTCAAACGATTTAGAAAAGCGTCCATTTGCTCTTGCGTCACCACCAGCGGCGGCTCCACGCGAATGGTCTGCGCGCTCGTCAATGTTCCAGCAACCAGCACGCCGCGTTTGAATAATCCCGAAGCAACCTTGTATCCTGTTTCTGGATTTTTGAAATGCATTCCAATGAGCAAACCTTTGCCCGTTATTTTCTCATAAAATTGCGAATACTGCGCCGCCATTTTATTTAATTCCGCCATGAGATATTCGCCCTTTTGCGCGGCTTGCTCCCAAAGTTTTTCTCGCAGCGTAACATGGATGGCGGCAATTGCCGCCGAGCAAGCCAATGCGCCGCCGCCGGTAGTGGTGGTGTGCATAAAGGGATTCGGATACATCATCGGCTTGAAGATTTCTTCGGTAGTCGTCACCGCGCTGATGGGCATTACCCCACCGCCCAACGATTTTGCTACGGTGAGAATATCCGGCACAACGTTCCAATGCTCCACGCCCCAAAGTTTGCCTGTGCGCCCCAAGCCTGTTTGCACTTCATCTGCGATAAGCAGAGTGTTATATTTTTTTGTGGCGGCGCGCACCCGAACCCAAAAATCATCCGGCGGAACAATGCCGCCCGCTTCGCCTTGAATGGGTTCAAACACTACCGCCGCCACGCCAATGCCGACCTTGTCGCAAATTTCCAATTGACGTTCCACCGCGTCCGCGTCTCCAAATGGGACGTGATAAATCTGTCCGGCGTATAAACTTCCCATCGGAGCGCGATAATCCGCCTTGCCCATCAGCGAGAGCGAACCCATTGTCTTGCCGTGAAAGGCTTTAACGGCGACAATGAACGCAGATTTTCCCGTGTAGAGTTTGGCAATTTTCATGGCAGCTTCGTTGGCTTCTGTGCCGCTTGCGCCAAACCAAGTGTATTTTAAGTCGCCGGGCGTAATCTCCGCCATCAATCTTGCCAACGCGCCGCGCAACGGGTCTAGTAATTCCTGCGAGGGCATGGGCGAGCGTTCTAATTGCGCCTTAACTGTTCCCACCACTTCGGGGTGACTCCAACCTAAATCCATCATGCCGTAGCCGCCAAGAAAGTCGAGGTACTCGCGCCCCAGCACGTCTTGAAAAACCGCGCCGCTGCCGCCCCATTCCACCGCCGCCCAGTCTCCCGCTTCGGTAACAGATTTTCGATATTCCAGCCAGTTGCGATTGTAGTATTCCGCAAAATTTGTTTTGGATTCTTCAATGAGGGCTTGCGCTTGTTCGCGCGTAGGAAATTGATTTTGGTGAATCACGTTCAGCCAACGGGAAGAATCGTCTAATGCGTTTTCGTAATCTTGTGTCATGATATATCCTTGTAGCGCAGGCTTAAGCCTGCGCTAAAATTTTCTTGTCCACTCTTTGGGCCATCTTTCCACCACGACCTTTTTCTGCGTGAAAAATTCCACCGCGTCCATGCTTTGTCCGTGCATGTCGCCAAAGAAGGAATCTTTCCAGCCGCTAAATGGGAAGAACGCCATTGGCGCGGCAACGCCGATGTTAATGCCAATGTTGCCCGCGTCCACTTCGTAACGAAAACGCCGCGCCGCGTTGCCGCTGCTGGTAAAGAGGCTGGCTTGGTTGCCGTACACGCCGCTGTTGGCAAGTTGAATTGCATCGTCAATGGTATTGACGTGCATGAGGCTTAAGACGGGTCCAAAAATTTCGGTTTTCCAAATTTCGCTGCCGGGCTGCACGTCCGTCAAAATAGTCGGGCGGACAAAACTTCCCTTTTCGTAGCCTTTGATTTTTGCTCCGCGCCCATCCACAGGAACGCCCGCGCCTTCTTTTGCGCCTACGCCAATCAAATGTTCCACGCGCTGCAAACTAGCAGGGTTAATGACCGGTCCCATTTGAATGCCAGAATCCAGCCCGTAGCCTACCGTGCGGGAAGACGCCGCATCGCAAATTAATTCGGTAAATTCATTTTTGGCTTCGCCCACTGTCACGGCGAGAGAAACTGCCAGGCAGCGCTGCCCCGCGCACCCGAAGGCGGAATCGGCGATGATTTTGGTCGCCATGTCCATATCCGCATCCGGCAAAATGATGACGGGATTCTTCGCTCCGCCTTGCGCTTGGACGCGCTTGCCATGCAACGCGGCGGTGGAGTAAATATATTTGGCGACATTGGTGGAGCCAACAAAGGTGATGGCGCGAATGATGGGGTGTTCCAAAATTCCATCTACCGCGTCTTTTGCGCCATTGACCATATTGACCACGCCTTTTGGAAAGCCAACCTGTTCAATGAGTTTGAAGATGTATTGCATGGTCATGGGAACTTTTTCGGAAGGCTTGACGATGTAGGTGTTGCCCGCCGCGAGCGCGTAAGGCAGATACCAGAAGATAATCATGCCGGGAAAGTTGAAGGGCGCAATGGTGGCGCAAACGCCTACGGGCTGGCGAATCATTTCCTCGTCAATGCCAGAGGCGATGTCCTCAACAAATTCGCCCTTGCCCATGTGAGGCATTCCGCAAGCCGTCTCTACGTTTTCTACGGCGCGCACCATCTCGGCGCGGGCTTCTTCAAAGGTCTTGCCGCATTCGTCCGTGATGAGTTTTGCAATGTCATCCAGATGGTCGCGCATGAGGTTGCGAAGTTTGAAGAGATATTGCACGCGGTCATTGACGGGGATGCGCCGCCACGCGGGGAAAGCGGCGCGCGCGGCTTGCGCCGCCGCATCCACGTCGGCTTTGCCGCCCAGCGGAGTCTTTGCCATGAGCGCGCCGGTGGCGGGGTTGATTACGTCAAAATATTCTTTGGCGGCGGGCTTTACCCATTCGCCGTTGATGTAGTTTAAGATTTCCATAGTTGCTCCAAAAAGAGGTTGAACGTTTGAACGTTGGAACGTTGGAACGTTTATCACTGAACCTGCGTATCCATCAATTTTGATAATCCCTCGTCAATCACCTTTAAGCCGTCTTCCAGTTGTTCTTGCGTAATGATGAGCGGCGGGACAATGAACAAAACGTTTTTGAAGTTGAAGACGTACACGCCGTTAGAAACGAGGAAGTTCTTAAGCGGGGTTAAATCCATGGGTTCTTTGGTTGCGCGGTTTTTGACGAGTTCTATGGCGGTGAACATGCCAATGTAGCGCGCGTCTCCAATGGAGGGATGATTCTTCTTCATCTCTTCCAGCCGCGCGCCAAGATGTTTGCCCACTGTTTTGGCGTTTTCAAAAATCTTTTCTTCCTCGTAAGTTTCGATGGTCGCCAGCGCGGCGGCGCAAGCCAGCGCATGACCGTTATACGTTAGACCCGCGGAGAGCATGTGACTATCAAAATATTTGGCAATTTTTTCGCTGACAATGACAGCGCCCAACGGCACATAGCCGCTGGTGATTCCTTTTGCGGTGGTGATGATGTCCGGGGTGACGTTCCAGTTATCCACGGCGAACCACTCGCCTGTCCGCCCCCAGCCGCTCATCACTTCATCGGAGATAAGCAAAATGCCGTACTTGTCGCAAATTTCGCGGATGCGGGGCCAGTAGTCATCGGGCGGAACAATGAGCCCGTTGGTGCCGGTGACGCCTTCCAAAATAAGCGCGGCGATTTGGTCGGGTCCTTCTAATTGGATAATTTCTTCTACATGGCTAATGCATTCGTGGTGACAGGTGTCTTTTGTCCATCCAAACGGGCAGCGGTAGCAATACGGGTCTAGGATGTGAACCACGCCGGGCATAGCGGGTTCGGAGGGAAAGCGGCGGTAGTCGCCGGTAAGGGCAATTGCGCCGTGGGTTGCGCCATGATAGGAGCGATAGCGCGCAAGAATTTTATGCCGTCCGCTATATTGACGGGCAATTTTGATGGCGTTTTCGTTGGCTTCCGCGCCGCCTAAGGCAAAGAAGGTTTTCTTTAAATCGCCGGGCGTAATCTCCGCCAATTTTTTTCCAAGCAAGCCACGCGGCTCGGTTGCCATGCCGGGCGAGACAAAAGTCATGGTAGCGGCTTGGTTTTGAATGGCTTTGATAACTTTGGGGTGTTGATGTCCAATATTTTCGTTGACCAATTGCGAGGCGAAATCGAGGTAGCGTTTTCCGTCTGCATCCCAAAAATATACGCCCTCCGATTTGACGACAGGGATGGGATTGACCTGTCCTTGATTGGACCACGAGAAAAAAGTGTATTCTTTGTTGAGTTCTACAATTTCTTTGCCGGTGAGTTTTGTCATGGGGTTCTCCTTTATTTTTTCGCTTCTTTTACGACATCCGCGTATACGCTCAACGTTTCGTCAATATCGGCTTCGCTGTGCGAGTAGCTCATAAACCAGGGTTCGCGCGCGTCTCGGTCTGGCATAACGCCGCGCGCAATGGCTTTGTCTGTAATTTTGATGTACATATCGTGGTCTGTTTTTGCCCAATCACGCTGGCAGGTGACTTTTTCCGCGCCGATGGAAAAAGAGAACATAGCGGGGTAGCCTGTGAAAGCGGCGGGAATATCGTTCTCTTCAAAGATTTCCTTCAAGCCGTCCATCAGCCGCTGACCGCGCTTTGCGATGGTTGCAAGAATAGGCTGCGATTTGAGCAAGTTCAACGTGGCATACGCGCCGGCTACGCCGGGTTTGTTGTTGGTGTAAGTTCCGCCTTGCGCCACGCCATGCCCAATGATGGACATAATTTCCCGTTTGCCGCCCAACGCGGCGGCGGGGTAGCCATTGCCCAGCGCTTTGGCGTAGGTCGCCATATCGGGCTTAATTCCGTAATATTCCTGCGCTCCGCCGTTTGCGATTCTGAATCCCGTTTTGACTTCGTCAAGAATAAAGACGCAGCCGTATTCTGCGGTCTTTTGGCGGATGAGTTGCAAAAAACCATCCTGCGGATTAATTGCCGCACAGTTCCCTTGACAGGGTTCAGTGATGACGGCGGCAATTTGCTCGCCGTAGGACTTCATCACGCGCTCAAAACCTTCAAAGTCATTGAAGGGCAGCGTGATGACAAAGTCGCGCATGGATTTTGGAATGCCAGAAGAGGCGGGAATGGCGATGGGGCTGCGGCGGTTGCCATAGGCTTCCACGGGCGCATAAGTGGACCATAAGGCATGGTCGTGCATTCCGTGATAATTGCCTTCAAATTTCAAAATGATGTCGCGCCCGGTAAAGGCGCGCGCCACGCGAATGGCGTGCATGGTGGCTTCTGTACCAGAGCAGGCAAGGCGAACCATCTCCATTGCCGGGTTCATCTCTGAAATCATTTCAGCAACGGCGACTTCCAACTCGCCCGTCATGGCAAAGAGAACGCCCTTTTGAATCTCTTCCACGACTTTGGAGTCCACCTCCTCGTAAGCGTGACCCAAAATGATAGGTCCAAACGCCATGCGGTAGTCAATGTAGCGATTGCCGTCCACGTCCCACAAATATGCCCCTTTGCCCCTTTCAACGTAAGGCGTAATGCCTTCTCCCCAAAAACGAAAATTGGAATTGACCCCCAGCGGTATCACTTTCTGCGCTCGCTTTTGCAAGTCTTGCGTTTTCGAGCCAAACATAAAGATACTCCTTAACTATTAAGGCGGATACGCCGCCCGCAGATTACGCGTTGTCTTTAATGTATTTGACTAATTTTTCAGGGACGCGCCATTGATTTACGTCTTTTAAGATCACTGGCACAATGGACGTGGTTGTTTTTCTTACGCCGGGAACTTTACGCACTACATCGGTGACAAAGTGATAAATTTCAGCGGTGTCTTTTGCCACTACTTGAATGCTGATGTCGTTTTGCCCAATGCCGCAAGCCACATAACGGACGTTTTCAAACGCCGCAATTTTTTTTGCAACGTCCATAATCATGTCCGATTCAACTTCCAGCCACACATCCGCGTTGATGGCAAAACCCAAAGCCTCTGGGCTGACAACCGCGCTAATTTGAATGACGCCTTCTTCCATCATTCGGTCTATGCGATAACGAACCGCGCGCTCGGAAATATTCCCCATGCGGCGGGCAATTTCAGAAGCGGACATGCGCCCATCTTCTAGGAGTAAATTGACTATTTTTACGTCAGTTTTGTCGAATTCATACAAAGAGTTCATTTTTTCCTTCCGAAAAGCACAACATCTGCGTAAATATACTCCAAAAGCAAAGAGAATGTCAAGCGAGAATCAAAAACGCCGCCCGAACGGGCGGCATTTTTTTGAGCCATACATATTTAAGCGCGATTTAATTGCGCGCTTGCGGAGGATTCAGCAGCGGGGTGATGAATTTTTCCAGCATGTCGTAACTAATTTCGCCCGTCCACGCGAAGCGCGTCATTCCCGTCGCATCAATCACATAGGAATTGGGCAGGCTGCCATTTTTGAAGGCTTTCAACGCCTCTCCATTGGGGTCTAGCCAAACGTGGAAGGTCAGCCCAAACGAATTGACAAATTGAGCAACCTCGTCTTTTCCTTCGCCCGCTTCCACCGCCACAATGGTAAAGCCCTGCTCTTTGTGCGCCTCATAATATTTTTGAAGCGAGGGCATCTCCGCTTTGCAGGGCGGACACCATGTTGCCCAGTTGTTGACCAAGACCACATTGCCAAGAAAGTCTTGCAGCGACTCAGACTCGCCGTTGATGTTTTGTAGCGCGAGCGGCGGCGCCGGGTAAGAAACGGGCATAGGCACAACAGAATTTGTCTGCGCGGCAGAGACGCTCTCGGCGTTTTTTAGCGCCGCAAACAACGCCACGCCAAGAATAACCAGCCCCACGCCCAGCGCAACGGGCAGCCACGCGGGCGCGGCGTTCTTTTTCTTGCTACGATATTTCTGCTGTTTCTTCATAGAGAGACTCTCTTACGCGCCCATTGCGCGGCGAACTTCCGCCAACATTTGCGCTTCTGGATATGCGCCGACTACAATTCCGCCGCCGCTGTTAATGACGGTTTGCGGAACGCCCTGCACGCGGAATTGATTGGACAGTTCGGGAAATTCCATTGCGTCCAGAGCTTCAGCGCGCACCATCTTGGGGTTTTCCATTGCCATTTGGTGAGCGAGCGACACGGCTCGCGGGCAATGCGGTCAGGTAGGGGTTACAAAAACTTGCAACAATAACGGCTGCGTGAGGCTTTGCAAAAACTCACGCGCCTTATCGCCCAGTGAAGTCGTTTGCTTGGAGGCGAAGATAATATCGTTAATTAATGTGCTAAATTCGTAACCGGCGGGAATGCCGCAAAACTGCACGCCCAAGTCGGCGGGCGCGCCGTCTTTGACGGCGGCGACTACGATGGTGGGAAATTTATCCACGTGGAACTGCGCGGCAAGCGCCGCGTCCTCTTGAATATCGTGGATGGAGAGGCGAACGCGCTCATCCACTGCGCTAATTTCGCTCAACAAGGCTTGCGTCTCGGCGCAATATTCGCAATTCTCTTTTGAGCCAAAAAAGAGCAACTGCACGGGGTGAACCAGTTCGGCAAAGGCTTGCTTTAACTGCTCCACCACTTGGTCGTTCAGTAGTTTTTCCATAGAATCTCCCGAAAAAAGTATTTTTTGCTGTACGATTAGATGCACAACGCCGCCAAAAGTTGCGCGGCGGTACGCTATAATGAAAGCCGTCACTTTTTCAAACGCCAAACATCCAATGAATAAATCAACGCTACCCGAAATTTCGCTAGAAGCCCTACGCGCCGGAGACCGCGCCGAATTCGCCCGCATGGTGGACGCTTACTCTGCGCCTATCTATCGTTTAGGGCTAAGAATGCTCGGCAACCCGCAAGACGCGGAAGACGCGCTGCAAAATACTTTCATCAACGCGCTGACGCACCTCAAAGATTTTGAGGGGCGTTCCAGCCTCGCCACTTGGCTCTACCGCATCGCCTCCAACGAAGCGTTAATGACTCTGCGCCGCAAGAAACCCAGCTTCAATTTGGAAGACTTGCAAACGGAAGATTCAGAAGAAACGCCGCCCGAAATTTTGATAGATTGGAGCGCGCTGCCGGAAGACGAATTGCTCGCCAACGAAAGCAAAAAAGCGCTGGACGCCGCCATTCAACAACTGCCCGCCGCGCTGCGCGTGGTATTTGTTTTAAGAGATATTGAAAACTTAAGCATCAAAGAAACCGCCGAAGCCCTAAACCTGACGGAGACCAACGTCAAAACGCGCCTGCTGCGCGCGCGGCTGTTTCTACGGGAGCGGCTTTCGGCTTATCACAGCGAGCGTATTGTCAGAAAGGAAACGCCATGAGCGAAAACGCGCACACACACTGCAAACATTTACTGGGAAATTTATCCGAATACATAGACGGCGAACTGACCGAAGACTTATGCCGCGAAATTGAAAAACATCTCGAAGGCTGCGAAAACTGCCGCATCGTACTCAACACCACCCGCCGCACCATTGACCTTGTGCAAACGCCAATCGGCGCGGAAAGCCTGCCCGCCGAAGTGCGCGAGCGTCTCTTCAAGCGCCTCCAATTGGACGATTACATTCCGCATTCGTAACCCAAGCGCTGTTTTCAATTTATAATTCCATAGCCTTTCTACATGATTGTTCCAACCTGCGCCCCGATTTTCGAATAAACGCCGCTACCGACGGGCTGAGTAAATTCAAGGTGGCGATATTTCCCAACGCCGAAAGCGACTCCGCATGAAATGGCTCTCCAACTCGCTCCTTATTGCGCGGCTGCGCGGCATAGAAATTCGCCTGCACATCTCCTTACTATTTAGCGTTCCCATTGCCTATTATTTATTCCGTCCCGCCGCGCCGCAAGACGCCATCTTTGCCATGCTCTGGCTGCTCGGATTCAATCTCTCCATCCTCTTCCATGAACTAGGACACGCCATCGTGGCAAGCTGGCTGGGCGCGGAAGTAAAAAGCGTAGTCATCTGGCTGCTGGGCGGGTTCACCAGCCTAACGCGCAAAGAATCGCGCCCCAAACAGATGATAGCCATTGCCGCCGCCGGACCCTTAACGAATATGGCGCTGGCGTTTCTATTCATCGCCGCGTACATTGCCCTGCGTTTAAGGCTAACCCCAACAGCGTATACGCTCGAAACTATTTTTTTATATCAAGCGCTGAACAGGCTTTGTATTTCGCTTGCTCTGGTCAATCTCATTTTAGTTGCGCTCAACCTGCTGCCCATCTACCCGCTGGACGGGGGAACAATCTTCCACGCCTGGCTAGAATGGCTATTCGGAAAAACGCGCGCAAACTCCATCTCGCTATGGGTCGGCATCCCCATTCTATTGGCGCTGCTTGGGTTTTCCCTCTACGCCAAAGATTATTTACTGGCGTTTTCCTGCCTGCTCATTGCTCTTGCGCTTGGCACATTAAACAGCGGCTGGCGGGCAAAGTTAAACCTTGCGACCGCCTACCTCTTCAAACGCAGCGGCTACTACCTCCTAAAAGGAGACTACGACCACGCCATTGAATCCTACACCCGTGAAATAGACAAAGAACCGCTTCAACCGAATCATTACGTTGGGCGGGCAACTGTTCACCTGATGCTGTCGCAAACAGAACGCGCCAAAGCGGATACAGAACGCGCTCTACGCCTTGCGCCTCATCACCCGCTGGCGCTGGAACTACGCGGAGAAATTCACCTGCTGGAAAAAAATCTCGCCGAAGCGGAATCTTTTTTTGCGCGCGCCGAGCAAGTCGCCCCGCAATGGGCGCTGCCGCACTTTGACGCCAGTTCCCTGCTAATGGACAAAGGAGAATACGCCGCCGCGCTGGAACGAATTAATAAAGCGGCGCAAATGCAGCCGCAACAATACTTCTTTCATTTACAGCGCGCGCAAATTCATTTCAAATTAGGGAATATAACCGCCGCTCACGAAGACGAAGAGATTGCCGTCTCGCTGGCTGCAAGGGACGCATTAGTAATGAGCGACATCAATCAATCCATCTACGATAACTCGCTGGATTGGGCAGAGAGTTATTACGCCCACATTCTGAGCAAAGAGCCGAACAACGGCTTTGCCTACTGGGGGCGCGCAGACGCATACGCCAAACACAGGCAGACCGAACGCGCCCTTGCAGATTACACCCGCGCCGTTGAACTGCTTCCAAAAGAAAGCGGCGCCTACCTGCGGCGCGGAAAAACGTTTTGGGCGGCAAACCGCGCAAAAGAAGCGCGACAAGATTTTGAAACGGCTCTTAACCTTGCGCCGTATCCACATAGCCAAAGACAAGCCCGCGAAGCGCTTGAAAAACTAAAAATTTTATGAAACTATCAGAACGATTCCCCGCCTTTGCCTCGCGCGACTTTACCATTTTTTGGATGGGACACCTGCTCTCGCTGATAGGCACATCCATGCAAAATACCGCGCAACCCCTGCTTGCCTATCGCTTAAGCGGGCGTCCATTTGACTTGGGGTTAATTGGCTTCGCCGCCGCCCTGCCGACCTTCTTCCTCGCCTTGCCCGGCGGAGTCATCATTGAGCATGTAGATAAACGTAAAGCCATTATTTTTCTACAAATTATTATGATGTTAGACACTTTGGTTCTGGCGGTCTTAACGCTGAACGAGAGTATCCAAATTTGGCATATTTTTATCACCTCGCTTATTTTAGGCGTCGCCACCGCGTTTGAAATTACAGCGCGTCAAGCTATGTTAATTGAATTGGTGGGACGAGAGGCTCTGCCCAACGCCATCGCGCTACAATCCACCGCATTTAACGTTTCGCGCGTATTAGGTCCGGCGCTCGTTGCGCCCCTACTAATTTTCATCACAAAAAACGGCGAAGGTTGGATATTCTTGCTCAACGCGGCGAGTTTCATCGCCATCATCATCAGCCTGTTTTTCTTGCGCCCGCGTTATCAAGCGCCCGTTTCGCCGCGTGAGCGTTCCATAATGGAAGAACTGCGCGAAGGCGCACAGTATCTTTTTCAACATCCATCGGTTGGAATGTTAGTCGTCATTGCCGCCACGCTGGGCATCTTTGCGTTTCCCATTGTTTTGCAATTTCCGGTTATATCGAAGGATTTACTAGGAACAATAACGGATACAAAAACAATAGTGGATACGCGCAACAGTCTATTATACGGCGCGCAAGGCGCAGGAGCGTTAATTGCGTCTTTTTCCATCGCCATGAGCAACGCGCCGCGTCAGCGCGGCGCGCGCCTGCTGCTGGGCGAAGCCGCTTTTATTTTGGGGATAATAGCCATTCCCTTCTCGCGCAATCTCTATCTCACCATTGGCATTGTCGGCTTAATGGGCTGGGGGGCGGTCACTCAACTTGCCACTATGAACACGCTTCTACAACTGCAAGTTCCAGATATTCTGCGCGGGCGCGTGTTTAGCATTTATCTTTGGGCGCTGCAAGGCGTTGCTCCCTTTGGCAGTTTGCTGGTCGGCTGGATGACGCAGGAATTTAATTTAACGTTTACCGCCATAACCTGCGGGCTTTTTTCCCTTGTGATTATTGGCGGCATCCAAATTCTTCAACCTAAAATCCGCAGCGCCGCGTAGCGCGTAATAAATGAGAAAACTTTTATTTAATCATGTTATGATATTTTTATGCAAAACAACGCAAATGAAGAACGCCCGCTAAAACGCGGAAACATCCTCACCCGCAGCATGGCGCGGCTGGCAAGCATGGGCTTAGGCGAGCCTTTGCTGCGCTTTGGCACAAATTTATTTTCCGCATTGACCATTGGCGCTGCGGTTCTCTTAATGAGTACGTTCAGCGCGGCGCAACGCAATGACGAAGCGGCGACGCCCGCCCCTTTGATGGAGACTCCACTGGCGGCGCAGGCAAACCCCGCAACGGAGAATCAAAGCCAGCCCGAAGGCGTGACGCGCGCGGCGCGCATCCATACCAATGTTCCAAGTCGTCCGCGTTTGGAAATTGAGTATTACACCGTGCAAGACGGCGATACCGTTTTTGGAATTGCGGAAAAATTTGGGTTGCAGCCCGAAACAATTTTGTGGGGAAATTTCAACACACTCTACGATGACCCGCATTCGCTCAAACCCGGTCAGCAGTTGACTATTTTGCCGACAGATGGCGTGTATTGGCAATGGCTGGGCGGCATTCCCTTTGGACAGTGGGCGCAGTTTTACGGCGTGACGGCGGCGGATGTGATTAATTTTCCGGGCAATCATCTGGATGCCGCGCAGGTAGGCGATTATGAAAATGCGAATATTCCAGCCGGAGCGTGGTTGATTATTCCCGGCGGAAAAAAAGAATTTTCTTCATGGGGCGCGCCGTTGGGTGTAACGCGGGAAAACCCCGCATCGGCGCGCGTGTTGGGGGATGGCGCATGTGAGCCAGTCAGCGGCGGCGCAGTAGGGTACGGAACGTATGTTTACCCGACCAACAAGCATTATCTTTCCGGCTTTGATTATTCCGAAAAAGCGAATCATCGCGGGTTAGATTTTGCCGGTAGCGAGGGCGAGGGCGTGTACGCGGTGGACGCGGGCGTGGTGGTGTATTCCGGCTGGAATAATTACGGCTATGGAAATATGGTGATGATTGACCACGGCAACGGGTTTCAATCTTTGTACGCGCACCTCAGCGGAATTTATCGCGGTTGCGGTCAAAGCGTGGGACAAGGCGAGACGATTGGCGCAGTTGGAACAACGGGACGCTCGTCTGGTCCGCATTTGCATTTTGAGTTGATGGCGGGCGTAAAGGTGAACCCGTGGGATTATTTGCCGCCGCCTTAATTTAACTGGACGGGGGAGTTTTGTCGCGGTGGGTGTAGCGAATCACTTCTACGGGCTGAATCGTGACCAGCCCTTCGCGCACCATGTCGAGGGTAAGGTCTATGGCGCGTTGAATATGTTCGGGCGAATCCACTACTTGAATTAAAAGCGGCAAATCTTCCGAAAGACGCAGCACGGCGGCGGTGTGAATGCGCGAGTGCGCGCCAAAGCCCGCCACGCCGCGAATAACGGTAGCGCCTGCAATTCCCTCTTTTTTGAGCGTTTCTAATATGGCGGCGTAAAGCGGCGCGCCGCGCCACTTATCGCTTTCTCCAATGTAGATGGATAAGATTTGGGCGGCGCTCATCAGTTTTTGAGGCATGGTCATCCTCCAAATTTATGTTATACGGCGCGTCCAAGGACAACGCCCGCCAGCGCGGCTACCGCGCCCAACAGACTACCGGCAAATAAATTTAACGCGCCCAACCAAACTTGTCCGGTAAGTATAAGATTGACGCTTTCGTAAGTATAAGTGGAAAACGTAGTGTACGAGCCAAGAAAGCCAACCGCCACAAGCAAGCGCCAATTAGAATCTACGATGAAGCGCTCGGTGATGAGGGTGAAGAAAAAACCGAGAATTAAACTGCCTGTCAGGTTGATGATGAGCGTTCCATACGGAAACGCCGCGCCAAATTTTTCGGCAGCCCAGCCGCCCAGCCAATAACGGGCGTTTGCGCCTGCTATGGCGCCAAGTGAAATGATTAAAAATTTTGTCATTAATATTCGCCCTGCTGCGGCGGAGTTGTGTTAATGAAAAAAACTTCTACGCAAAATGGGTAGAAGTTTTTTTCTCTGCCGCGCCTTGCGCTAAGCGTACATGCCCCAATCCAACGCGGAGGGGTCTTCCATCATGGAAAAATCCCACATATCCATGCCCAATTCCACATTGACGGGGGCGTTAAAAGCCTCTGTGGCTTTGGCTTTGGTCATTTCTATCATGGCGGGTCCATAGGGGCAAAACGGCGTGGTGAGAATCATCTTTAAGCGCACCATTTCGTTTTGAATTTCAATATCCCTAACCAAGCCTAGTTGAATGATGTTTAGCCCAATTTCCGGGTCCACCACTTCGGATAGTTTTTCCCGCGCAGGTTTGACCAAGTCGGGGTGAGTAGAGTGAATCGTCCATTGAATTTCTTTTATTTCTTCGCTCATATAACGCCTCTATTTTTTCTTGATTTCAGCGGGTTGCACAACATAAGTGCAATGCGCGCCGCCGTCTAAAATACATTGAACTTTGTTGACGGGCAACGCCAACATTTTGGAAATAAGCGTTTGGTCTACCGTGCAAACTTCCGGGTGAGCCACGCCAATTTGATAGTAAGGACACGAGATTTCATGAATTTGATACGCGCCGCCCTTTTTTTCCCATTCTACGGTAAAACCTTCTTGCGCTAGTAAATCTTTAACAAAGTCTAAGCGTTCTTCTATGCTAAGGTTTTTAATGTCGCTGGTATATTCGCGGGCAAGGTCTTCGGCAATTTGCCCAAAGAGTTTACTCACCATCGGTCCGGGGATGGATTCTTTCATCTGCGCCAGTAAGCGCGTGGTCAGGCGTAAATAGCGGGTAGGAAAACGCTCGCGCCCCTCTTCTGTTAGTAAATACACAAGGCGCGGACGCCCTACGCCGTGCCGCTCCTCTTCCGCTTCTACTAGCCCTTCTTTTTCAAGGTTGCCCAAGTGATGCCGAACAGAGATGGGATTAATGCCAACCGCCTCCGCCAATTCATTAACGGTGGAGCGCGGTTTGCTGAGCAAAGTGCGTAAAATTTTATCTCGCGTTGAGTTCATACGGGCAGTATAACCGCGCCCACGTTCTCTGTCAATATTTTAGATAAATATCATAAATATTACATTTCTAGTGGATAGACCTAAAGCCCTCAACAAAAAGCAGACCTCTAAAAATTAGAGGTCTGCAAAAAAGGGATTTATATTTTAGGTCCTGCGTCTGTAATCTCTTGCGGAACGCCATCCGTAAATTTTCCAAAGTTCTGCGCGAAGCGCATGGCAAGGTCTTTGTATCTTCTGGCGTATTCCTTTTTATCGCTCCATGAAGAAGATGGGTCTAGCACTTCATCTGGAACGTTGGGGCAAGAGGTAGGCACGTCAAAGCCGAAGATGGGGTCTTTCTTAAACGGAACTTGATTCAGGCTTCCGCTCAACGCGGCGTTGAGCAGCGCGCGCGTGTATTTGATGGAGATGCGTTTCCCCACGCCATAAGCGCCGCCCACCCATCCAGTATTCACCAGCCAGCAAGTTGCGCCGTAGCGCTCAATTTTCCGTTTGAGTAATTCCGCATATTTATAGGGATGATGAACCATAAACGGCGCGCCAAAGCAAGCGCTGAACGTTAACTCCGGTTCTTTGCCCAAGCCCACTTCCGTGCCGCCTACTTTGGAGGTATAGCCAGAGATGAATTGATATAGCGCCTGATTCGCGCTCAGCCGCGCAATGGGCGGCATTACGCCATTCGCATCACAAGTGAGGAGGATAATATTCTTCGGGTGTCCGGCTTTTTTCTCCGGGACGGCATTCCCTATAAATTCCAGCGGATACGAAGCGCGGGTATTTTCGGTGAGCGTATCATCGTCCAAATCAATCATCCGCGTGATGGGGTCATACGGCACGTTTTCGAGAATTGTTCCGAATCGTTTTGTGGTGGCGTAAATTTCCGGCTCGGCGGATTCTGACAGCCCGATGACTTTTGCATAACATCCGCCTTCAATGTTGAACACGCCCGCATCGCTCCAACCGTGTTCGTCATCGCCGATGAGTCTGCGCGTGGGGTCGGCGGAGAGCGTGGTCTTGCCTGTTCCGCTCAGCCCAAAGAAGAGCGCCACATCATTTTCATCGCTTGGGCTGACGTTTGCAGAGCAGTGCATGGACAACACGCCTTGCAGCGGGAGCAAATAATTTAAGATAGTGAAGACGGATTTTTTAATTTCACCCGCGTAGGCGGTATTGCCAATGATGGCAAGTTTTTTTTCAAAAGACAGCGCAATGAAAGTCTCGCTATTGGAGTTATCCACGGCGGGCGCGCTTTTGAAGGAAGGCATCGCCAGAATTGTAAAATCTGGAATAAAGCGTTTGTATTCTTCCAGCGATTGCGGCAGGATGAACATATTGCGGGCAAAGTGGCTATGCCATGCAAGTTCCGTCACAATGCGAACAGGCAGGCGATAGGCTTCGTCCGCTCCGGCGTACACGTCTTGAACAAAAACATCGCGCCCTTGCATAAAGCCCAACATGCGGTCATAAAGGACTTCAAATTTATCGGCGCTAAACGGGCGATTGTAAACACCCCACCAGATGTTATTTTCAGAGTCTGTATGGCGCACAACAAATTTATCGTTTGCGCTGCGGGCGGTATGTTTGCCCGTATGAGCTACATACGCGCCGCCTGCAACGAGCGCGCCTTCATTACGGAAGGTTGCTTCTTCCACCAGCGCTTCTGTCGGTAAATTCCAATAGGCTAGTCGCAAATTGGCAATGCCGTTATTGGATAAGTTAAAATCCGCTTTGCGCGTTTGCGCTATCGCTTCGGCGGGGGTTTTGATGTTTAGTAAATTATTCATTTTTCTACATCCAATCTCTTACCATTTTTTTATCGCCAATGTAAATTTCATTGGGAGAGGTTGGGTCCAGCGCCCACTTAATTCGCGCAATACCTTCGGTAATGTCTTTTACGCTGCCCGCAAAGGAAAGGCGAATGTGTCCTTCCATGCCAAATTCCTTACCGGGCACCGTGACCACCATCGCTTTTTTGAGTAAAAAGCGCGAGACCTCCACGGAATTTTTATTGAAGGCGCGCATATCTGGCAAGACATAAAACGTGCCTTTGGGTTCAATTAACCTTGCGCCGTTAAAAGTTTTCATCTCTTGCAGCACAATGTCGCGGTTGTTTTGAATTTGCAAACGCAAGGCTTCCACCACCGACTGCAAGCCATTCAACGCGCCTTCCGCCGCCGCTTGCGCCAAAGGCGAAACGCAAGAGGTGGTCTGCGCGAGGACGTTTGTCATCACTTTGATAAGTTCACGCGGAGCAACCACCCAGCCAATGCGAAAGCCCGTCATGCCGTATAGTTTTGCGACTCCGTTAACTACGATGATGTGGGAACTTTCAATATCTTTTTTGGTAAACGAATAGGCGGGCGTCGCCACATTGCGGTCAAAAGTCAATTTATGATAGATGTCGTCACAAATCATAAAAATGCCTTTTTTCTCGCAGAGATTGACAATTTTTTCAATTAATTCATCCGGGTAAATTGCGCCCGAAGGATTATTTGGGGAGTTGATAATCATCGCCCGTGTGGAAGAAGTTACGGCGCGTTCAATATCTTCAAAGCGCGGGGTAAAAGAGCCATCCTCCGGCGTGACCACCAC